>ERZ832522.31-NODE-31-length-147798-cov-9.053221_pt1 | contig 147798 bp, 143 predicted proteins | sample MGYA00519951_ERZ832522 | MGnify/ENA primary metagenome ERZ832522 (study PRJEB31850, sample SAMEA3708728) | human gut metagenome | biome: human gut; feature: human-associated habitat; material: faeces | place: China | collected 2014 ... | reverse complement strand
AATACCCGAGCGAACCGAGGCCCCCGTACATGAGCGCGGAACCGAGGGAAAGGCCACTGGCGAGATTGCCGCCGCCCATAGTTGGGCCATACAAGCCGGAAATGCCGGGGGCCGTACCGGGAAGCTCGTAACTCAAGAAACTGGAAACCCCCGATGTCCACGAATCGGGCAAAAGGCTGGAGAACGGCAAATTGCCGAGAAGTCCGCTACCTGAAGCATTGACCATTTTTCCTGTAGCCGAGTCATACGCAAGCGCCGTCCCGCCGACGCCAAAGACGCCGCCGAGTGTGCCCATGATTTGAACGGTGATAGGCCGCAGCCATGCCGCGTTTGCCATTTCAGCCAGCGTGCGGATGAACATTTTCTTGAGCGAATCAAAAGTGTTCTTCGTGCCGTTGAGGAAGTTTTCCAGCATGTCCGCGCCAGCTTGATCGATGCGGTTGTACGTTTCCTCCCACATTTTCCCGAAGTCAGCAGTGTACCGTTTGTTTTCCGCTGCAAGTTCTGCGTTGATGCGGCCTTCAATCAGACTGCGGCGTTCTGCTATGTCTTCGACATACCAAAGCTCTTTCTCGTATCTATCTACTTTCATCTGCCAGAGCGTGGCTTGATCATTGCTGTTCTCAGCTTCGATACGTGACGTTTCTTTTTGGAATTCAAGGAGCTGTTTTTGCTCTGTATTAACTTCATCGATCGCGTGAACGTATCGCTTAGCCGCCTTTGCTTGTAAGTCGAACTTTTCCTCCGCGTTGAGTTTTGTGGAAGCTTTGAGCGTATCATTGAATTTTTGATATGCCTTTTGCAGATCTATCATCTGTTTTTCGGCGGGATCGGCGTATCCGATCACCTCTTCAAGAAAATCGTTTTGAAGCTTTTTTTCGAGTTCAGCACGAAGCTCTTGAACACGAGGATTGGTTGCGCCAAGGTTTTTTTCGAGATCCGCAACTTTTTGGTCGATCTGGAATTGGCGGAACCCGGCGTCAGTCATCTGTACACGGGCAAGATCGGTGTCTACGCTTTTCAAGGCGTTTGAGATCTTGTTGAGTTCGCTTTTGCTTTTGTCTCCAGCCCCTGCATCCAAAAGAGAAGATGTCTTAATGGATGTATTGCCAGACTTTACGTCCTGAACAGTCGCGTTATATGTTCCTCTGAATCCAGAAATATTCTTATCGACTTGCCCGACTTTTTTCCCGAGTTCATCCCACGGCATAGAAAACAATTCCGAAAAGGACATTTCGCCAGATTGAACAAAGTATCGCGTTCCCTTTGCGATATTATTTAGTCTATCGAAAGCTGCCATAGCCGTTCCAAAGATGAGAAGTCCGCGTTTGCCGTAAAGCATCGCTCCAACAATCCCTACATCTCTGATAATCTCCGGCATACTGTTCCAACCAGATATTGCTTTTGAAGAGAGCTCACCGAAGGCAGAGCCAACCTTTCCAATCAAAGAAGCTCCATTTTCAATACCAGTCCATATATTTGAGAGGGTCGTCTCAAAAACAGCAAGATTTTCAGGATTGTTCAGCTCTTCAATCCAATCAGTGAACCGCCCAGTGGAAACGAGAATCTTGTTCCCAATAAAATCATTCATCCGTCTCCATGCTTCTGCGATGTTGTTGACTTTACTGCTGACCTCGGCCAGCCCAGTATCCTTGTTCATGGAGATCATGAGGGACTGAAGTTCCCGGACGGACGACTTCATCGAATCAAAAAGTCCGGATGTGGAACCACGGGAGATAAACTCAAAATATTCTTGGATGTTTGAGGTCAGGCCGGCCCATGTATTCGCGATGGCGTCGCTGGAATACCTGAAGCTCTCAAGGCGTTTGTTGATCTCCTCGACAAGGATGCCCTGCGCTTTCCAGTCCTTGATCATCTTCCCGGTGACGTTAAGATACCCGGCGAGAAGGTCTTGTGCCCGGTTGATATTGCCTGAAAGAAGGGATTCTATCTCTGTCCGCATCTGCTGAATCGGGATCTGGAAAGCGCCCATAGCCTGCGCCGCACGAGTAGCAAGCTCGGGGATCTCTTCAAGGGCGTACCCGGCCTTGAGCGCGGGGGCGATGATGGCTTGGAATCCCGTGACAAGCTCCTGTGTCGTGGCTGTGGTTTCAAGGCCGAGCTGCTGAATGCGCTTCATCAGTTCTTCGGCTACTTGCTGGGATGCTGTGAACTTCTCAGCTCCCTCAAGCACCCTGCCTTGTGCGTCCGAGAGCTGATTCGTGGAACTGACGATAGACGCAATGGCCAGCTTTTGGGATTCCCAATTTTTGTTCGCTTGGATGCCGATATTAGTAGTCGCCACAACGCCGTCTAAGAGCTTATATGCGGCATAAACGGATAAGACGCGCTGTGTGAGGGACGCGAAACGCTGATTAAGAGCATCCGCGACGGACGAAGCATGGGCGAGAGATTTGGAGGCCGAGTCCGAACCTGAGCCGAAGCCCTGCATCTGCTTTCCGGCTTTCTCGGAACTGGAACCGACGGCTTTGGTCTGAATGGCGGCTTTTTGGGCGGAAGATGCATATTTCCCGTTCGCGGCGTGAAGACGGCCAAGCCGATCGTAGAAGTATCCAGATTCTTTGGCCGCCTTACGGAAAGCCCCACCAGTAGCGTCAAGAGTGGAAGCCGTCTTCCCGGCCTCCCTGGAAACGTTTTTTAGGCTTGCGACTGCCTCCGCCGCTCCCTTCCTGATGTCTCCTGCGTCAAATGTCGCTGCAAACCGCATATCTCCACCTCGCAAATTTGTCTCAACCCTACCACGTCCCTTCTGGCACTCCGCAAGAGGTTGTTGGAAGGTTTTTCGAGTATACGACGGGGAAAGGTCGGAGGAGCAAGGGGTTGCTGAGAGAACTTAAGTGACATGGCAACAAAAAAGGCGGTTCCGAAGAGCCGCCTTTTTTGTCTATCTCATCCCTAATTGTGGGTAATATCGTCCGCCCGAAAATGTTGCAAAGCTTATGTCTTCGTCTTTCGCTTGGTAGCGTTCCCAAGCCATATCGCCCATGACAAACGGAGTTCCCCCATCATTATTGCTTATCATCCAGCTTTCGGCATCCATCTTGGATATTTTCTGTATCACAGGTTGATATGCTGGTGCGGTTCTGGGTACGCGGGTAAACCTATGCGGGAATTTCTTTGCCTCATTGACGGTATTTCTGACATAAAGGCAAAGAGATATTTTTTGTTCTTTCGTCAATTTATTCCAGTATGCTTTCTTCATAATAATGAAATCGAGGCATGGCGACGGTGTAGCCACCCCAGACGTATCAATGAACGCTTTTTTCTTCTCGATCATAGCATTTGCAATCTTTTCCCCATCTGCTATTTTTTGCTGTAACTCAGCTTGTATTTCAGGAGACAGATTCTTGGGTTGCTCCTGTAGCTGTGCTTGCTCAACAGGAACAAGATGAGAGGATGCAACAGCAGTTTCTTTATCGAAATATTTTCCTACGATCCCTATAATAAACGCTATCAGTATGAATGACTTGAACGGATGTTTCTTGATCCGTTCTAAAAAATGTTCAAACATGTCCTCCTCCCTTTTTGCCACTCACGCCATATAAACGAGTCTATGTCAAGGGCAGACGAGAAAAAGCCCCGGCGGTATCGACTGTCGGGGCTTTCCATTGGGAGAGGAGAAATGTTGAAAATGGGAAAACTGGCATACGATGGGTTGCAGAGGCTATAAGAAAAAGTATAACATTGAGATGTGGCGAGCAATAAAGAGTCATTAAAAATGAAAATGGGCATATCTTTTTTTGTTGTTAAAAGAGAACCCTTTTCAAGTTAAGAGGAGAAAATTATGTGTTACCGTTACGATGAAGATTCAAGTGAAATTAAAAATATAGCCTATGCTCTCTACGGCATAGCAAATGAGCTGAGTAGGCTGGGTAATGGTAACGCAAATACTCACTTTGGGGCCATTGAGGGCCTTGCCATGAAGGTGAATGAAGGATTAAAAGAAGTGGCTACATCTATTGATGGACTATCTAGTGTTGTAGAATATAAGGAAATAGCTAATCAAGAAGAATAATTTTCTTGAAACAAAATTATATTTTAAATGAAGAAAAGCCCCATTCATCTTATCAACGAATGGGGCTTTTCTTCATTTCTTCAAATACCTCACTGGGAACAGAACCGCCTCAATGAGCATGACCTTCTGGAAATTCCCTTCCGGGTCGTCCGTGCGATCACATTCGGCGCGGACGGCTTCAAGCCGGATGGGGCGGGCTTGCCCAGACATGCCTACGAAGTCGCGGGCGTGGATGTCGCAGATTTGCCAGATATGCATGGCTTGCAGGTTGTCGGGCAGGAGTTCCGTTTCCGAAGAGGTACAGGCGCCGCAGGGAGGTTCCAGCCCGTCGAGCGCCCATGTCTCCCGGCATTCGTCGCAGCTTGGCGCGTTGTCCGCTAGGCGTCCGCACCAGTCCCGGAGTTTTTTTCTTCCGCTGCCTTCACGAAAGAGAGTTCGCTGGACACGCAGGAATAGATGATCCCCATGAGGTTGGGGTTCACTTCCCACAGTTCCTTGATCATCTCCTTGGAAAAGGGGATGGGCGAGCCGTCCTCGAATTCCAGCCCTTCCCATCCGGAGAGGGCGCGTTGCAGGTGCAGGATCTTGAAGCGGCGATCCATGAGTTCGGGGGTGCGTTTCTCGTTGCCGTTGAAGGTGCGGGACTTGACGCGCAGGGTATCCAGCTCGGTTTCGGTCAGGACACGGGCGTAAACGCCGGAATCGTCGGGAAAGCATTTGATGAAGGCGGTATCTTTGGCGGTGGCTTCGTTCACGAATTTCATGATGTTGATCCTCTGGTTGAAAGTTGAAGTGGTTCTTGGAGAATGGCCCCGCCGGAAAAGGAGACGGCGGGAGCCGGAGCTATTCGAGGATGATTTCCACGGCGTCTTCGAGTGCCACGCCGAGGATGTCGGAGGATTGCGAAAGGGTGACGGTCGCGGAATCGGCGTTGATGGCGGGCATCTTGTTCTTGATGCGGGGGCAGGCCACGACGACCTTGCGGCCTTCCTCGCTGCCGAATTCCGCGTCGAACCGGACTTCCTTGCCCTCGCTGCCTTCCCTGAGCCGTTTGGCGGCGTCGTTGCGCATGTAGTATTCAAAATCCACGCTGGAGGCCCTCATGGTGTCGATGGGCTGGCCGGGGAAGCGGTCGCCAAGCTCGTCGGTAAACTCCGTGGGTGTGGAGAACTTGATGGTGCAGGAGCGCATTTTCCCGGTTGTCCCGTCGATGCGGATAACGGAATCGGTATTCTCCATCTCCGCGCCGATGGCGGGGCCATAGGGCATCCACCACGTCACCACGTCGTCCACGGCCCATGCGCCGGAGATGCCGGGTGCGACGGTCAGCGTGTTCGTCCGTTCGTCCACCGCGGTCACGGCGTAGCCCTTGCCGGAATTGTCGTCCGACTTGGTGGTGTTCTGGATTTTCTGCCCCACGAAAAACATTTTCGCGTCCTCGACGGTGATGGAAGTCGCGGACGTCTGCGCCTCAGCCGCCACAGAGGAAGGCCCGGCGTTGAAGACCCGGCATCCGGTGAGCGTCCCGGTCAGCTCCACGGCCCCTTCCTTGGTGACGGAGATGCTGGCGTCCGTGACGTGGCAGCCCTGCACGGCTTGCAACGTCTTGTCGATGGCGATCCATGCGGAAACGTTGGGGCGGCACAGGGCTTGTACGAAGGCCCGGCTTTTCAGGGAGACGGCGGCACCGGACGCGCCGGACGCCGCCGTGGTGCCCTTGTACCCTCTGGTCAGTTCGGAGAGGAGCCATTTGCCGGGGCTGGCGGCGTCTTTCACAGCTTTGCGGTAACGGATCAATTCCTTGCCTGACGGGGTGCTGGTCACTTCGATGACGCCGCGCAGAGGGACATGGCCCGACGTCACGGTGACGACAAGCTGCGCGTCGCTGTCCGTGAGGGCGTCGGCAAGGGTTCCGGTGAAGGGTGCCGCCAGCTTGCCCTGAAGCGCCTGCATGAGTGCGTCCCCCTGCATGGGGGCATCCAGAGCGGTGGGGCGCAGGTACATGCTGAAGTTGGCGGTGGCGGGGCTGGCACTGCTGTTGAACACGTTCAGTTTATTGAGCGTATTCGCCTTTTCCTTGCTGTCTGAGGTTGGGATTTCTTGATTGGCGAACACATCGGCGGTGACGTTGATAATGTCGGTTACGGCTGGGAATTCGAGCGTTTTGTCCGCGCTCTCCTTCACCACCCACATATTCTGGTTTCGGGAAAGGGCGACGTTCGGGCAGGTGTTTTCGCTCATGCTTTGCTCCTCTGAGTCGTATAAAAGGTGTGCAGCTCGACGGTGACGGACAGGGTATAGCGCCCATCCTGTCCCGTTCCTGGCTCCTGTAGCGTTGTTTCCTCGCATCGGAGTTCCCCGCCGGAAGGCAAGGGGAGGGCGGTACGGCGGAAGGCGTTTTCGATGCGCCCCTGCAAGGCGTAGCCTGCGGGGACGGGCATGTCCGGGGGCAGGGACAGCGTGACGACATAGACGCCCACGCGCTTGGAGAGGGCGTCCGGCCCGCCGAGTTCCCCACGGAAGCTCTTGCCCATGTTCAGCTTGCGGGCGACGAGCACCTGATCGGGTGAAGGCGTGGTCTTTTGCCCCATTGGAAGGATGTGGGCGTCGGCGCCGACCGTCTGGAAGATCAGGGCGTCCAGCACGGCGTAGAGATCGAAGAGGCTCGCGTACATCAGGCTTCCCTCGCCATTTGCCCGAGCTGTTCCGCGGCCTCCCGGAAGGTAAGGGCGATGAAGCCCGCGGGGGCCTGCTCGGACCATCCGGCCTCAAGGAAAGGCATATAGTCGAGATCGCTTGTGATGCTGAACAATTCCGCGTCGGCCCCCACTTTGGCGATGGCTTGTTCCACGGCGGCCGACATGTCGCCCCGAAACTCGGGGTAATCGCCCGCCGGAGGCACGGCGTCGCTCGGTTCCGCGCCGAGGTTCCATGACGCCCGCGCCCGGCCCGTATTTTCCGGGGTGCGCTCCACCAGCGTCCGATAGGCTTCAAAGGCCACCAGCGCGACGGTACTCCGGGCGTATTCCGCGTACAGGGCGCACATCTCCGTCATGGCCTTGTCGAGTGCGCGGGCGTCGGACGTGCTCAGACGGTCGAGTGCGGCCATGCGGCGCTTGATGGCTTGGCGGCGGCTTTCGATGGCGGCAATGTCCACGGCTACCCCCTGCGGATCAGGATGTTGTGGACCAGTGCCGTATCCCCCGGGGCCACGGGTGCGGAGTCCACGACGCTCCATGTTTCGCCGTCCATGATGATCTGGTCGGGGACGGCGGGCACGGGAAGGCCGGAGGCCGCGGCGAGGATGATGCAGTCCCCAAGCTGTATGGGCAGTTCCGGGTTTTCTTCGATTTTGGCGTTCTTGCGTATGCCCTTGAACGGGGTATCCTTGATCGAAGGTTCATAACGCATGGTCTGATCGTTGTAGACCTGTCCATCCTTCTTCTGACGGTAGATCATCCGTTTGCCGAACTTGTTGATCAATTGGCGTGCGGTCCTGCCCACGCTGGCGTACAGGGATGCGCTCATCCTCTTCCCACCTCCATGATGCCCCCGCCCTTGCCCGTGCAGACGGTACCGAGCCCGGCGAACAGGCCGGACAGCGAGGGGAATACGGTTTCCGCCGGGGCCGTGCCGTTGTAGGCGATGCTGATCACGTCCACGCCCAGGCTGGCGATGTCCCCGCCCCGGTCGAGCGGCGCGAGGTAGTCCTGTTCGACGAAGAAGCCCGCCAGTTCGCAGCAAGCCTCGACGACTTCCGCAGGGACTTCATCCGAAGGGACAGGCCCGTCCTGCGTACTTACGCCCGCCCGAGGCCACGCCATGCGCTGCGAGCGGGAAGCCTTGCGCCCGTTCCACATGACCTTGCGGTTGAGCCAGTCAGAGGCGCGGATCAGCGCAGCCTCCTTCTGGGCTTCCGCCAGTTCGTCCGTCCATGCGGCCGTCAGCCGGGCGGCATGGTAGGCGTCGGCATCGGCAACGCTGGCGAAGCTGTTGGCCCCGGCGGGCAGGGTGCCGTCTTCAACGATGAGGGGCATGGTTTTCTCCTTGAAGTCCCGTTTTGGGGTTCCGGGCGGGGGCGGAGGGTATTCCCCCGCCCGGTCGAAGCGCGGGGCTACTTGCCCTTGCGCTTCTTTTTCCCGGGGGTGCAGGTCATGGCGGTGTCTTTGCCGTTGGGGTTACGCTTGCGGCTGCCCGGGGACGTCACTGCTGGCGCGGGCTCCGCTGGCGGCGAGGACATGGGCCAGCACGTCGGCTTTGGCGGTGATCGTCGCGGGGATGGCGATGCCGTGCGCCTTGGCATGGTCACGCAGTTCCGCCAGCGTCATCTGCTCAAGAGTTTTCTCGCCATCAGAAGGACTTGCCGGAGGTTCCTCCTCTGCTCTTACCACCCAACCGGAGCCCTCCCACTGGGCGACGTCATCCGGGCACACATCGGCGGAAACAGGGCCACCGGGAAACGTCGGCGCATCACGGGTCATTTTCACGAGTTCGTGCATGTTCCTCTCCCTAGCCTAGCAGAAGGGCGATGTGTTCCGGCTTAATGGCCTTCACGCCCCACGCAAGCGCAACCTCGTATTTGACCTGCCGATACTGGCGATACACCCGCACTTCAAAGGTCAGCCCGGTCATGGGGTCTGTAATGGTAGTGGCATCGTCGGCGGAGTCCCCGCCCGTGGGAACGGCAGGCATACGGGCGGCAAGCACCAGCGCAGAGCGGGAGAATGCAAGGTTCGGCATGAAGGAATTACCGACGGTGACGGCCACACCGTCAGCGAGGCCGGCGCGAAGGCCGGGTTTCGAGATTTTCAGCGCACCGGAAGCCAATGCAGTATTGACGACATACTTGTTTTCGTCCCCGGCGAACGTCACGACATCGCCCACGACGATGGTTCCGGTTCCGGTATCCATTGCGATATCGAGCGCGCCCGCTTCAAGAGCGGCAGTCAGATTGGTGGTATAGCCGGAGCCCGTACCCTTCACATGTTGCCTGATGCCGCCGGAGTAGCGGACGGCAAAGTTCTGGATGCGTCCGGTTATGCCGTCGCGGAGCATATCGGGAGAACCCGCCTCATTGACCTTGAACAGCACAGATTGTTTGCCGCGCAGGTTCGCCATTGCGCCGGAATTGAGGACAATCTGGCGGTCGGATACCGGAGCGCCGTTGTCATCCAGAATCTGTGCCATGCCTGCGAAGTCGGAAAGGTCATTTGCCGTTCCGAACGGAGCGGTTCCGGCTGTACCATAGGCACGGGAAGCGCCCTTGACGGCTTCAAAGGCAAGATCAGTTTCCACGGCGTTGACGAGCTTGCGCATGGCGTCGACGAACTGATCGGCAAGAACTTGGTTGTAGACCCCAGAAGCCCCCACAGCCCTTTGCTCTTCACCGTTCCAGCGGACAGGAGCCGCCTTGGATTTGGTGATGGCCAGATCCACATATTCGGTCGTGGTATCCCCAGTATTGGCGGGATGTTCGCCGGGGGTAATGTCTTCAAGCTCCCCGGCTTCCGCCAGAGGAACGCGCACGGTCTGGTTGAGCCCCGCACGCTCGGCATTGCTGTCCATGCGGACGGCGGGGATGAAACCGATATTTTCGCGGGAAACGACGTTCAGGGCCTCATACAGGGTAGGGATGAGCCCGGTCAGGGTATTCGCCATGTGTTATCTCCTAGTCGGTGACGGTGAACCCGTCTTTCGTGACCATCTGCATCTTGCGTGCTGGGTCGAGTTTTTCAAAATCGCTACGGGAAATCGTCTTTCCGCCGCCGTTGCCGCCTGTTCCCCCATTCGTGCCAGAGCCGCCGTCCGGAGCCTTCAGGATTCTGTCTTTCATGGGGTATGCGCCGATCAAGGTTTCGATGGCTTCATCGTCGCTGGCGGGGGTTCCCGGGTTGGCCCGGCTGAAAATGGGCTGCCCATTGAAATCCTTCCACACGTTGCGGAGCTGTCCGTTTTCTTCGGATACTTCGCAGTATTTCCCGAAACTCTGGTAAGCCAGATCGGGAGGAAGAACCGTAGCATCCCGCAGGTACGAGGAGCGGTCGAACGCCCCACGCACCATCAGGTTCCGAATGCTGTCGTCCTTGGACTTGAGCCGGGCGGCGCTTTCCGCAGTAGCCGTTTCATTTGCCTTCTGAAGATCGGAAATCTTGGCCTCAAAGGACTGTGCGATGGATTTTTTGAGTTCTTCCACCTTGCCAGCGTCCATCAGCTTTCCCGCATCGAGGTTGGCGACGGTTTCCAAGGCGGCCTTGGCCTTTTCCGGGTCGATGCCCTCGAACTCCTTGAGCTTGGCGGTCAGGGCGTCGATTTCTTTGCGCCGCCCGGCGGATTCCCCGTTGACGGCGGAAATTTTGTTCACGAGGTCGGGGACGTTATACGCAATCTCCGTGCCGTCGTCGGCAACCCAGACGGGGAAGCCGTCTTTCAAGACCACATGGCCGTTTTCGTCGAGCTTGAGTTTCATGGTATCCTTCTCGGTTCGGGTTATGGCTTCACGCCGGGGTATTCCTTGGCATCACGCCACGATAGGCGGGCAGGCCCGCATAATTGGGCATGAGTATAGACCCGCAGCCGGGATGCGCCGCAAGGGGTTGTTGGAAGGTTTTTGTGTGCGGGGAGAAAAGAATACCTCTTGACATGATGTCAAAAAATAATATCATAAGGGCATGAAAAAGAAACACCAGATGACCCTGAAACAGATATTCGCCCGCCCCGTTTCGGGAAGCATCAGATGGGCGGACATTGAGGCCCTGTTTGTGGAGCTTGGCGCGGAAGTAAGCGAACGTGCTGGTTCTCGCATCGCTGTAGTGCTGTTCGGGGAAGTGCGAGTGTTTCATCGCCCGCATCCCGCGCCGACCACGGACAAAGGAGCGGTTGCAAGCGTGCGTATCTGGTTGGAAAGCCACGGAGTAAAGCCATGAATAATGTCATGACATTTGAAGACGGCTACAAGGCCGTCATTGCCTATGACCCGGAAATCGAGATGTTCCGGGGTGAGTTCGTCGGACTCAACGGCGCGGCGGATTTTTACGCCGCCGATTTGGAAGGGCTGAAGCGCGAAGGTAAAATCTCGCTGGAAGTCTTTCTGGAGGTCTGTGCGGAAAAGGGGATCGCCCCCAAGAAGCAGGCAGGACGCTTTGCCTTGCGGCTCGATCCCGAGACGTACCAGTCTGTCGCTATTGCCGCCTCTGCTTCGGGAAAGAGTATCAATCAGTTTATCGTGGACAGCCTGAAGCAGTCCGTGCAGGCGGTTTGAGAAGGATAGACATGTGCGCTGCTATCCATCCCGGAGAAATTCTCCGCGAAGAATATATGGCCCCGCTCGGCTTGAGCGCGAATGCCCTTGCCATCGCCCTCGGCATCCCCGCCACACGGATTCATGAAATCCTGCACGAAAAGCGCGGCGTCAGTACGGATACAGCCATGCGTCTGGCCCGGTATTTCGGGACTGACATGGAGATGTGGATCAACTTGCAGGCGCAGTATGAAGCCTGCCTTCTGAAAAGGGAAAAGGGGCAGGAGTTCATGCGGATCATCCCGCATCGGGCTGTACAGGCTTCCCTTCAGTAGCTATGGAAAAGTATACCTATCGCGTCATTTGGTCGGCAACGGGAAACGTCTGCCCGTAGGCGTGGCCCTCGGCATTGTGGATGTGGTGGGATGCCGCCCCATGACGCGGGAAGATCTTGTTGCGGTGTGCTGCGAGGATTACGATGACGAGATGTATGGTTTCGCATGGGAGCTTGTGAGCCCGCGTGAGGTCGTGCCTGTGCCCAGGATGGCATGACAGGAACATATTGGACGATTGAAGAAAAAAGGCTTGATCGTACTTCAATTTCATTACTATAATTGTACTAAGGCAGAGTACAATCGTACGATAGGAAAGTCTCGGTAGTCAATGCTACCGAGACTTTCCGTTCTAATGTTTGACGCCATATAATTAAGTACAATTTTCTAAAAAAAATTTATAATAACCATGCTTAAATAATTTGCCTATAGTATTATTTTTTATTTTTAAATCTTCAAATAATAAAAGAAAAAAACGCAATACAATTAATGAATTTTTGAAAAATTGAATTACGTTATCGTTAGTATTATAAAAAGTACAATTTGTATTTTTAATGTATTTTATTTTTGGATATATAAATTCAAATCTATTTTTTAACCTTGTCGGATACCATACCTCATGTGAATGTTGATAATTTACAGCATTTCTAAAATCTGACAACCATGAACTATATGTTATATCTCCATTACCTATTGCCTTTTGAACATTTTCTATTTCTTCCATTATTTTTAATTTTATAGATGAACTAGCTGTCATTTTTTCAATATTTTGTTTTATATAGACTAGTGTGCTATGAAAATCGTTCCATAGTGCTTTATGACTATTGTCATAATGTGCAATGCTTATATTGTCTTCTGTAAAAGAAAATGAACAAGTCCCTTTTTGTATATTAAAATGTTGATTGTCTAGATTACGATCCTTTAATTTTCTTACTTGCTTTTGATTTATATATGTACTTGATCTTCCAAATATACGGATAATTGCATGAGCTGCAAAATATGTAGAGTAGTAAACTCTTATTATTGACCAAGGAATGCCCTGCTCCAGTATTGTTTTAGTATTGAAATACTCTAAACTTTCAACGGCAGCCATCGCAAACCTATTACAATCGTAAGCTATGGCATATAATAATTCACTTTTATCAAAGTGACTTATTTCAAATGATTTTTGGGTAGTATTATATCTTAAAAGAAAAGTATTGTTTTTATCTAACCAGGAAGATAGTCCTCCTTTTGTAAAATTCGTATTTAGAATATCTAAAAATGCCAACTCTGTAATTGGCATTAATGAGCTCATAGAGAAAATCCACCTTCAAGTGCATCATTAAAGTGCTTTAATAGATTTTGATAAGAATTACCAGCAGACTTTATTCTATTTAATTTTATTCTTGTTTTAAATTCTTCAATTACCCGTTCAAAGTTATCTATGGTATATTCAGGACCAAATTTATCTTTTACACGCATGGCAACTGGTTGCATAAAAGATACAGTAGCTCTAAATACTGTAGCATTTGTTATATAATCTTCTGATGAGGCTTCTGATAATATTAAATGTGAAAAAGAAAATAAATAATTATTCAAAATCATGTATATTTCATTTGCAGTTTTTGATTCTAATACTGAATAAATTGAATTCAAAGCCATATTAAATGTTTTTCTTGATATTTTACCTTTTGCACTTTTAGTGGGAGATAGTCTGTTGTATAAAACACTATTTTTAGAACCATGAAAAGTATCGTATACTTCTCTAAAAAGAGCTTCAATATTTGTTTCTCTATCTGCAAGTTTTTTAATATCAAGAAGTAATTCAGAAGGAACACCTTTTTGCTTTGAGTTTATATCTATAAATAATCTTGCTTCATCTTGAATATCTAATCCGTCATAAACAACAACAGGTACTCTTAATCTTGATTTCGCAAATTTAAAACCAAAAACACGATGTTGGCCGTCTATAATTAAAAATGACTTATTGGTAATATTAAATTTTATACTTTTATTTTTTGAAGAGTATTCTAGTTCTGCTTCTTTTTGTGCAGAAAGAACAATTGAAGAAGGTATTGTACCTAATCCATTGTCAATATAATCTGCAATTTCACGAGCTCTTCTTTCATCTAAATTTCTTTGAAAACCTGTAGTAGGATCTTCATCTCGTGAAATTACAAAGCAGACTTTAGCTAGTATATCACTTTCCATAGTGAAAGAGTAGAATTTGTGTTTTCCTTGAGTGATCAGACTTACCGTTGAAATTGTAGTAGTCTCCATATGTTCCCCCTATATCGGATATTTATAAATTTTACTATGTAAAAATTATATAGTAATTGCTATTTCTTTTCAATTCCCATTTCAACCTCGCCCACATCATACGACTCGTTGTATTTCGTCTCGATCCCGTCCTCCTTAGCTCCAAGCCACCGGGCGGCGAGCTTCCAGCAGAGCGCTTCCGCGCTGCCGCTGCGCCGGGCGAAGCTGGCAAGTTGCGTGTCGAGCTGTGTTTTGTCGATGGCCTTGGACTCGGCGGATTCTCCCACGGCGGATTGCGGACGGACCATGCGAAGGGCGATTTCCCGCACGCTGGCCTCGTCGCGGGCAAGGGCTTCGGCCTGCGCCTGAAACGCGGTGCCTGACGGCTCCACGTACTGCGCGGTGATGCCGCCCGGTTCCGTGCTCATGAGGGCGTTGGAGCTGGCGACCACGAACGTGTCCCAATGCTCTTGGCTTACGCCGCCCACGTTGAGCAGAGGGACGGCCCGGTCGAACAGCATCTTGTCGAGTTCCGAGTCCCGCCTGTAGATGCGCAGGATCAGGGACAGCACATCGTCCGTGGCGGGGAGCCCGGTCATGGGGGAAGTCGGCTCGAACAGGAACGGCACCAACGGCACGGTGCCGAGCCCGTGTTTGCGCTCGCCGTCCCCGGCAATGGCGTACTCGGTGTTCTCCTTGTCCTTCATCGGGCGGCGGTAGCGCGTCCACGAGTCCCGCGTCCAGACGGTCAGGGTTTCGTAACGGAGCGGGGCGGCGAAGGCTGCGGGGTGCTCCATCTCTTCGCTGTGGACGACCGCCCACGCAAGGCCCTTGGCGTCCATCCCCCAGTCCCACACGTCGTCGGGGCTGATGGAGGTGAAGTAGGGCACCATACGGCGACCGCTGGCCCTGTCCTCCGCCACGGTTTCCCCTTTCTTTTGTTCCATGTCCACGATGACGAACCGCGCCCCGCCTGCCGCCGCGAGCCGGGTCACGTCCGCGAAGAAGGCGTCGGCGGTCATGCCGTACCTGTCGGCGTCCGCCTCGATGGGGCGGAGGGCGTCGGGCAAAATACGCTCCGGCCGCCCCTCGTTGATGAAGCTGGCGAACACGTCCACGATGGGGGCCGCGAAGTTGCGGTACGTGGCCCGGCTCGCCCGGATGTCGTATTGCTTGTCCGATTCGTAGGTGTGGCGCGTCAGATAGGCCCTGTTTCCTTCGATCCGTTCCCCGCCCTCGTAGAGATCCATCGCCTTCCGGCGCTTGGTGAAGGATGCCGCGTACAGCGGGTGTTTCTGCTCGTAACTGCTGTTCATTGTCGCTCCTTATCCGTGCGAGCTTCCGAAGAAGATTTCGCGTTTCTTGATGGGGAATTCGACCGCCGTGTAATACCGGACGGCGGTGGTAATATGCTGGTACTCGGCGTCCTCTTCCTGAAACGTGCTGCCGCCCTTGAGCTTCAGCGTGGAAAGGCCCTTGTGCAGCATCGGGCATTTCCCCTTGTTGACGAAAAAGGAGCGGGTATTCATGGCGTCGCAGATCTTGGCGTTGAGGCTGGCTTGCCCGTCCTTGATCGCGGGATTGGTGCGGGGCACCTTCTGTTGAACCCGGAACCCGTTGCGCCTCAGTTCCTGTTCGAGGGTTACGTAGTCGCTCGCGTGCCCGTGCTTTTCGCCCACATGCCCGCTGGCGTCCCCGTAAAGATAAACGATGCCCCTGAACCCCGCGTACCGTTCGCAGAACTCGACGGCCGCCTGTTTCGCCACGGCGGAAGAGAGCACGATTTCGTCGACGGCATAGACGTTTCCGTCCTTGTCCGTCTGGAGGATTACGGAGGAAAGTGGCGTGAAGTTGAAGTCGTGGGTCCATATGACGTCTCTGCCGGGATCGAAGGAAACGCCCGTCAGGTTCCCGTCGCCGTATTCCGGGTAGACGAGGTTTCCGGGGTTGCTGCTCCCGTACCTGTTCATGACGTAGACGTTGACCCATTCCGTATGCTTGCCGGGAAGCTGGAGGAAGTAATAGCCGTACCCCGCCGTGTGGTTTTCGATGTTCTCCGCTTCCGGGTTTTCCCGGTACTGGAGCTTTCCCTCGGCATCCTTTTCGACGAGAAGAGCAGGAGGCTGGGCGAAAAAGTCATACCCTTCCGGGCGTTCCTCCTCGGCGAGCCTGTACCACCAGTTGTCGACGTTGCATGAGTTTGTGTCGGCGATGATGCCCGTCCACGAGAACCCGCCCTGCATCTTGCTCGGATAGCGGTTCACGCGCCCGGTCGCCATTTGCAGAACCTCTTCCGGCAGTTCGCTGGCTTCGTTCAGCCATACGCCCGTCAGCTCAAGGGACTTGAGCTTTTTGACGTGATCCGGGCGGTCAAGGCTGATGAAGACAAGCTCGGCCTGTACAGCCGTCCCGTCCTGAAGCGGCATGTTGATGAGGCCCATGATGGGGTGCCCGTAGGAGATTTTCGTTACCGCCCCATACCAGTCCATCCATGTCTTGATGGTGGTCGTCTTCAGTTCGCCGTAGGTGTTGCGGATAATTGCCCACCGCGACCGCCTGAGCCCCATGAACGCCTTCTGGCGGAGGATACGGGACATGACCTCGGCGCAGCAGCCGACGGATTTCCCGGAGCCCAGAGGCCCACGGACTCCACGGAAAAAGGCGTCGCTGGCATGGAACCGCGCAAGCGTGGGTTCCGCGTGGTAGACGGGGACGGGGATGCCGTCAGTTACCGTCGCCTTCATGTCTCCTCCCGCCGCCCAAATCGAGGACGATGGCAACTCCGTTCCTGCTTTTCTCGCCGCCTTCGCCTTCCATCCGGGCGAGGCTGTCCGAAACCCGGCGGATCTGTTCGAGGACCATCGAATGGGCAGCGTCCAGCCGCAGGTAGTGCATCTCCTGCGTTTCGGAGGTCGTGGAAAGGGATGTGGACTCGCGCCCCTCGGCGTCGGCCTGTTTGCCCTGTGTCCCCGTCAGCACCACCATTGCGGGGATCTTCCTGCCCGTCCCGTCGTCCCTGCCGACGTTTTCCATGTCGTCCTTGGCCTTTTTCAGGCGTTTGGCGATGCGCGCTTCCTTGACGCGGAGCGTCTTGAGCTGCTCGCGGAGGGTTTCGCACGGATTCAGCGTGACCGCATTGGCGTAGGCGATTTCCTCTTCCGTCATGGTTTCCGGCGAGATGGCCTCATATGCGCCGTGTTTCAGTGCGTTTTTATTGCCCTTTGGAGGGCCGTCGTTCGCACCCCCATGAATACGGCACTTTGTTTTTCCCTTTACCGCATGGTTCCTGCATTGCTCTCCTGAGCGTTTCGATTTGGCTGTGCATTGCACGGGGTCGTTCCTTTGCTTTTTTCGTTGCATCGCCGCGACGGGATGCTATACTGGCGCAAAACTCAAAAGAGGAGTCGCGTATGAAAGCTATTTCTGTCAGGCAGCCTTGGGCGTCGTTTCTCGCCGGCGGCGGAAAATCTGTGGAGTGCCGGACGTGGCGCTGCAGCTACCGTGGGCCGCTGTTGATCTGTTCGAGCAAGGGGGATTACCCGATCAACGACGGGCTCATCGCCCCCGGCGGGATGGGACTCGGGGTGGTCGAACTGGTCGATGTGCGCCCCATGACCGAGGCCGACGTGCCTGCGGCCATGCTGTTCGACGACGATGTGGAGGACGCGCTCAAAGGCTTTGCATGGCATGTCAAACCGCTCTACGAGGTCATCCCCTTCCCGGTGAAGGGCAAGCTCAACTTCTTCGAGGTGGACGACGACCTCTTGAAGCGCCTGCCGGACGGATACGAGGATCATTGCGACTATATGTACCAGCAGGGGCTGCGCTGGAAAGACGAAGACGACCCGCTGACGCTGGAAGAATTCCTTGAGCAGCAGGGGCTCGTCTAGACGCCCAACAGCCCGGCCAGCTGGGAGCCATGCACAAAAGCTTCCCAATGGGGGACGCCCAGAGCCTTGAGCATGGCTTTCTTCTGGCCTTCGTTTTCGCAGACGACGGTGAAATAAAACTCGCCGCTGGCCTCCCGTTTCATATTCTCTGTCGATTCCGCCCGGTGCTCCTTGATTTCGCGCAGGGTATCCTTGGTTTCGGCCACTTCTTCAGTATCGGAGAAGGCCCCGCCCATGTCGCTGTCGAACATGACGGAGATGTCGCCGGAGGAGAACCCGAACTCTTCAGGATCGATGCCGTTTTCGCCAGCCAGCCCGTTCAGCTTGTCCATGTCCCAGTCGCCCTGCATGGAGGGGTTGTTGAGCTGGACATTCAGGATCTTCTCTTCTCGCTCGTCGACGTCCACCACGGACACCTGCAGGTCGTAGTCTTGGGAGCGCTCAAGCTGATCGAGCTGTGAAAGCCGCTGATGTCCCGAAACGAGATTGCCGGTCCTCCGGTTCCACACAAGCGGCTGGACAAGGCCGTGCTTCGCCAGCATCCTCTTGAGCCGCTTGCGGGCGTCTTCTGAAATGACGCGCGGATTGTAATCCGCTCCATGTATCTCGCCCCGGCTGATGACCTCGACTTCAAACTTCTGGTACTTGCTGAGTTTCCCGCCCACGGCGTTCCTCCTTGATCTGATGGTGGATGATCCCCGCTTCGACGAAGGGGAACCACGCCCTGATTCTGGCAAAGTCCGCGGGGAAATGCCGCTTCACCGGAATGACTTCCCGCGCCTGTAACGAGCCGAACGAAAAGCCGAGCTTGCGCGATTCTACGCCGACCTTGAGTTTGTTCTGCCGGATGTAGGCGACCACGTCCTCTTTCCTCCATTCCGCCACGGGATAGATGCGCCCCCGCTTTTCGTCGATGGTTCCCGACGACTTGATGATGGCCCGGCGCCATACCGAGTCCGCAATCCGTTCCCCTGCCGCAATCCACCAGATGTCGGTGTTCAGCCGCAGGTAGTTGTAGACATCCTTAACGCTGACGACGGGCACGGAGAAGTCCGTGGGGCGGTACAGGCCGTAGCGGAGGAACTGCGAAAGCTCGAAGTGGGGCACCCGATGGATGGGAAGTCCGTACCTGTCTTCATAGTAGCGGCAGATCTGTTCTTGGAAGGAGAGCCCCTTCACGTAGTACATGAAGAAGCCCTCCACATGCCGGAAGTGCTTCACGCACAAGTCCAGCGTGGCGACGGAATCCTTGCCCCCGGAGAAGGAGACAAGGACGCTGTCGGTGATGGCCGCCGCCGTTTCGACGGTGCGAAAAAGCGGGCGGGTCGGCATCAGTGGCCGCCTGTCCCGGTGGCGCGCTTGAACCGCGTGGGCGACATCTGCGTCTTGAAGACGGCGGCGGAACGCATGGCGCGGGCCTGATTGCCGACGGCGTAGTTCCGGTTACGGGCAATGCGGCGGCCAGCACCGGTAAGGCTGTTGATCCGGGATACCGTGGAATTGGGGTTCATCTTGGGCATGGTATTGCTCCTTTCCATGACATCGTTTCCCAAAATTGGAGATTGCCTCAGCCGAAATATGTGAGCCGCTTATCCAGCGATCCAGCGCGAAAGGACGTTCCCGGCCGCTCCTGCCGCAGCCGCTACAGCCACGAGCGCGGCCATGCCCCCGGCCCGGCGGTTTTCGGCGGCTTCAAGCGCGGCAACGCGGGTTTCAAGCATGGACATGCGCTTGCCGTGGTCCCGCAGGTTTGAAATGACCACATCGTCAATACGCTCGCGCAGTCCGGCAAGTTCGGCCTTGACCGCAGACAGTTCGGCCTTCACTTCGCCGAGATCCCGCAACATCTGCATGTCGTCGCTCATTGCGCCTCCTCAACGCTCTTGATCCACAGGAGCAAGTTCCCGGCCTCTCCTGCGGGCAGGTGCACCCACTCGCCGGGCTCGGTGAACGTCTCGCCCCGGTAGGTGTAGGACCACTCACCCGTCACGACGGCCCCCGGCGTCAGAGGAGCCGGGCTTGTCGCGGCGGTCGGTTCCGCCCATCGAGCGCACCCACTCGCCGCCAGCGTCATCACGAACAGCAGCGCGATCAGCCTCGCGGCGTTCGCCGTACCGTTGACGCAGCCACAGCTTGAGGAGCCCGGCGAGCGATGAAAGGAACTCAAGGACGGCCCGCACATCACTTCCCCGTCACGGCCTTGACTTCGGCCTTCACGGTTTCGGACTTGCCGTCAGCCACGGCGCCCTTGTTCTGTCCGAAGTGCGCGGCAAGGGCATGGGCCCAGCGGTAGAAGACGGCATAAAGCCCGGTCTGTTCCTTGGGGACGGGCATCCACGCGGTGGCCACGGCGCACAGCCCGCATACGGTCATGACCACGCTCAGGGCGGTCACGAGCCACGCCGCATCGGGGTACTGCGCGGAAAGGCCCATCAAGGTCGAAAGGATGAAATCAATCACGGTCGCTTCCATCAGTACTTGCCTCCATGCTGGTAAAAGGCCACGTCGCGCGGCTTGTCGGGGTCGTTGTCCACATGGATCCACGTTGGGGCCAGCTCGATGCGCCGGAATCCGACTTCAAGCAGGGCTTGCAGCATGACGAAACGGGAATGGGAATCCACACAGCGGATGTCCACGGCGTAACCTCGCGTATGGGCGGACGTGGGCACGCCGCCGACCGCCTTGTTGTGCTTCGGGCAGCGGTACGCGGAAGAAAGGGGGAACGGGATGCCCGCCAGATCGCGGGCCTCGTCGAGCATCTGGAGCAGGTCGGCGTCCATCTTCTCCATGCCCGCGCCGCACCCGCACTTGCAGCGGAACTCGAGGGGAGAGAAGTGGCGCAAGGGAAGAACAGCCATAAAAAATCCTCCTGTCTCTACCATGTCACGGTGAGGCAGGAGGAAGCACCCTGAACTTATTCACATGGCTAACCAAAAAATTTATTTCAATAGCTCGGTATTACCCATATAAATTCGAATACAAAACTAGCTCTTCATAAAAAAGGATTTTACATTTGTTTAATTTTTTTGTAAGATATATATATTTTTTAAATAGTTAGACGGCTATCAAATATTATCAACAAATTTCTGGAGGACATAAAAATGAGTAAAAAAGAAGGCGGTATGGTTGCATCATCAAAAGCAAACTTTATAGTTTCAGCAGATATTGTTGATGTGTTATCTAAAAGATATTTAATAATAGCAGGTATTCTACTTATAATATTTATTATTATATCTATAATATATTATAATATAAACAATGAAAAACTAGAAACAATACTCGAATTGATAATGAGCCTTGTTATAGCTATTGCAGGATCATGTATTTTTTTTGTTGTACAAAGAAAAACTACTCGATTTAATAAAAAATGACCATAATATACTATTTGATATTTAAATTTATACTTTCCAAGTTGAACAGAACAAACGTTCCCTCACCACAGCCTAAGTTGCACCTGCGGCTTGGGCTGTTCCTTTACCTGCCGGGCGAGGATCCGCACGTAGCGTTCCGTTACGCCGAGTTCGAGGGCGATGTTCCCCGGCGACTTCCCGGTTTCCAACATGCGGACGATCCTGTCCTTGAACGGCTCGCCCTTGCGCCTGTTCGGAAGCGTCACCCGGAGCCCCCCGAAGGCCGCACAGAGCCTTTCCATGCGCTTCATCCCGAGGACGGCGGAAATCGGGGAACCCGCAACGGGCTTGCGGGGAATGTACGTGGACACGCCGCCCACGGCCCTGCATAAGAGATCCGCGCCGTCATCACCGATGGCGTCGACCAGTTCATCATGGCTTACCCACAGCTCGCCCATCACAACCTCCCGCTATTCATCCACCGTCACAACGTGACCTTTTCCGCATTCCGATCCCACACGTAGCGCATGGAATCCCCACCGAAATCGCGGGCGACGCGATACACGAACAGTCTGCACGCGGGCCGCACCTCGACATTCGGGCCGAGCACGGCTATTTCCCCGCGTGATGCCCGCCATTCCCGGCGTTTCCTTGCAATGACGCCTTGAAGGGACGTGGACACTTTCGCCAACGCCTCAACTTTGCCCATGCTCTCGGGAATGACGATCTCAACCTGTACGGCCGTGCTCATGCCCCACCTCCAACGGGGTACACAGCCACCTCCCAGTGCGGGACAGCGGCGTAGCATTTCGAGCAACGCAGGGACACCACCTGCCTGTCGTCGCCCCAGAACCCGGTGCGCGACATGGCGTCTTTGAGCTGCTTTGCCATGTTGTCTAAGTCCGGTTTCTTCGTGTGGGCGATTTCGCCGCGCAACATAGCCTCTCGTTGTTTTTTCGGGGTCGATGCGGGAATCGGCATCCCCGCGACAAATTCGAGCACGAGAGGTCCTTCTAGAGGCTTTTTCGGGGCGCGCGCAGAAAGGAGATCGTCAAGCACGGCTTCCGCGCTCTTCTGCCCGGCGGACTTGTAGGCCACGCTGTGCCCGCAGCGGACGGCGTGGCGGACGCGGGCCTGTGCCGTGGGCGTGCAGTGCAGGACAAAGCGGTAGGCCGTCACTGCTCCACCCCCAACGCCCGCAAATTGGCAAGCTGCTCATCGAGCGGCGTGTCCAGCCTTCCCTGCTTGCGGGCGTCCATCTTGTCCCACAGGGCTAGAATCTTCGCGCACCACTCGCCGTTGAGCATCCGCTGCTCCTCACGGGTCAACGTCCTGCCGGGCAGCGCCAACGCATCGGCCCGCGCCGCTTCTCCCCGCCGCAATTCGTCGCAACGCGCCCAGATGTCGGCTACGGTGGGGAAGTAGGCGCACTCGCGGCGGTATTGCTTCACGGCGCGTTCCACGGTTTCGGGCGAGAACTCCGCGAGGTCTTCGGCCCAATCCTCGGCCAGAATTTGCAACTGTGCTGGCGTCCTACCTGCTTGCGGGTAGTGCAGCGCCAGATTGACCAGCAGTTGAAGCATGAAGTCCGGGTTGTGCATGTTGAGCCCTCCTTGCTTGTAAAAGCATTTTCGCCATGTCGTCGTTGTCCTGTACCCGCTGCTGCGCTACGGTAGCCGCCCGAGGCCGCGCCTGATTGCCATTTCCGCCCTGCTCAGCGGGTTCGGGAGGTTTTCGCAGCCAGTATTCCCGCTTGAGGAAATTCGCCGCCGTTGGGATGTATCTGCCGCCCTGCCGCTTCCATGCCTCGGAGTCCTCCCACTGGCCCAGCGCGTCGAGGATGCGGGGCAAGCCGGGAAGAGCACGGCTGGACTCAAGGGCTACCCATTCGCCCGCGGCTTCGCTCCTGCCTCCCCGGTGCTGTTCCGGGAACGCCTCGAAGAACTCGTCAAAGGCTACCGAGGGCTGACGGGAAGGGACGGCTTCCGGCTCTGGAGTTCCTGCCGGACGTTCAACGCGCGCGCCCGCGTTAAACACACACTTGCCTTTTTCTTCTGGTATAGGAGAAGGGGCATTGCTCGAATCATGCTCGGGCATTGCTTGAGCATCCGTTAAGCATTGCTTGTTGATATTGTTTGCTTTTCCCCAGCGTGCCTGAGCAGCTTTTTGGGCCTTCTCGGAACGTGCCAGCGCTTCTGACTGCCACGGGTTATGCTCCTGCCAATCGTGCAGAACGTAGCCGTCCGAGGTTTCATCAACCCACATGCCAAGGCAGGTGTCGAAAAACTTCCGTTCTTCACCCTGCCAGTCTGCGGCAAGCTCAATGTCCTCCCAATCCATGCCGGAAAGATTGCCGTCGGGCCTGTACTGGGTAGACCAGAGCCACAGAACTTGCAGGGAACGTATCCCCTCAAGCCCCAGACGGCGGGCGGTCTTCTTCGTCTTCGGGTGTTGCCAGAACCCGACGGATAACCTGATGTCCGTATTCATACCTTCCCCCATACGGCGATCATGGACGGGAACGGCGCGGAAGCCGCCGCCCCTTCAAACTTCAAGCGTCCCTTTAAAAACCGGATTTCGGTTGCGGCCCGGTAGACGTGCTCATGGAACCACGCCGTATCGGTACGCGCCGGGAGAAGCCCGACGACCAACGCGCCACGTTCCGCTTCCCGGCGGGCCTTCTCGACCCACGGGCCGATCTCGCGGCCGTAGGGCGGGTTCATGTAGCAACGCTCCCCGGTCCACGAATGCGCGAGGCCGTCCACAAGAGCGTCAGGGAACAGTCGGCGGAACGTCGTTTCCCCCCACACCCGCAGCGCATGGGGCGGCACGCAGTACCGACAGACCTTTGCCGACCACGGCACGGCGCATACGTCCAGCGTGAAATCGAACTCCAGATCCAGATTGTGGAAGAACTCCCACGGCGTCGGCCAGTCGTCTTTGACGCTTGAGAAGAGGGCCCGGTTCAGCATGTGATCACCCTCCCCTCTTTGAACGCCAGACGAATACGCCGGAGCCGCTGCCGCCGTTCCCGGGCGGCGCGCTTGCTGCCCTTCTGGTCACGCCATGCCGAGATCACGACACAGGCCGGGCCTTCGAATTCGGCCACGACCTTGAGCCGTCCGTGGGCCATGACGAAGCGTTCGCCGTCCTTCATGCCGCTGCCCTTCACGCATGTCCCTTGGCGCAGGGCATCAAGCACCCCTTGCAACGAGATGCGCCGCTCAAAACAACGGTCGAGCGCGTGGGCGGAAAAGGTGAGGTTCATTCGTCCCCCTTGACCGTCCGGCAGAAGGTTTCCCGGACTTCCTTGAACGCCCTGTCTTTGAGTTCGTCGAGCTGCGCGAGCGTGATCTTGCCTTGGCGGTAGAGCTTGCAGCCTTCATGGAAGGCCACCAACGGCGGGTAGTCCTGCAACGCCTCGCCTTCGAGCGTCGGAGCGTCCGGCTCCTCATCGGCGGCGGACGCCAACGAGTACCCGAACCAGTTGGCAAGCTCCCGGAGCGGCCCATGCTCGCCGGTCGCTTCCATTACCCTGACCAGTTCCCACACCCGGAGCGTGGATTGCCCGTTGTTCGGGTTCAAATCGGCGTAGACGGATGACTCGGATAACCCATGCCGCTCCCGCATCCCCGCGAACATGGCCCGGATGCCGCCGGGATACGTCCGGCAAAGCTGGTACGTCTTGGCTGCGACGGCCTGTAACAGTTTATTCATTTTGCAATTCCTTCCTGTCGGCCGCCGTGTTCCAGTAGCGGCATGGAAAAGATTCATCTGCTCATCACCCGGTGCGGCGACGTCTGGCGCGTCCGAATCCTGATCCCTAGTCAACCGCGCCCACGCTGGCGGGCGTACCGCGTCGCGGAGTACCCGACGCCCGAGGCCGTGGTCCGGCGGTGCGCGGCGGGGTTAGTCACGGTCAAGCCAGAAAATAAACCCCATGAGGGCGAAGAAGACCACCTTCGCGGCGACATCAGTCCAGTCCATGATTCACCTCTTCGGGTTCGCTGGGAGTATTGGGGGAAGATAGGCGGCGCATAGCTGCACGTAATGCATCGGCATTACTTGACGTAGTATCCCTTCGGCTACCTTTTACCAGCCTGTTTAGAAGCACAGGCGATACTCCTGCTTCTCTCGCAAGAGAAAGCTGGGTAACCTCGTAACGACATAAAAAATCTTCGATCTCGATCACAATTGGTGCTTTCATGTCTCGATATTACCGATAGGAAATAAACTGGTCAAGACAAAAATTACCGAAGGGTTTTTACTTCAAAATTAACTAGTGGTAATTTGATGATATGGAAAATTTTTTTGACTCAGTTATGCGCGCTCTCAACAGCGCAAAGGAACAGTACGGAAGCGGTGCTGCACTCTCTGAAGCCTCGGGAGTAAGCACTGTGAATATTTCTCGCTGGACTAGAGGATCTAGAAGTCCTAAAGTTGAAGAAATTTCACCGATTATGGATATTATTGGTGCGCGTGTCATTCTTCCGGGTGACATCTATACCCCCCCTGCAGAAGACACAAAGCGCATAGCGTTATTGGAAGCTCAATTATCTAACTTGACGAAAGAAAGAGATATTCTCAAGGCACAACTAGATGTACTCAAAGAAGTTATGCGCCCCATAGCTTCGACTCAAAGTAGTTCCTCAGATCCTGACAAAAAGACAGCGTAGACCGCCCCCGCCTCCGCGAAATAAGGCGCGAACGGCGGCCCTCTGGATGTGTCATCATCTATGTTGAGTACAGATGAAAATCCCCGCCGGAGCGGGGAGAAGGGACTTTTATGGATTTAAAAACCTTTGTTTCTGAAACCCTACTTCAAATTTCCGAAGGAATTGTTGAAGCCCAAAAAGCAACCAAAACCAGTGGAACCTCAATTAATCCTCCTTTATACAACACTAGTACGTCTAGAGAAAATCAAATAAATACAAGCAATAAAGTTAATTTTATCCCTCAGTATATCGAGTTTGATGTACTTGTTACTGTTGAAAATTCAAACACTGCTGGAGGAAAAGGGAATATCCACATTGCGATGTTTGGTCTGGAGGCAGGCAAAAATACAGGTAGTAAGGATTCCAGTGCATCTCGAATCAAATTTTCTATTCCTGTTGCATGGCCTTCTTCTTGCGAAGTAGAGAAAGATATAGAGTTATCCGCTGAGGTTGGTCGGATAACAGACCGTTTTGCTGGATACTAAGCTCAAATATAGCATTAATTTTTTCAGCCTGAGTATGTTGAAAGAGTTCTTGCTTTACACGATCAATGAATACACCTGGTGTTAGCCTCTTATTTCTCACCATAGTTGACACTCCTAATAATACTTTCAGCCCCTCCTCGTGAGGGGCTTTTTTGTGCCCTGCCGGGCGTGACCGCCGAGCCTTCATGGTGTTGGCGGTATTTTTTTGTGTACATAATATCCTATCGGAAATTTTTCTTGACTTCAATATTTCCTATTGGTAATATCTCTTCACGACGAACGGAACACCAAAGGAGAAAACGCCATGACCACCGCCCTCTACCTCGTAATCGGAACTTCCCCCTTCAACGGGATGGACACCGTGGACGAATGCGACTCTCTCGAAGAGGCGCGGGAGTTCGCCAACGAGCACGGCGGAAAGGTGGTCAAGGCTTCCGAGTATCGCCCCAAGGGGTTGCTCGAAGACTGGCTCAACAACGAGCCCGAAGACTTCGGCGTCCTCCCCGGCATCGACTTCCCCGCAACCCTGCACCGCGCTTGGTAGGCCGCCTAGCCCCGCACTTGCCCCGGATTCCAGGGCAGGAAACGGGATTGGGACGCCAATCCGAACTTCAACCGAGAGGATAGGATACAGCCATGCGTAACCCCTACGAATATGACCCGGAAGATGAGCCCTGCGTATGCGCCACCTGCGCCCGTTTCTTCGAGTTCGATCAGGTGTGCAACGTGCCGGAAACCGTGGTGAAGGCCATGAAGGAACAGTTCGGCATAGCGCTGGCCGATTCGGAAATCGCTATCGAACCGGACAGGATCACCGACTGTACGGAATGGGTGAGCGCCCGGATTTTGGATCGCAACGCCCTGTACGAAGCCAAGCAGGAAAAGAGGAGGGTCGCATGACCACCACATTTTTCTGCATCGAAACCGGGAATTCGCTCTACGGCGGAACGGTCAGACACTTTTTCAATTCACCCGCAGCCGTGATGTCGTTCCTCAAGGCGACACGGGAGGGCTGGAGCCTCCGGGCGGCGGAATGGGATGATGGGGAACTCGTCCCCACGCGGCCCATCACCAACTGCCAGTTCATCGACGAGGACGGCGGAATCGATGCCGTTCTCGAACGGCTGGAGGTAGCCGCATGAAGATCATCCCGTGGAAACGCTCATGGCTGGTTGCGCTCCTCGTCGCCCTCGGCTTCTTGCTCATGAGCCATTTTAATGCGCAGGACCGGGAACTCTTCAACAACATAGCACCCCTGACCGTAGAGACGAAACGATGAAGCCGGAAACAGACATGTATCCCGATGAACGCGAGAGCGTTGACCGCACCATCCCGGACGAACCCGAATACCACGGCCCTGATGAAATCATCTTCACCACGAACACTCTGCAACCCTGTTGAAACGAGAGGAGGAAAGAATGGGCATCCCCGTATTGATTCTGGGCGAAAGCGGAAGTGGCAAGTCAACATCCCTACGGAACTTCGAGCAAGAAGAAATCGGCATCTTCAACGTAGCTTCAAAACCACTGCCATTCCGCAAAAAACTGCCCACGAGGAACGGGGCAACGTATGCCTCAATAACAAAAGCTCTATCACATCCAAAGGGAAGAACCTATGCCATTGATGACAGTCAGGCACTCATGGCTTTTGCCTTGTTCAACAAGGCAAAAGAGACGGGATACGGGAAGTTCACGGATATTGCACTGGACTTTTACAATCTACTGCAATTCATCATTCAGAAGACGCCGTCCGACTGCATCGTCTACTTCCTCCACCACACCGAAACCAGCGATACGGGAAAAATCAAGGCTAAGACGGTCGGCAAAATGCTGGACAACCAGCTCACTGTTGAAGGGCTGTTCAGCATCGTCCTGTTGGCCCGTACGGATGGGATACGCCACTACTTCGAAACGCAGTCGGACGGCTTCACCACAGCCAAAAGTCCTATGGACATGTTCCCCCAACGGGAAATCGACAATGACTTAAAGGTGGTTGATTCCGCCATCCGGGAATATTGGGGGCTCAACCCCGCACCCCAAAACCAAAACACGATAACCGAAACCGATAACGCTAAGGAAAACGAAAATGCTTGATCTCACAAACGAATGCGAACAGCGGGAATTTGCCCGCGGGCCTGTACCCGAAGGAAGCATCGTCATGGTCGAAATCGAAATATTGAAGCCCAATCAGGAAAGACAGGCACATGACAATCCTTTCATTTCCGTAGCTTCTTCCGGCCTCCGGCAAATATATTGCCAATTCACCGTCTCCCACGGGCAATATCAGGGTGTGAGCTTCCGGCAAAACATCACGCTCCCTTTCGGTGAGCAGGACATACCGCTCAATGACGGCCAACGCACGGCCTGCAATATAGGCGGCGCGACCCTCAAGGCCATGTGCGTCGCCGCAAAAAAGCCCCTCAAGATGCAGGATGTCACCTCTTTGACGGGGTTACGTTTCCCTGTCCGCGTCAAGATCAATCCTCGCCCGACATGCAAGGACGACGGGCGGGAATACTGGAACAACGAAATGGCTTGCGTCATCACACCCGACAAAGAAGCCTACGCCACTATCGTCCACGGCGGAGAAATCATCACTGACGGCCCCGTGACGGGCAATGCGGGAAAAACCAAGCGTCAGGCCGCGCCGGAGGCTGGCACCTACGGAATGCCCTTCCCGTCCGAAAACGCGGTAATGGATGACGTGCCCTTTTAACGAGGTGAAACATGCCGACCTTCAATGAAATTCAGCAGGAAATCGCCGGGATGCTTTCCATCCCCGACGAGGAACTGACTCCGGAACAACGCGAGGCTATGGACGCCTACATGGATGAACTCGCCAAAGTCGAAGCCGACAAGGTGGATGGGTTCGGACAATTCCTGAAAATTCAGGCTGCGTTGGCCGATGCTTGCAAGGAAGAGGCAAAACGGCTCATCGCCAAGGCAAAAGCGGCGGAAGCCAGCCTTGCAAGGCTGAAAGAGCACTACACCTTTACGCTCCGCAGCAACGGCCTCAAGAAAGTATCCGGCAACGCCTACACAATCAGCGTCCGGGAATCCGAGGGCGTCGCCGTCACAGCACAGACGGAAGAACTTCCCGAATTGTACCGCCGCACAAAGACAACAGTGGAGCCGGACAAGGCTGTCATCAAAGAATCCCTCAAGTCCGGGTTGACCATCCCCGGCTGCGCTCTGGTGAAAACTTACAGCCTCCAAGTCCGGTAACCCTCCAGCTTCCCTATCTTAAAAGCCTCGCCGGGGGCTTCATACCCGGCAAAGGAACACCACCATGCCCAGAAAGAAAAAAGCCGCACAGCCCGCCGATTCTCAGGAATCGCGTACCGTGACCATCTATGCCGAAATCTTACAGCCCACCGACAGCGCCGTATTGATCCGGTGCGGGGAAAGCGAACTCTGGCTTCCCCTCTCGCAGATACCGGACTTCAATGCGGAGCGCGGGGATACCAATGTAGAGATCGCCATTCCCGAATGGCTGGCGGAAGAAAAGGGACTGTCCGAAGGTGATGGCGCTCCTCTCGAATCGACCCCCGTGCGCGACTGCTCCACCTGTGGAAATCTTCCTCTCGAATGGGAGGCCAAGATGGATAAAGGCAAGCTGACGCTTTTCTGCCCGGTATGCGGCGAGCGGACACCCTACGGTTTTGATTGTGCCCTCTGCGCAACCACGCTTCCGGCGACGCCAGCCCCGTGTCTCGAGTGCACCCGCAACCCCGACCTGTCCGAAGACCTGAGCATCGGCCTTTCCGACCGTTGGGAACGCCGCAGGCGCACCTTCGGCGACAAGGTCACATGGCATCGGGAAGAGCACATCCTGATCGCCCAGCCGCTCACCGAACAAGAAAAAATCGAATACGGACAGGAAATGGCCGACGCTCTGGATCAGATCGAAAAGTACGAGGCCGAACTCGACGGGCAGCGCAAGCTATACAAGCGTCTCATTGAACAGCAGGAGAAGATCGCCAAGGACGCCGCCAAGCTCTACCGCGAAGGCAAGGAAGAAAGGGAAATCTTCTGCGACTGCCTGAAGGACTGGAACACCTTCGAAATGGTCTGGGTCGAGGCCGAACCGCCTTACGCCGAAGTGCAGCGCCGCCCCATGACTCCGGAAGAAAAGCAGCCTTCCCTGCTCGACTATGACCATAAGCCGGAAAGTGCCGAAGTCGCCAAGGCTGCCAAAGCCCTTGAACGGGAACCCGCAGAATGTCTGGAGGTGCAGTGATGAGCGAACCCCGCCGCGCCACCATCACCATTTCCGAAACGCCAAAGGAAAATACCCTCAGCATCGATGTGGAGTTCTTCCCTGAATTGAACCTTCAGGACGATGCCTTCTCAGGCCTGGCACATCTCGTTTGCACCGCGCTTGAAGCCATCAACAAGGAAGCGGAACGCCATGTCGGATGAAGCCCCGAAACCACGCAAACAAAAAAACTTCGCCCAGATAAACGGTGCTTGCAAAATGGCCCGCCTCAGCGACGGACTGTCTCCCAAGGCTTGCCCCGTCTGCGGCACCGTCAGCAAGCTCAGAGAGTGCCCGTTCTGCCGTCATCGGCGGGGGAAAAAATAGAACCGCTATCCGGGGGCGCGGCCGGACAACAACGCGCAGGGAAAAATGAAATGGCCAGAATCACCCCCGAAGAACTCGACTACATCCGAACCGCCGCCATCGGCGACATGCTCGGAGACTCCCGCGCCTTTGATGGGATGGGGCCGTCCGCCGTCATTTTCAGATTGTGCGTGGAGATCAAGAAGCTCCGCAAAGAGCGCAACGAAAACAGGGCGTTAATCCGTTTCATCATCGGCAGATTGGAAGCCATAGCCCAAAGAGGAAAAGCCTCCCGCAAGGCGGTATAGGAGCATAGCATGGAACCGGAACTCCTGACGACGAAACAGGCCGCTTCCGTCATGAACATCGGCGAGGAGAGGGCGCGGGCAATCCTGCTGTCCCGTGGCATCCAGCCTGTGAGCCTTCCGTGGGGCAAGGAACGCAAAACCTTGCGCTGGTCACGGCGCGCCGTTATGACGGTGATCGACACATTACATGCTGAGGCTCAGGCAAAGGCAGGAGTTCCCAAGCGCCGACGATCACTCAAAACATCAGGGTGCGTCATCGGAAAATCCGCAGAGGAACTTTTCGCAGAATTCAATATGGGGGCCGTCCAGTAGTGGCTGGCACGGCCCCTTTGCTCAGGAGCTATTCAGTATGGCTATCAGACAGAGGAAAGGCCGTAGAAAGCCGTGGGAAGTGTACTGGAACAACCCTTTCACCCTCAAGCGAGAATCATTGTATGTCGAAACAGAGGAGGAAGCAAAAAAACAGGATGCGCTCAAGAAGTACCAACTCAAGTACGAACGGGATTTCTTCCGACGGGAGGAAGTGAAAACGCCGCAGATGGAGCACACGTTTGAATCTGCGTACTACCTGTTCCTAAAAGAAAGACGCTTTTCAGAAAGGGCGTTGAGCAGGCACTTACTAAATATGAAGCCATCCGTCCTGTTTATTGGAAATACACCACTTCGGGATGTGGACAGTGCTAAACTCAAAAATCTTGTCGAACATCTTCTATCGCGTGGGATCAAGACAGCGACCCTTAAACGCTATATGAGTCAAGTCGTTTCCGTGCTCAGGTGGGCACATCAAAATAAACTCATCACGGAGATACCGCGAATCCCCCAATTGCCACATGTGGAGTACGAGCATTTTATTCCGCCGACTCAACATGAAATCACACTGATTTTTGCTCATGCCAGCGAACATGTCCGGCGTGTTATCGTACTCGGATCGCAAATGGGCATCAGAGTTGGTCCATCTGAGCTTTTCGACCTGAAATGGACGGATGTAGATATTGAGAATAGTGTGATTCATCTGCGTGCGGCAAAGAAAAACAGAGTTGAGCCGATCAGGGATATTCCGATCAGAAAGGCGTTGATAAAGGAGTTGCAGTCGTGGCGTGATATGGACAGAGCACAGGGTGCTGAGTATATCATCCATTTTATGGGGAAACCCATCAAAAGCATACGAAGAGGATGGAAGGCGGCCCTGAGACGAGCCGGAATAGCCAGAAATATACGTCCATATGATCTGCGGCATGCCTTCGCCACCGAAGCAATCGCCGCCGGTGCAGACATAGGAACGGTTGCCAAGCTCATGGGGCACGCAAGCTTGACCATGATTTTAAAGCACTATCAGCATGTGCTCAACTCGCAAAAAATTGCCGCAATCGAAGCTATCCCCGAACCGAAATATGTGGCAGAAAATATGTGGCAGCTTGGGAATGCATGTTCCCATCGTCAATAACATGGTGTAAGCAAAGTACTTTTATGCCATACTATTTTTACGCCTTGTCCCCTTCGTATGGATTGGCCCACGTAATCCCCACAAAGCGATCGGGGAAACGTTTCACAGCCTGCTCCACCACAGTATTGTCCATATAGCTCACAACGGACTTTTCGATACCGTACCGATCCATCTCGGCGACCATCTGCTCGTCCGTATACCCAACGTCGGCCCACCCGCCGAAATAGCCCACATGCGAATGCGCGTCGATCTTTTGCATCATGCCCTCCTCAAAAGGATACCGCCCGACGGCGTTTCATGTGACCTACGCCCGCCAGGAACAACGGTCAAGCAAGTCTCCCCTTCTCATCCGTCCGGCTGGACTCACCACTCTTTTTCGCCTACACTTCTTCCCTGTGCCTCTGTCCAAAAACTGCCGAGCCTTGTCCCAGGAATCAACCAGAGAAGTTCTGCCATGCACGAAATGTCTGTCGTTACAAGCCTGTTATCCATTGTCCGCGAAGAGATGGAAAAGCATGACGTCCATCGTCTGCTACTGGTACGGGTACGATATGGAGCACTCTCCAACATCGTCCCGGAAGCCCTTTCCTTTGCCTTTGAGGCGCTTACGGCGGGAACCGACTTCGAAGGAGCTGTGCTGGAAACCGAAGAGGTTCCCATCACTCTCAAGTGTTCCCAATGCGGACATACTTTCCCGGCCGTCAAGGGAGAGCATTTCTTTGCGCCGTGTCCAGCCTGCGGCGAGCAATACGGGCATTCAATGGAAACGGGCCGCGAGCTGTACGTCCAGCATATCGAGGCGGAATAAAGGAGCTTATTGTGGAAATACCTGTCATTCGTAATGTTCTTGAAGCCAACGGAAAGCTGGCGGCAAGCCTGAAAGATCAGTTTGCCAAACACGGCATCCTTGCCCTGAATCTCATAAGCTCTCCTGGTGCGGGCAAAACGTCTCTGCTGGAACGTACGCTTACGGATCTGGCTTCCGAATTTCGCATGGCCGTCATTGAAGGCGACCTCCAGACGGACAACGACGCACGCCGCGTCGCCGCCACCGGGGCCAAGGCCGTGCAGATCAATACGGACGGCGGCTGCCACCTCGACAGCAACCTTGTCATGGAAGCTCTAGGTGCTTTCGATCTGAACGAGATCGATATCCTGTTCATCGAAAACGTGGGGAACCTCGTTTGCCCCGTCGAATTCGATTGCGGCGAAGACGCCAAGATCGCCCTGCTCAGCGTAACCGAAGGCGACGACAAGCCTGAAAAATACCCACTCCTTTTCAACCGTGCCAGTGCGATGGTCCTCAACAAGATCGATCTCCTGCCCTATGTGGATTTCGATGTAGAGGTTGCCGCCCGCCATGCCCGCCACCTCAATGCGGATCTGGCCCTCTTTGAGGTTTCTTGCCGCACGGGCGAAGGGCTCGAAAAATGGTACTCTTGGCTGCGCCAAGCGGCGAAAGCCAAAAAGGGCGCTTGATTATCCCGTTTTTGGGATCATAAGATCAAAAAAAGCCTCCCGGATTTCGAGAGGCTTTTTTTGCATCAACGATCTATGCGTTACATATGGACATGCACGCCGAAGGCATGGTTACCGACAGGCAACAGCGGGGGGAGTTGAAGGCGCTTGAAGGCACTCCTGCGCATAAGGGATTGCACACGATTGACATCTTCAGGCGTGACGCCGGGCAGATCAATATCCTCAGCCCGCTTCGATTCTTCAATCAACGCATGAAGGATCGAATCCAGCACATCGTATTCGGGCAAAGAATCCTGATCCTTCTGGCCCGGACGCAACTCCGCCGACGGCGCCTTATCGAAGATGTTCTGAGGAATGGCGCACATCCCTTCGCGCTCATTGAACCATTGCGCGAGCTGGTACACTTCCGTCTTGTACAAGTCGGCAATGGGTGCCAGACCGCCGCAGGTATCCCCATACATCGTGCAATACCCGGCGGCCACTTCGGACTTATTCCCCGTAGCCAAAAGCATCCAGTGGAATTTGTTGGAAAACGACATCATGACCACGCCACGGATGCGGGACTGGATGTTCTCTTCAGTGACATCCCGTTCCCTTCCGGCAAAGGCGGGGGCAAGCGCTTTTTCAAAGGCTTCCATCATCGGCGAAATCGGAACCGTGAATGTTTCCATCCCCAGATTGGCGGCCAGTGCCTCGGAATCGGTAATGCTTCCCTCACTCGACCACGGGGACGGCATCATCACCCCGTGCACGTGGTCCTTGCCCAGCGCGTCGACGGCAAGCGCCGCGACAAGTGCGGAATCCATGCCCCCGGAAAGGCCGAGAACGACATCCGTGAAGCCGTTTTTCCGAACATAATCGCGGATGCCGGAGGTCAGCAGTTCCCAGACCGATTTCCAATCCTTGGCAGGAATACTCGACATTATTTCAACCTCGACTTCAAGATATCGCCCATGGCATATACCTTGCCGCCCGGCTGCCCTGGCAACCAGCTCGCGGCACGCAACGCACCCTGAGCGAAGTTTTCCCGCGAGTGCGCGTGGTGCGTCACCTCAATGCGCTCTCCGGGGCCCATGAAATAGACGGTATGCACGCCGACCACATCACCGCCGCGGATGGCCTGAACGCCGATTTCCTTCTTGGGGCGCTCTCCGATGATGCCTTCGCGGTGGTAGCAGGCAACATCCTTGAGGTCCCAATCTCTGGCCGAAGCCAAAGACTCGGCGAGGCGCAACGCCGTACCGCTTGGGGAATCCTTCTTGCGGTTGTGATGCAGCTCGACCATTTCCAGGTCATAATCCGGGCCGAGCATCTGCACGAGTTCGGGCAACAGTTCCAAAAGGACATTGACACCGACGCTCATGTTCGGGGACCAAAACACCCGTCCGTTTTGGGCGATTGCATCCAGCTCCGCCTTTTGCTCCGGGGTGAAGCCCGTCGTCCCGATGACGATAGGGTTGCCGTTCTTGACGGCGCACCGGGCATTGGCGAGGCTCGCTTCCGGTGCCGTAAAATCGATCACGACGGCCCCGGGAACCTGCGGGTACACGACTTCGGGATCCGTTCCGGCGAGGCATCCCCAATGGGCCAGCGCGTCCAGCCTTTCCGGACGTTCCAGTACGGCCGCAAGCGTCATGCCCTGCTCTTTCGCAAGATTGGCAATGGTCGTACCCATGCGCCCGGAAGCGCCCATCACGATAATAGAAAGACTCATTTTCCCCACCCTCTTTCCTTATTCAGAATCCTGTGCCGCGTTTTCGGAAGAAGACGCCGTCACCTCATTGTCCGCCTGCAACAGAGCTAGAAAACCGGCTTCGTCCACGATGCGGATGCCTAATGCCTGAGCCTTTTCGCGTTTGGAGCCCGGTTCATCCCCGACGACCAGCAGATTCAGCCTGCGGGAAACGCTGCCAGCGATTTCCGCACCTGCGTTTTCCGCCATCTGCTGTACCTTTGAGCGGGGGATGGACAACGATCCGGTGAAGAGGATCTTCTGCCCGGCGAGCGGCCCCACTGGCATGGAAGCCACCGCCGCCTCCTGACGCACAGGCCACAGCCCGAGCTCCCGCAACCGCGCCAACAAGGCCACGTTGGGCTCGTCGTCAAAAAATGCCTTAATGGAACTTGCCACTTCCGGGCCGATATCCGGCAAATTCTGCAATTCTTCAGGACTCGCCGCTCTCAGCACGTCCATATCGGCGTACGTCGCCGCCAATGTTTTCGCCGTCTGCTCACCCACATGCCGGATGCCGAGCGCGCAAAGAAGACGCTGCAACGTCGCTTCTTTTTTAGCCCGATCCAACGAATCCACAAACTTGGTGGCGAGTTTTACACCCATCCGCTCATAATGCAAGAGCTCGTCAACCCTGAGCGTAAAGAGATCGGCAGGGGTTTTGACCCGTCCCGAAGCGACAAGCAGTTCGATCCAGCGCTGGCCGAGCCCTTCGATATCGAGTCCGGCCTTGGACACGAAATGCGCCAACGATTGCCGGATCATGGCGGGACAGGAAACATTCACGCACCGCCAAGCCACTTCCCCTTCCAGACGGGACGCGGCCTGGCCGCAGGACGGGCATACATGGGGGAAAACGAAAGGCTGCGAATCCGGGGCACGTTCCGAAAGTACGGCCCGCACCACTTCGGGGATGACATCCCCGGCGCGCTGGACCACCACACGATCGCCGATTCTGACGTCCCGATTGCGGATTTCATCCTCATTGTGGAGGGTTGCCCGGCTAACAAGCACACCGCCGACGTTCACCGGCTCCAATTCGGCCACCGGGGTCAGAACCCCCGTCCTCCCCACTTGAACGGTAATATCCAGCAACAGGGTCGTCGCCTGCTGCGCCGGGAACTTCCACGCAACGGCGAACCGCGGAGCCCGCGCCGTATAGCCCAGCGCCTCTTGTGCCTCAAGGTCATTGAGCTTCATGACCACGCCGTCGATCTCGTACGCCAGCGACTCCCGTTTTTCACTCAGCGAGGCGTAATAGGCTTCCACTTCTTCGGAACCCCGGCAGAGGCGGCCTCCGGGCGGCGTCTCGAACCCAAAGTCACGGAGCCGTCCCATGACCTCCTCATACGTACTCCACGGCTGCACCCCACCGAACCGGACATCCCCAAACCCATACGCCAAAAACCGCAACGGACGGGACGCGGTAACCGAGGTATCCAGCTGGCGTATGGAGCCGGCCGCAGCATTGCGCGGATTGGCAAATGTCTTGAGATTTTCCTTCCGCAGCCGCTCATTGAGCAAGGCGAAATCCCTTCTGCGGAAAATGACTTCCCCCCGCACTTCAAGACGCTCAGGGGCATCGCCGTGCAGCACTTTGGGCAAGTTGCGCACCGTCTGCATGGCCTCCGTCACGAGTTCGCCGACTTCGCCGTCTCCGCGCGTCAGTGCTTCGACAAACCGCCCGTTCTCATACACAAGCTCAAGGGCGAGGCCGTCCATTTTCGGATCACACCAAAAAGCATGCTCAAGCCCTTCCTGGGCGTTGTCCAGGCGCTTGAGAAAGCCCTGCCACTCCTCCGCATCGAACACGTTGTCCAGGCTGTACATCCGCCGCGTATGGGCCTTGGTTTCCAGCGACGACAACACCTGTCCGCCGATCCTGTTCGTCGGAGAATCCGGCGATCGCCATTCGGGATGGCGCTCTTCCAGCCTCAGAAGCTCCTGAAAGGCGGCATTGTATTCGTCGTCGGTGATTTCCGGCGCATCCAGCGTATGATACCGATGGTTATGGTAAATCACAAACGCACGGAGCTCTTCCAAACGTTTTTTATCGGCATCCTCGACCAAAAGGGATTGCAGCGTCCCTTGATTCATGGCGTCATCCTTCGTTGCCCCGATGCCGAGGCTAAGCAATCAAAAACTGTTCCCGAAGCTGCTTGATGCGATCCCGCAAGGCAGCCGCCTTCTCGAATTCCAGATCCCGGGCGGCATCGCGCATCTCGCGCTCAAACTGCTTCAAATACCGGGCCACATTCTGGGCCGTGATGTCCACGGATGCAGAGGCTTCCGCAGGTTGTTTGGCCTGTTTCCCCCGCCCCCGCTTTCCCTTTCCTTCGCCTGAGGAGGTGTACAGGGAGTCAAAAGGAGTGGCAAGCGGCTTACTGATGGTCGTCGGCGTAATGCCGTGCGTTTCGTTCCAGTCCTGCTGCTTCGCGCGCCGACGGGCCGTTTCGCCCATAGCCGCACTCATGGACGCCGTCACCGTGTCCGCATACAGCAAAACCTTTCCGCCGGCATTACGTGCCGCCCGTCCGAACGTCTGGATAAGCGATCCGGTGGACCGCAAAAAACCTTCCTTATCCGCATCCAGGATAGTGACAAGGGAAACTTCGGGAATATCCAAGCCTTCGCGCAGCAGATTGATGCCCACCAGCACATCGAACTCACCCGCCCGCAGGGCTTTGATGATGGCCATGCGTTCCATCGTGTCGATGTCCGAATGCAGATAGCGGGCCGCAACGCCCATCGAATTCAGATATTCGGTCAAGTCCTCGGCCATGCGCTTGGTCAGCGTCGTGACCAGCACGCGCTCATGCTTTTCCACACGGGCCCGGCATTCCCCAAGCAGATCGTCGATCTGCCCCTTTACGGGGCGGACCTCGACTTCGGGGTCAAGCAAGCCTGTCGGGCGGATGATCTGTTCCGCCACGATCCCCTGCGAACGCTCCAGTTCCCATTTGCCCGGCGTTGCCGAAACATAGACTACCTGGTTCAGGCGTTCCAAAAATTCATGAAATTCCAACGGCCTGTTATCCAAAGCGGACGGCAGCCGGAAGCCGAAATCCACCAGCGTCGTTTTCCGGGAACGGTCTCCCTTGAACATGCCGCCGACCTGCGGAATACTGATATGGGACTCGTCGGCGAACAGCACAAAGTCATCCGGAAAATAGTCGAGCAAGGTGGCAGGGGGATCTCCCTCCTTGCGGCCATCCAGATGCCGGGAATAGTTCTCGATGCCGGTGCAGTAGCCCAATTCCTGCATCATTTCCAAATCAAGCTGCGTGCGCTGCTCCAGGCGCTGCGCCTCAACCAGCTTGTTCTGGGACTGGAACAGGCGCAGCCGCTCCCCAAGCTCGTCCCGGACGTCGGACATGGCCCGCTCCAGGTTATCCCTGTCCGATACGTAATGGCTTGCCGGGTAGATGACGGTTTTCCCGATATTCCCCAAGATTTCACCTGTCAGCGGGTCGATCTCCCGGACGGCTTCAATCTCGTCTCCGAAAAATTCCAGACGCAAGGCGCGTTCGTGCTCATACGCCGGAATCACTTCCAGCACGTCGCCGCGAACCCGGAACGTTCCCCGGTGAAAATCCATATCATTGCGTTGGTACTGAACATCCACAAGCTTGGTGATGATTGCGTCCATGCTGACACGTTGACCGACCTCGACCGGAATGATCAAACGGGCATAGTATTCCGGAGAGCCAAGGCCGTAGATACAGGACACTGACGCGACGATGATAACATCCCGGCGCGTCAGCAGGGCATGGGTAGCCGCGTGCCTGAGCTTGTCGATGTCGTCGTTGATGGCCGAGTCCTTCTCAATATACGTATCGGACGCGGGAACATAGGCTTCCGGCTGATAATAGTCGTAGTAGCTGACGAAATATTCAACGGCGTTTTCCGGAAACAACGCGCGGAATTCATTGTAAAGCTGTGCTGCCAGGGTCTTGTTCGGGGCAAGCACCAGCGCGGGCCGGTTGACCTGAGCGATGACGTTGGCCACGGTGAAGGTCTTCCCCGATCCGGTAACACCAAGCAGGACCTGATCCCTGACGCCCGCTTCGATGTTGGAAGCGAGCTGCTCGATGGCCGCAGGCTGATCGCCTGTGGGGACGTATTCGGTCCGCAGCTTGAAAAGTGGAGTTTCGGTTGTATTCATAGGTGTTAAATAAGCGTCTCTTCCCCCGCAGGCAAGAGGAATCATCGTTGGAGCTCACCTTACATGCCGGCTGCGTTTTTTCCCCTCTCAGTTGTCCGAATCCACCGTGCCCTCCCCTTTTCGGTCATAACTGTTTGCGGGGTCAGTATTGTCGTCTTCCCTTGCATGGGATAAAACGAAAAAAGCCACTCACCAAAGGACCGTTTTTTCGAGCCTCCCCTCTCACCTTGTTCTGGAGCTACACGGATGCAAAAGGATTTTCTCCACGTCCTTCCTGTCGAGGAAGTCATTTCCCGGCTACTCGACGTTTCTCCCCTTCCCCAAGAAAGCAAACGGCTGGACAAGCTTTCCGGCGGCCCCATACTGGCTGAAACGATTATGGCCACGGAAACCTTGCCGCCAGCCAACCGCTCGGGAATGGATGGCTATGCCGTGCAAGCTTCCGATCTCTTCGGGGCTTCGGAGGCTAATCCTGTGTGGCTTGACTGCGTCGGGGAAATCGCCATCGACCGGCCGCCCAACTTCACGCTCCAATCCGGACAGTGTGCTGCTATCGTGACGGGTGGCTACCTTCCCGAAGGAGCGGATGCCGTCATTATGGTCGAGCATACCAAGCCGTTCGGCGCTGGCGTCATTGAAATGCGCCGTTCCGTCGCCCCAGGCGAATATGTCATGCAAAAAGGGGATGATGCTCAAGAAGGTACCCCCCTCCTTGAGCGGGGAACAAAACTCCGCGCACAAGAAATCGGGCTCTTAGCGGCTCTTGGCATCACCGAGGTTCCCGTTATCAGGCGTCCGAGGGTTTCCATCCTTTCCACGGGCGACGAACTTGTATCCCCTGAGCAAACCCCACGTCCCGGCCAGATCCGCGACGTCAACACACTCGCCCTTTCAGCCATGCTCCGTCCGGTTGCCGATGTCTCCACATTCGGCATCGCGCCGGATCGGCTCGGACCGCTGACGGCTTCCCTCAAAGCGGCCCTGGCAGGAGAAAACGGCCTTCCGGCGGATGTCGTCTTCCTGTCCGGAGGAAGCTCCATAGGCGTCCGGGATCTGACCCTGGAAGCCCTGCAATCCTTGGGCGACACGGAAATCCTTTGCCACGGCGTTGCGCTCAGTCCGGGCAAACCGTTGATATTGGCCCGCTGCGGCCAGACACTCGTCTGGGGGCTTCCAGGACAGGTAGCCTCCGCGCAGGTCGTCATGCACGTTCTGGGGGTTCCCTTTCTCCGCCACCTTGCCGGGCATTCCCTCATGGCCCAGTTTTTTGGGCAGGGGAATTTCCGATACGGACACGCTTTCGATCAGACATTCTGGCCTTCGCGCCAGGCCATACTGTCGCGCAACATCGCTTCCCGACAAGGACGCGAAGACTATATCCGCGTGAGGTTGGAACATCAGGCGAACGGCCTTCCGCGCGCCGTCCCGGTCCCCGGCCTGTCGGGGCTCCTTCGGACGTTGCTGGATTCGGAAGGGCTGGTGCGCATTTCCGCACGGATAGAAGGCCTTGAGGCAGGAACGCCTGTTGATGTCTTACTTTTTGAAAGCTGAATTTCTTGAAAAGTTCACGTAGCCTTGCAGGTTTTCCCATCGCAGTAAAAAAGCCCTCCTAGGAGGGCTTTTTTACTGTTCAATGACACATTACCATTGGAATCGGTTACCCATGATTCCGGCACGGCGGTATTTGACGTAGGCATCCCGTGCCGCAATATAAGGTTCCACAGCACTCTTTTTCAGCGATTCGTATGTGCTGATTACCGTCCCCATATCGTTGAAGCGGAGGCCAAGGCTTGCCGCCAGCGCGGGTTCAAACTCAAGGGGACCGATGGGTTCCGAAATCCAGAAGAATGCGGACGTCGTCCAGTCTCCGGCAAGGCCTACCGTGTCACGTACCGTACTCGGCCCGACGACAGGCCATACAAGATAAATCCCCTCGCCAAATCCCCATACGCCGAGCGTCTGGCCAAAATCAGCATCTCGATTATCCACGGGGATGAGCGGCTTACTCTGCTTGGCGACATCGAAAACACCGCCAAAACCGGCAGTCGTGTTCACAACGAAACGCCCGACTTCAATCCAAGCTTCCCCGAAACGTCCCTGCAACACGCAGTTCAGAAAACGGATAGGCATCTGGATATTGTGAAAAGCATTGCTGAGCCCGGTCCGCACAGGCGACGGGGTAATATAGGTATACCCCGTGTAGACGGGCTTAACGACCTTCAACAGGAGGACGTCATTGAAGCCGAACCAGAACCGGTTCCACCCTTCCAAGGGGTCGGCAATGGCCTCAGATTCTTCATCGTCGTAATCCTCGAAGGCAGAATCGGAATCCGCCACGCTAGCCGCTCCAACCGACGACATCGTTTCAACCGCCTGCACATCAGGAGAGTTGACGGCCTTATCGCCATGCTTTGCCGCGCATCCCATCAGGGACAACACAACGGCGGCACACAGACACATCTTCCAGATTGGGAAAAAACGTTGCTCAGCAGTCATGAAATAGTCCGTTAATTGACGGTGGATTGGGCCTGAAGCTCTCTGGCGCGGGCTTCAACCCTTTCGATCAGCTGTTCAGGAGTCCCTCGCGTCAAGACATCCTGGAACTGCGAACGGTAGTTCTTGATCAGGCTGACATTCTCGATCAGCACGTCATACACGACCCACTTTCCGTTCTTCAACATCATCCGGTACGCCACCGGAACGGGCTTGCCGTCGGACAGGGTGACGATGGTCTGGATCTCGGCGCGATCACCCTTTGTCGAGAGGACTTCACCGGAATATTCGATCTTTTCCCCGTTGTATCCCTGAATTTTGTCAAGGTAGGTTATGAGCAGGAGATTCGCAAAGGCCTTGTCGAACCGTTCTTTCTGGGCATCGGAAAAACTCGGCCAATTTCTGCCCACCGTGCGCGCGGAGAATTCACTGAAATCAAAAATTTCATGAACATATTTCTCGATTTGAGCACGGAGAGGAACCCGCTTAATCGGATCTTTATAATTGGGTTCCTTCAGCACATTCAAAATCTGATCGATCTGCGTCTGCAAAACCGCGAGCGGAGATTCCGCGGCATGGACGGTACCGCAAAGGATAAACACACTGCACAACGCCAAAACCATATGTCTGATTGTACGCATCATAATCACACCTTCCCAAACACATACTTGCTGATGAGGCTTTCAATATCCACCGCCGATTCGGTGTCCGTAATTTCGTCGCCGTTCTTCAACGGTTCCCCAGAACCGCCGGGCTCCAGGCTGATGTACTTATCGCCAATAAGCCCGCTGGTTTTGACCGAGGCGATCACGTCATCCGTAAGATGCACATTATCCCCTAGCTGCAATTCTACAACAGCACGGGGCTGTTTGTCATCCAGCCGGATGGACTTGACCCGCCCGACGCGGACGCCGGCGATCTCGACCTCCGCACCGGGGCGCAGGCCGGACACGGAATTGAACGAGGCCGTCAAAACGTATCCCTCGGAATGAAAAACTTCCATGCGCCCAAGCTTTACCGTCAGGTAAGCGACACAGACCAGTCCGAGCATGACAAAAAAACCAACAGCGGCTTCTTTGGAAAACGACATGGGGATTCCTTCCTTGTCCTTGATGAGAACGTTTACCCTTCGAGCCACGCATCCAGCGCGGCCCGAACGTCCGGATCCGTCGCGGTGGTTGCGACACGACTGGCTTTTTCTTCAGCCTTCCTGTCCATGAAGCGCCGAAGATATTCATCCGTAGAAGCCTTCAGCGCCTCATACGAACCCGAAAAAACGACGCGCCCGTCACGCAAGACCAGCACGTGTTCCGCAATGCGGGCCACGCTCGCCAGATCATGGCTGACCACGATCAGGGTCATTTCCGGGTATGCCTTGCGCATATCCAACAGAAGCTGATCCATTTGGGCCGAGTTGATCGGATCGAGCCCGGAGGTCGGCTCGTCGCAAAAAAGCAACGGCGGCTCCGTGACAATGGCGCGGGCCAATCCGCCGCGCTTCTTCATCCCGCCGGACAATTCATTAGGATAATAATCGGCAAACTCGGCAAGCCCTACCAGATCCAGAATACGCAGGACGGTAGAACGGATAGTCGCTTTGGGCAAACGGGTATGCTCATGCAGCGGCAACCCCACATTCTCAGCGAGCGTCAGCGAACCGAGCAGGGCCCCATCCTGAAACAGCACGCCAAAGCGCCGCCGCACCCGCCGGAACTGGCGTTCTGGGAGCGCGAACAGATCTTGCCCCCCATAAAGGATATGCCCCTGCATGGGCCGCGAAAGCCCGATGACGTGCCGCAGCAAGGTCGACTTGCCGCATCCGGACTCGCCCAGGATGACCGTGATCTTGCCTCCGGGCAAAACCGCATTGATATCGTCGAGGACGACGCGGGACCCGTAGCCTACTCGGAGGTGTTCGAGGCGTATATCCCAAGAAGAATGCTGATCCTTCACCTGAACCTCCTAGCGCAGCATGGCCGAAGTGACCACATAGTCGGCCACGAGAACGAACACGCACGAAATCACAACCGCGGAGGTCGTTGCATTGGCGACCGCTTCGGGCCCCATGCCGTCACGCCGCCTGTGCGCATTATATCCTTGATAGCAGCAGATCAACGCTATCAGCAGCGCGAACACAAACGACTTGATAAACCCTTCCGTGACGTCGGGCATCAGGACACTGCTCTCTATGCCGTGGAAATAGGCGCCTTCATTAACGCCCAACAGCAGTACGCCGGTCAGGTAGCCACCGATGATCCCGACCACATCAAAAATGGCCGTCAAAAGCGGAAAAGCTATCAACGAAGCGACAAAACGGGGCGCGACCAGATACCCCATGCCGGGGATATCCATGACTTCCAGCGCATCGATCTGATCCGTGATGCGCATGACCCCGATTTCAGCGGCCATGGACGAGCCCGCACGCCCCGTGACCATGATGGCCGTCAGGACGGGACCAAGCTCCCGGATGAGCGTCAACGAAACAGCGGCCCCCAAAAACCCCACCGAGCCAAACTTCACCAAGACATAATATCCCTGCAAGCCAAGGACCATTCCCGTAAACAGCGCAATCAGGCAAATGACGAACAACGATTTCGTGCCGATCACATACAACTGCTGAAGGACCTTGATGAACAGCTTAGGAGCTATGAATATCTGCCGCAATCCCTCCAGCAGGAATAAAAACGTATCCCCAAGGGCATCTATCCAACGCAGGAAGAGAGCACCCGGAACAGCAAAAAAACGAGACAAGATATCCATTCGCTCACCGCCCCCGAACAGGCTTTTTCGAAACCTGTGTTGCATCCTTCAATCCCATTTTGACGAGGACCTGCTTGGCGGCCGAGGCATCCGCATCCGTTCCACGGACGAGGACCTGCACGCGGAACCATTTGGGACGTCCCTTGTTGTCCTTCTCAATGGTCATACGAGTGCGCAACCCTTCGCCTTCCATGCGTTCGCGCAGTTTGTCGGCACTGTCTTTGCTCTTGTACGCCACAGCCTGAAAGACGAAGTCGTATTTGGCCTTATCCGCAGAAGCGGCTTCCGGTTTGGGCGTCGCAGCGGCCACGGGCTGAGCGGTTGGGTGCGCCGCCTTCGCTTCGGGCTTGTTGGGAGCCGCATTGGCCGCGGGCTGCGTCTGCTTGAGATCCGTCATGAACGTCAGTTCCTCAGGCTTCAAGATCCCTTTCGCTTCTTTCGGAGCGTCCTGCCCTTCAGGCGGCGGCAACAAGCGCGCCAGCTCGGGCATTTTCTTTTCGGGATTATACCCCCTGCCGACGATGACTCCGAAGGCAAAAATCCACCCGATGGCGATGATCGTAATGATCCCGCTCGTAATGAGGCCGGAAAAACTCAAACTGATCGTGTATTTCCGGTTAGACAACTTTTTTTCGCCACCAGCATCGCCGCCCCCGGATGAGCGCGACGAAGAGCGACTGGAAAATGGCATCAGAGACATGTTCTATCCTGCTGTCTGAATGGCGTCTCAAGTGAGGGAACCGGAAGGCCGGACCCCACGGGACAGGGTCCGGCTGAGAGCGAGGCGATCCCCCTACATGCTTTCAGGAGCACTTACGCCAAGAAGTTCAAGACCATTTTTTACCACCTGCCCCACGGAACGGAGCAACGCGAGACGAGCCAAGGCCAACTCAGGATCGCCAGCCTGAAGGACGGGATGTTTGGCATAGTAGCTGTGCAGCATCCCAGCGAGTTCCATCAAATAATAGCTGATGTGATGCGGCGCCAAGGCTTGTGCGGCGCCCTTGGCCACATCTTCAAACCGATCAAGGAAATGCAGGAGAGCCAGATCTTCCGCCTCGGAAAGGGGAGCCAGCAGCGCCAGATCCGTCTTTTCGGGCAGCGTCAGCCCCGCCTCGGCGGCCTTCCGCAACACGGACCGTACACGGGCATGTGCGTACTGGACATAATAAACCGGGTTGTCCATGGAACGCTGCTTCACCAGGGCGAGGTCGAAATCAAGATGGCTGTCGCTCTTGCGGGACAGGAACATGAATCTCGCGGCGTCCACGCCCACTTCCTTGACCACATCGGCCAAGGTTTCGAACTGCCCGGCGCGCGTGGACATGGCCACCTGCGTGCCGTTCTCCAGCAGGTTCACAAGCTGGATGAGCACGACGTCAAGATCTTCCGCCTTCCGGCCCACGGCCTGAACCGCCGCTTTCATGCGGGGGACATACCCATGATGGTCCGCTCCCCAGACATCGACCACGCGATCAAACCCACGGCGATACTTATCGTCATGATAGGCGATGTCCGAAGCGAAGTAGGTCAGCGAGCCATCGGACTTGCGCAGGACGCGATCCTTGTCGTCACCAAAATCCGTCGTACGGAACCACAGGGCTCCGTCCTTTTCAAAGGAAAGGCCAGCCTTCTTCAAGCGCTCAAAGGTTTCTTCAACAGCTCCGCGCTCCACAAGAGAACGCTCGGAGAACCACACCTGATGCTCAACCCGGAATTCCCGCAAGTCTTCCTTGATGCCGTCGAGGATGGTCTGCATACCGTAGGCAAAACACCTGTCCTGCCCTTCCGCATCGGAAAGGGAGGTCAGCCCTGGATCTTTGTCCATCATCTCGCGCGCAATATCAATGATATAGGACCCTCGATAGTAATCTTCAGGCCATTCCACAGCTATTCCGGCAAGTTCCTTGGCACGCAGCCAAATGGAAAGGCCAAGGAGCCGCATCTGACGGCCAGCGTCGTTGATATAGTATTCCGTCGTGACGTCATAACCGGCAAAACGGAGGATGCGCGCCAAGGTATCGCCCACCGCCGCGCCCCGGCCATGACCGATATGGAGAGGGCCGGTGGGGTTGGCCGAAACGTACTCCACCTGTACCTTGCAGCCTTTCCCAACAGTGGCCTGCCCAAAGCGATCGGCGGCATCATCAATGCGCCGGATCGTTTCACGCCAGAACTCGGGGCTGAACGTCACGTTCAGAAAGCCGGGGCCAGCCACTTCAACGGAGGCCAAGGAAGTATCCTCATTCCGCAGGGCTTCGGCCATTTTTGCGGCCAGCTCGCGCGGCGGCATCCCTGCGGCCTTGGCGGATACCAACGCCAGGTTGGAAGCCAGATCGCCGTGCTTGGGATCTTTGGAAGGTTCGATGACGGCCTTATCCGGCCAGGGAAGGTTCATATTTTTCAGTACAGCCCTGAAAGAAGCCTCAAGATGCTGTTCGGCGCGCATGTAATACCTCGAAATCGGAACGGTTAATAAAGATAGACGTAAAGCGGTTATTCTACCGCAACACCCGCAAAAGTAAAGTAAGCCGTCTCGGGGACTGCCCGCGGCCTTGCCGGGCAACGAAAAAGGAGGGGGCCTTTTCGAAAAGCAGCCCCCCTGCGGGACCAGCCGAAAGATTTTCCCTCTACGATCTGTTCTGAAGACGCCGATTCGTCAGCCGTGTGGGGAGGGCCGCAAAAGGATCTTCAGGCCACGGGTGCTTCGGATACCGCCCCCGCATTTCCGCTCTGACGGCTGGATACCCATTCTTCCAAAAACCTTTGAGATCGCGGGTGATCTGCAAGGGCCTTCCCGCAGGGGACAGGAGGTGGACAAGAACCGGAACCTTCCCTTCAGCTATCGCGGGGGATTCCTGCATACCAAACATCTCTTGGAGCTTGACCGCAAGAACCGGCACTATCCCTTCCGCCGAGGCCTCGTAGAGCAGACGGATAAAGGATCCTGAAGGGACTTCCATATGAGTGGGGGCCATCGCATCAAGCTCCCGCTGCTTGCGCCACGGGAGCAACGCATGAAGGGCCGCCGCCAGATCGATTTTCGAGAACTGAGAACGCCGGGATATGCCTTGCAAAAAGGGGACAAGCCAGTCTTCTAGCCCCGTTAAGAGCGCTTCTTCCGAAACGTCGGGCCAGTCCCCGCCTTTATCCACGGCCCGCAGCAGCTCGACGCGCAGCCGCCACTGATACAGCTCTTCCGTCCACGGCAAACACGACATCCCGAGTTCCCGGATACCCGAAAGCACCGCTTGCGCCATCCGGTCCGCAAGGGACGCGTCACCGTTTCTCAACGGGGTTTCTTCTATAATGAATGCCCCGAAGCTCACGCGCTTCCGCGCCGCTACAGCCTGTTCCCGGCTGTCCCACACGACCTCTTCGTTCTTGGTAAACTGAGTCTGGTACAATGCCGCAACCGTTTCCTGAGAAAGCGGCGCAGCCTGCCAGATGCGCACATTGCCGGAGCCACCGTTGACGGCCCCAACAGCCAGCACGGGCTCGTCGGCTAACGAGTCCGTATCGTCCAGAAAGCCGCCGCGCCCGTTGGCCATACGATAACTGCCCCGGCTCCGTTTCTGGGCGAGGCGATCCGGGTACGCCAAGGCGAGCAAGACACCGGCCTGTTCCTCTTCCGGTATGCTCATGGGGGTCCGGTGCGGCGGTTCTCCCGCCGCATCAACCAACCGCCCTATCTGGTGGGCCGCCTCACGAATGCGGAAAACGGCGGGCGAACCCTGACCGTTTCCGAGCAACGCCAGACGCGGGCGGATATCTACATCGCGCAGGCGCAGCGGATCACGCTCATCAGCCATTGCCGCCAACAGGCAGGCGGCCTTGCCAAGCCCAAACGCTTTGGCTGCAAGAACCATGTGCGCAAGCCTCGGATGCAAGGGAAGACGGGCCATAACCCTTCCCCGTGCGGTCACCCTCCCCGCCGCGTCGACTGCCTCCAGGCTGCGGAGCAAAGGAATGGCCTGATTGACAGCTTCCACCGGGGGCTCGTCCAGCCAGTGCAGGGAAGAAGGGGCGGTGATCCCCCATACGGCAAGCTCAAGGCACAGCGGGGCCATGTCGGCATCCAATATTTCCGGTCGGATATGGGCCGCCATTCCCGCTTCGTCCCCTTGATGCCACAGCCGGTAACATACGCCCGGCTCCGTCCGCCCTGCCCGGCCCCTACGCTGCTCGGCACTGGCGAGGGATACACGCTCCGTGACAAGCCGGGACATGCCCGTTCCCGCGTCGAAACGCACTGTGCGGGCCAAGCCGGAGTCGATGACTACCCGCACACCTTCGATCGTCAGACTGGTTTCCGCAATGGACGTCGCAAGCACTATCTTCCGTACCGGAGCCCAAACCGGCGCAATGGCGGCATCCTGCTCCGCTGCGGGCAGATCGCCGTACAGCGGACAAAGATGTACGGTATCCGATCGCACGTCTTGAAGTAACGCTTCAACTTTTCGGATTTCGCCCGTTCCCGGCAGGAACACGAGGATACTGCCGTTCTCCTCCCGCAGCGCGCGCCGGACGGCGTCCGCAACCCACCTCTCCATTGGAATGTCTGCCCGGGGCAGTGGAAGATGGTGCGTCTCCACGGGCCACGCGCGCCCCTCGCTCCTCAGCACCGGGACCGCTCCGGAAAAATCCTGTTGCAGCAGCTTGAGGAGCGGCCCGGAATCCAATGTGGCCGACATGATCAGCAACCGCAAATCATCACGCAGGCCCTGCTGGCAATCAAGCGCAAGGGCAAGCCCCAAATCGGCGTTCAGGCTGCGCTCATGAAACTCGTCAAAAATCAGGCAGCCGACGCCCTGAAGCTCGGGATCGTCCTGGAGCATCCGGGTCAAGACGCCTTCGGTCACCACCGTAATCCGGGTGGACGCGCTCACCCAGGAATCCAAGCGCACCCGATACCCCACGGTCTGGCCGACCTTTTCCCCAAGCAGAGAAGCCATGTACCGGGCCGCGTTCCGGGCCGCCATGCGCCGGGGCTCCAGCATCAGGATGCCTTTGCCGTCGAGCCATGCCGCCCGGAGCAATGCCAAGGGAACCCGCGTCGTCTTGCCCGCGCCGGGCGCCGCTTCAAGTATACATCGGGTCCCGCTACCCAATGTTTCAAGCAGATCCGGGAGCAGGGCCTCAATGGGCAGGACTTCTGTGGTATGATTGAACATGCCCTCCTCTAGCACGAATCCCCCCTCCCGGAAAGCGTGCCTTCCAGCCGTCGGGCGGTGAGCTTTTTCTTGAAGAGCGGCTTCGCCTGATCTATGTTCCCAATACCGCCTGAGCCGCTGGATCGGCGGAGGCCGGGCGTTCATGAACCATTCATATTTTCTGGAGAGCGATATGTCCCTTATGGAAGCGCCGGAGCGCAACCTTGCCTTTGATCTTGTCCGTGTCACCGAAGCCGCCGCTCTGGCATCCGCGCGCTGGCTCGGGCGCGGCGATAAAAACGCCGGAGACGGCGCCGCCGTGGACGCCATGCGCCTGTCCTTCAACTCCCTGCCCATCGCAGGCAAAGTCGTCATTGGGGAAGGGGAAAAGGACGAAGCGCCCATGCTCTACAACGGCGAAATCATCGGCATGGGCAATGGGCCTTCCCTTGACATCGCCGTGGACCCCGTCGAGGGGACCAACCTGCTCGCTTATGGGCGCCCCAACGCCATTGCCGTCGTCGGGGCCGCTCCGGGAGGCAGCATGTACAACCCCGGCCCCAGCTTCTACATGCAAAAACTGGTTGTCGGCCAAGCCGCCCGTGACGTTATCGATCTGGACGCGCCGGTCCACGTCAATCTCCGCCTCATCGCCAAGGCGCTGGGCAAGGATACCAACGACCTCGTGGTCTTCGTCCTCGATAAGCCCCGCCATCAAAAGCTCATTCAGGAAATCCGGGCCGTGGGCGCGCGCATCCAGCTGCATACCGACGGCGACGTCGCCGGTGCCCTGATGGCCGTGGATCAGCGTTCCGAAGTCGACGTCATGATGGGGACCGGCGGCACGCCTGAAGGTGTGTTGGCGGCCTGCGCCATCAAGGGAGCGGGGGGCGCCATGCTTACCCGCCTCGATCCCCAGTCCGAAGCGGAAAAAGCCGCCATTCAGGAAGCGGGCATCGACCTTGCCCAGATCCTTGACGCCGACACGCTGGTGCAGGGAGATGACGTCTTCTTTGCGGCCACCGGCATCTCCGGCGGCACGTTCCTGCGCGGCGTCCAGTTCTCCGGGCAGGGAGCCGTTACGCATTCCATGATTATCCGCAGCAAAACCGGCACGATGCGCTACATCGAATCGCATCACAACTGGAACAAGCTCATGCAGATCAGTTCCATCAAATACGATTAATATACTATACGCCGGGGCACAGGGGCTCTATCTTTTTGTCCCGGCGCAACAATGGACGCCGCCCATACCTTCAACAAGCGACGTGACACATGGCTCTTTTTTTCCGCCTCGGCCTTGCCGGGCTGCTGCTTCTGCTGACCGTACTCCCCGCTTCGGCGGAAACGCTGTACAATCAGCCTCCGTTTTCTGAAAAGGAACTCAACCAATTTATCGCCGATCTTCCCCGTTTCCGGGCATGGATCAAAACCAACAAGGAAAAGGCCCACCCGATCGTCAATGAAGCGGGCGAACCCGATTTCCTTTATTCCAAGAACGCCGCCGGGTACATCGAGGCTGCGGGCTGGAAACCGGAACGCTTTTTCTGCATTATGGGGCGAGCCGCCGCCGCTGTCGCCATCATCCAGCAAGGGGACGCCATCACGAAGGAGCCCCCCATTGAAATGCCCAATGTGAGCGACGACGAACTCGACGTTGTCCGGCGTAATCTCCCTGGCCTGCTCAAGGCCATCAGCCCGGCCCCAACCCCCAAAAAGTAGAGGTCTATATGTCTACTGTCCCCACCGCCGTCCTTTTCCCCGGCCAAGGTTCCCAAGAGCCCGGTATGGGCCGCGATGTTGCCGAAGCATCGAAAGAAGCCATGGAACTCTGGAAAAAAGCCGAACAGATCAGCGGCCTTCCCCTGCGCGCCGTCTACTGGGAAAGCGACGACGCGGCGCTCATGGCCGACACCAAGCACCTCCAGCCCGCGTTGACGGTCGTCAACGTGACGCTGTGGCAGGCGCTTTCCGGAAAGCTGTCCCCCGCCTGCGCCGCCGGCCACAGCCTTGGCGAATACAGCGCTTTGGCCGCTGCCGGATCCCTATCCCCTGAATCGGCCCTTGAACTGGTAAGCCTGCGCGGGAAGCTGATGGCGGACGCCGATCCTGACGGCAAGGGCGGCATGGCGGCAATCCTTAAGCTCAACCGCGAAGCCGTGAACGAAATCGCCAAGGCCGCTGCGGAAGCCACGGGAGAAATCCTCATTGTGGCCAACCACAACACCCCGGCCCAGTTCGTCATCAGCGGGACCAAGGCGGCGGTGGAAGCGGCCCTTCCGCTCGTTAAGGAAAAGAAAGGCCGGGCGGTTCCCCTTCCGGTCAGCGGAGCCTTCCACAGCCCGCTGATGGATACGGCCGCGCAAGAACTCGCCAAGGCGCTCAACAAAATGACGTGGTCCAGACCGCGTTTTCCCGTTTACAGCAATGTGACCGGCAAAGCGGTGACGGATGGCGAAAGCCTGCGCGAACTCGCCACCGTTCAGATGATTTCCTCGGTCCTGTGGATCGATACTATCGCCAACCAGTGGCACGACAGCATCCGCTCATGGGTTGAAGTGGGCCCGAAGGGAACCCTCTCCCGTATGGTCAAACCCATCCTCGACGCCGTTCCGGTGGAGGAAGAAGTCGCCATCACGGCTGTTGGCTCTCTGGAAGGCGTGAACGCCTTCGCCTGATCCCTCACGCCAAATCAAAACCGCCCGCATACAAAAGAAGGGAGGACGTTGAAAAACGCCCTCCCTTCCTTTGTATCGGATCAATCTCTCTATCGGGTCAGCTTGCGGAACTTCAAGCGGTGCGGCTGATCCGCGTCCTTACCGAGGCGCTTCTTGCGATCTTCCTCGTATTCCGAATAGTTCCCGTCAAAGAACACAACCGACGAATCGCCTTCAAACGCCATAATGTGCGTAGCGATGCGATCGAGGAACCAGCGGTCGTGGCTGACGACCAGTACGCAGCCCGCGAAATTTTCCAGACCGTCTTCAAGGGCACGCATGGTGTTTACGTCAATATCGTTCGTCGGTTCGTCAAGCAGGATGACGTTGGCACCGGATTTGAGCATCCGGGCGGTGTGTACGCGGTTCCGTTCGCCGCCGGACAGGACGTCAACCTTCTTCTGCTGATCCGAGCCCGTGAAGTTGAAACGGGAGCAATAGGCGCGGGCGTTGATTTCCCGGTTGCCGAGCTTGATTGTCTCGGCACCGTCGCTGATCAGCTCATATACGGTCTTGCCCGGCGTCAGGGACTCACGCTGCTGATCCACATACGCGAACTGAACGGTGTCGCCGATGGTCAACGTGCCCGCGTCAGGCTTTTCCTGCCCCACAAGCATCTTGAAGAGCGTCGTCTTACCCGCACCGTTCGGGCCGATGATGCCCACGATAGCGCCCGCCGGAATGATGAAATTCACATCTTCCATCAATTCCTTGTCGCCGAGGGCCTTGCTGATGCCCACGGCTTCGATGACCTTCTTGCCCAGACGGGGGCCTGCGGGGATATAGATTTCCAGTTCGGGAGCCCGCTTTTCGCTTTCGTGGCTCAGCATGGCCTCATAGGCGTTGATACGCGCCTTGCCCTTGGCATGGCGTCCCTTGGGGGACATGCGGATCCATTCCAACTCACGGCTGAGGGTCTTGCGGCGCTCGTCCTCGGCCTTGTCTTCCTGAGCGAGGCGCTTTTCTTTCTGCTCCAGCCAAGAGGAATAATTGCCCTTCCACGGAATCCCGCGGCCACGATCCAGCTCGAGAATCCATCCCGCGACGTTGTCGAGGAAGTAACGGTCGTGGGTCACGGCAATGACCGTACCGGGGAAATTCCGGAGGTACCGTTCCAACCACGCCACGGATTCGGCGTCCAAGTGGTTGGTAGGTTCGTCGAGCAGAAGGATGTCGGGATTCTGCAGCAGCAGGCGGCACAGCGCCACGCGGCGCTTTTCACCACCGGAGATGACGGAAACGGGCGTATCCCCCGGAGGGCACCGCAAGGCATCCATCGCCATCTCAAGCTTGGAGTCAAGATCCCATGCACCCTTCGCATCCATGAGCTCCTGCACCTGCCCTTGGCGTTCGATGAGTTTATCCATTTCCTCCGGCTCCATGGGCTCGGCGAATTTGGCATTGATCTCTTCGAACTCCTTGACCAAATTAACAAGTTCCTGCGCCCCTTCCTCCACGACTTCACGGACGGTCCGCATTTCGTTGACCAGCGGTTCCTGCTCCAGATAACCGATGGTATAGCCGGGAGCCAGCACGGTCTTTCCTTCAAAGGATTGATCCACGCCCGCAAGGATCTTCAGCAGCGAAGATTTGCCCGATCCGTTCAGGCCGAGGACGCCGATCTTCGCGCCGTAGAAATAGGAAAGGGAAATATCTTTCAACACTTCGCGCTGCCCATGACGCTTGGACACGCGGATCATGGAATAAATAATCTTATCGGGTTCGTTGCTCATGAAATCTCCTTACAAAAAAATGGCCCCATCGTTGGACGTTCCGCTTCAACGACAGAGTCTGAATGAACTCATGACATGTTACAGACAGAAAAAATTTTGTCCAGTGGGACGAAGCCTCGACCGGTTCCGGACCCATCATTTCATTCCCGTTCCTTGTTCCAGCCATTTTCTTTCGGACTCTTGCGTATAGCTACGAAACACGTTAGGAGGAACTTTCATTTTAAAAGCCACTGTGCGCAACAGCGTGGCGAAAGGACTGTTATGAGCAGCACACCAGACGAAATCACTATTGAATACGAAGAATCCGGGCAGATCCTCATCAAGGAACTGGACAAGGTCATCCTCTCCAAGGGGGCATGGACGACAATCCTTTTCCGCTATCAGGAGCTCGACGCGGAAACGGGCGAATACGGTCCGGACAAGTATGCTATCCGCCGTTATCAGAAGTCGGGGGGCGAATACCGCCAAAAGTCCAAATTCAACATATCCAGCGCGGAACAGGCTCGCAAGATCGTGGATGCCCTCTCCGGCTGGCTCGCGGACGCTTGATGCACACCCTTGCCCAAATGCTTTCCGCCGTCCTTGTGACGGCTTTTTTCTTTTTTCAGACGGCCATCGCCCATGCGGACGGCTTGTTTTCAGCCACCGTGACGCAGTGTACGGATGGAGACACGCTTGTGCTTGATACGGGACAGCGCGTCCGGCTTGCCGGAGTCGATACCCCTGAGAAAGGCTCCAAGGATACCCCGCCCCAGTATTATGCCCGCGAGGCAGCGCGCTTCACCTGCGAGCGGACACGGAAACAGCGGGTCAAGGTCATCCCGCTTTCCGGGGCATCCCGAGATCGGTATCAAAGGCTTGTCGCGGAAATCATCCTTCCCGACGGGCGTTCCCTCAATGAACAGCTTCTCCAGCAGGGCATGGCTTCTTTTTACGCGCACAAGAACCTCCCCAGCCAGTTGGTACGCCGCCTGACTGCGGCTCAAAAGGACGCACTGGACAAGCGCGCGGGCTGCTGGGGGTTCATCCTGACCCGCCCTCAGGCTCAGGAACCCTACATCGGCAATAGGAACAGCAAACGTTTTTTCTCCAAAGCATGTCTGCGCACGGCCAATATTTCGAAAAAAAATCAAATCCGCTTTTCGGATCTCGAAGAGGCGTTCAGGTCGGGCTATGCGCCGGCAAGGCCATGCGGCATCTGGCCGTCCGCAGAGTAAGGGGCTTTCCTGCACTCCACCAAAAGGATACTCTGTTCCCATGAATACAGAACGTGGAGGCAAAGATGTGGAACGCCGAAACAGCCCAATTCCTGCATGACTGGTATGCAACGCCTGAGGGAACCTATGCCATCACTCAGGAAAACCGCCTTTTTCAACACTTGATCTCTCAGTGGCCCCGGCGCGGGCATACGCTTCTGGACATAGGGTGTGGAGCGGGTATCTTTTTGGAGATGCTCTGGCACTATGGATTTGATGTCACGGGGCTTGATACCGGTACTGACCTGCTCGACATGGCGAGGGAACGGCTGGGGAACCGGGCTGAATTCCAGCTGGGCCGCCCGGAACATCTCCCTTTCGACGATGAAGAATTCGATTACGCAGCTCTGCTCACCGTGTTGGAATACGTGGACAACCCGGAAGACGTACTGCGCGAAGCCATCAGAGTTTCCCATCGCGGCGTCATCATCGGTTTTATGAACAGTTTTTCGCTCTATCAGATACAAAGGCGCCTGCACCGTCCCACCCTTGAGTACAGGCACAGACGCCATAACCTGAATTTCTGGTCGCTGGCCCGTATGGTCAGGCGAATCCGTCCCAAGGCCACCCTCTCTTTCCGATCCGTATTGCTTGGCCCGCCAAACACATGGAAGAAAGAAGGGCTTTGGGGGAAGATCAACAGCCTGCAAACGCCGCTGCCCATCGGGGCATATCTCGGCCTCTGCATCGACACCATGCCGCGTGTCCCCCTGACGCCTTTACTCCTTCGCGCCAAAGAGAAAGCGTTCAAAGTCTATACGGGGCTCCAGCCCGAGGCCAGCCGGGAGGGGGCTCCTTCCCGTCCCTGATGGATGTCCCTCCTCTTGGGGTACACCCTTCAAAGAACGACAGTATTCTCAGCCGAAACACCTTCGGGAGAGATATGGCTCAGGCAAAGGGCACTACTCCCCCCGCCCTTTGCCCCATCACGGCAGCGGCGCTCCTGCGACTGAAACGGCTATAACCGCCCCCTCTCGGCCTGGCTCATCATCAAAAGGCTTCATCAGCGTATTTCCTTAGAGTGTCGCAGCCCCGGCCCTACCCTTGAGAAAAGCGCACACGAAAACGGTTTCCGCCTTCCCAATGCTCGTGCGCCACTTTCCAGCCCAAGCGTTCACAGCCGCGCAGCACAAGAGAGAGCCCCAGCCCGCTTCCGGGGCTTTTGCTGGTCCCGCGCACGCCCCGTTCAAACATGCGTGTGCGCACATCAGGATCGATGACGGGAGCGGTATCCGTCAGAAGCATTTCATCCGCACGGAACTCCAACAGAATGCGGCCCTGTTCGGTATAGCGACATGCGTTGTCGAGCAGATTGTGCAAAACCATGGCGGCCAACTCAGGGCTTCCCAAAACCGTCAGCCGGTCGGGCAACAGACTGGAAAAGGTGACAGGCCTCCCTCGCAAGCGTTCCCGGATCTCCACCTCCTCCTGCCTCGCCAGCACACACAGATCGAAAGGCCGGAATTCCAACTGCTCCGGCTTACGCGCAAGAAGCAGCATTGTACCGACCATCGCCGTCATGGACGCAACAGTCCGCTGCATTCTGACCACAATCGGAAGCAGTTTGTCATCTCCGCCCAAGCGGCTTTCCAAAATCTCCACCCCGCCCTGCAATACGGTCAGCGGAGTGCGCAACTCATGGCTGACGTCCCCAGTGAACAGCTGTTCCCGGTTCAAAAACTCTCGCAAGGCCTGCTCCCTCCCTGCGAAAGCCCGCGCCAGATCACCGACCTCGTCATCCCGAGAACACAATAGGGTGTCATCCAGTGCTTCGCCCCGGTTGACCTTGCCGGTCAGCTCGACAAGCGGCGAGACCAGCCGGCGGCTCAACCAATAAGCCAACAATCCCGCCCCGATCAGGCTCCCCACGACACATGCCAGCGCAATATCGGCCATCACCTCTTCCAAGTCGTCAAGGTCCTTGATCTTGCCGACAATGGCGTACTCTTGCCCCTCCTTGTCCCGGTATGTCATGGCATAGCGATCCCGTTTGATGCGCACGAGCTCACGCACCTTGGAACGCTCCGGACGCAAATCATCAGGAATGGCTTCCCCGACGTACCATTTTACCTTCAGTTCCTTTGCAAGCAGCTCGCTGTCCACGGAAAGCCTTTCTCCCTTACGGAGAGTGCGCCCTTCCTCAGCAGCTATGAGCAAACGCATGATCGGTTCCATGTGCCACCGGATGACATGCGTAATCGCATAGTCATACGAAAGGTAGGCGCTCAGGCTGAATATCCCTCCGGTGACCAGCGTCAAGACGAGGAACGCTTCCGCGATGCGCCTGCTGAGCGAACGTGTCCTGACTCGCCGCGCCACCCGATCGCGCAATGCCGCCAGCGGACGGAAAAGGAATATTGCCCGCCACAAGGCGCTGCAACCGGCACAAAGTCCATTGAGAAACGACGATGTTTTATTCATGCCGAACCAACGTATAGCCTACATGCGGGATCGTCTTGAGGAGCGGACAGGTAAACGGTTTGTCCAGCTTCTGGCGCAATTCATGGATATGGGTACGCAAGGCATCGCTGTCCGGCGGAAAATCCCCCCAGATGGCTTGTTCAAGTTCCGTTCTGGGGACGACGGCCGGAGCGGCCCGCAGCAATGTCTCCAAAATGACGAACCCTGTTGGGCTCAAACGCAGGGGAACCCCGCTCCGGGTTGCGCTGTGGGCCGCGGGATCAAGCTCAATGTCTTCCCAACGTAAGACGCTGCGGGTCTGCCGCCCCCGCGCACGGCGCACCAGCGCACGCAACCGGGCGTCCAGCTCCTTCATCGAAAACGGCTTGACCAGATAGTCGTCAGCTCCGCAATCAAGCCCCGTCACACGATCCGCAACCGTATCACGGGCCGTCAACATGAGAATCGGCGTCGGATCGACATGTTCTTCCCGTAAAGCCCGGCACACCGCCAACCCGTCCATCCCCGGAAGCATGATGTCCAGCACGATGACGTCAAAGGTACCCGCCACCGCCATCTCCAATCCGATATGGCCATTGGCGGAACAGTCGAGCTCATAGCCGAGAGGTTCGAGGAACGCGTACAGATTTGCGGTAATATCTTGGTTGTCTTCAATAATCAGTGCACGTATCCGGCCTGCTTCCATGCGCTCCTCCGCTTCCCTCAAACGGTCTTCCGGCAATGCCATAAACAAAAGGCGGGCACAGAGAATCTCCGCGCCCGCCTTCCCGAACGAACTACTTCACGATTTCAAGATACCGCACGTCCACTTCATTGGCGCGCCCTTGCTTCTTGTGATCCACTTCGCCCGTCAGCCTCACCCGCGTCTCCGGCGTTACCCTATTGGAACCAAAGATCCGCTGGCCGATTTCTACCGTTATCTTTCCGGAATCATCCTGAAATACATACTTGTTTTTGCTGAGGCGTTCCAGAATATTCCCTTCCAGCGTGCAGGTGGTATCATCAAGGGCATTTTGTACCTGCGCCGCTTTCGTAATGGTCTGAGGGCCGGGGCCAGCGAATCCGCCGGTACTGGCATTAGGTCCCTCAAAACCCGCGAAAGCGGGAACTGCCAAAGCCAAAGAAAGCAGCAAAGCCATGATGTAACGCATACGGATACTCCTTTATGGGGGTTCTCATTCGTTGGTGAAGCTATCATGCTACACAGGGCGTGAAGAGAATGTTAAGAGCAAAAAAAGATTCTCTCAAGCGCCCTCCCGCACTCTTCGCATCTTCATCACCATGCGATGTCCTTTTTTCTCACTGAATTTGCAGTAAAAAAACGGAGCGGCCGGAATGCGTTTTTTTGCGGCCTCCGGCGCGCTCCACAACCACCGACTGCATCCGCCCCGAGGGAACTCCCGCTCCGTTGAGGCGGGCCCTTGTTTTCCACCCGGGACTATTGCACACTTTATACTCTGGAGGTGCAATCATGGCCAAGCACGACAGTATCCCCGTTTCATCCAGCAAGCTGCCCCTGTTCGCCCCATTTGCCGTTCCAAAGATCGGAAACATGGCTACGGCATGGCACGAGATACTGCATCTTGGCACCAAGCAACGCCACTCCGCCGGAAGCATCGTCAAGGTTGAGGGCGAAACCTGTTTCGATCTCTTTTATATTGATGAAGGAAAAGTCCATGTGGTTTTCGACACGATCGACGGCAGGATGCGTTCGGTCGTTTCCTTTGAACCGGGAAGCATCTTCAACCTCGCTCCCGCGGCCACCCGGTGTGAGGCATCCGGGCAGTATCAGTGCATGACCGACGCCGTGATCTGGCAAATTCCGGGAAAGGTACTGCATGATCCCGTTTTCGCCGCCCGGTATCCCAACCTCATGCTTTCCGTTATCGAGTTGCTCGGCACGCTGGTCCTCACCTACCATACGTATCTCACTGACATGCTCATGGATGATTTCGTCACCCGTTTCAGCCGCTTTCTCATTTCCCTCAGCCTTGAACGGGGTTCCGATGAGTTCCCTCTCGGCATGACGCAGGAACAGCTCGCTTCCGTGTTCGGCGTCCATCGCGCTACACTGGCGCGGGCAATCCAGCACCTCAAACAGGAAGCCATCATTGCCTGCTTTACCTGCCGCCGCGTGGAAATCATTGATATGGAACGGCTGCGCCATATGGCGCACCTGTAAAGCCCGCCTTTTCGTGAAAAAATATCCATTTAGTTTGTTTTTATTTTAATTAAATTATTTCATCATAATATAAAAAGCCCGTCATTCTTCATGACGGGCTTTTTTGTGTTTTGTCGCATATGCGATAGTCGCACTCACCCATGTTGTGAAAGAAAGAACGCATAACGGCATCTCATGATGCCCCAACTTCGGAAAACACCGTTTTGCTCAGGAGGAAACGAATATGCCCCCAGTCATCGACAGGACCAAATGCATTGGTTGCGGCATGTGCGCGGACGTGTGCCCGCTCCAAGTCTTTCGCCACGATCCCAAGAAAGACAAAATTCCTGAAGTACGTCGCCCCTATGAATGCTGGCATTGCAACGCCTGCGTTCTTGATTGCCGGGCCAAGGCGATCGAGCTTCGGCTTCCTCTGACGCACATGTTGCTCTATGTGGACTCCGATTCCCTCAAACCCAAAGAATAACCCCGCAGCATCAGCATCCTTTTATCACTCGAAGGCAATCATCATGATCCCCATTAAAGAAAGGCTGGAATCGGACGTTCTCATCGTCGGCGGCGGCATCGCCGGACTTATGGCCGCTATTGCGGCGGCGGACAAAGGCGCGAGCGTAACCCTGCTGGATAAGGCCAACACGAAGCGCAGCGGGGCGGGAGCCACGGGCAACGATCATTTTCTCTGCTATATCCCGGAGAAGCACGGCACCATCGATGTGGTGTATGAAGAATTTATGGACAGCCAGAACGCCACCAGCAACGACACGCCGCTTGTCATGCGTTTTCTGGAAACCAGCCCCACGATCGTCAACATGTGGAATGACTGGGGCATCAACATGAAGCCCACAGGGGACTTCCACTTCGAAGGCCATGCCTATCCGGGGCGTCCGAAAATTTTCCTCAAGTATGACGGCCACAATCAAAAAAAGGTGCTCACGGAACAGGCCAAGAAACGAGGCGTCCGTATCGTCAACCACTCGCCCGTGCTGGAACTGCTCCGCGACGATAACGGCATCACCGGCGCCCTGGCCCTCGATATTTCCTCCGACGAGCCAGCCTATCGCATCGTGAAGGCCAAAGCCGTAGTGGTCGCCACGGGATACGTCAGCCGTCTGTTCACGACCGATCCCACGCCGAGCCAGATGTTCAACACGAACATGTGCCCTTCCGGAACCGGTGACTCCATCGCACAGGCGTGGCGCTTGGGAGCCCATCTCGTCAATATGGAAAAGACCTACCGCCATGCCGGGCCCCGTTTCCTCGCCCGCTGCGGCAAGGCCACATGGATCGGCGTCTACCGGTATCCCAACGGCAAGCCCATCGGCCCGTTCATCACCAAGCCCAACGTGGAAACCGGCGACATGACCAGCGACATCTGGGCGTCCGCCTTTACCGATCTGAAGCTCAACGGCACGGGCCCCGCCTATATGGACTGCTCCGGCGCGAGCCCGGAAGACCTCGAGCATATGCGCTGGGCCATGCGGTGCGAAGGGCTCACCGCGCTGCTCGACTATATGGACAAGGAAGGCATCGATCCCGGCAGACATGCCGTGGAATTCGGGCAGTACGAAGCCAACCTCTGTACCAACGGCATCGAAATCGACATCAACGGCGAAAGCAATATCCGCGGCCTGTTCGCGGCGGGCGACATGATGGGCAACATCAGCGGCGACATCGGCGCTGCGGCGGTCTACGGCTGGATCGCGGGGCATCACGCGGGGGACTACAAAACGCTCGGTCAGCCCGCCGATGTGGACGGTGCGCCTTTCTGCCGGGAGCGCATGGCATTCTTCAGCGGCCTGTATGAACGCAGCGGCGGCGCGTCATGGCAGGAAGCGAACTTCGCTCTCCAGCAGATCATGACCGAATACGCGGACTGCGGCCCGCACCGCCTGCGCTCCGATACGCTGCTGACGGCAGGCATCAAATATATCGGCGACCTGCGAAAAAAAATCAATAAGGAAATGTCGGTATCCGATGCCCACGAACTGATGCGCGCTGCGGAAGTGCTCAACCTGCTCGATCTCGGCGAAGCGCTCATGATTGCGGCACGCGAACGCAAAGAAAGCCGGGGACGTCATTTACGGGCCGACTTCACCTTCACGAACCCTTTGCTCCGCGACAAGTTCCTTCGCGTTTGGCAGGAAGACGGCACGCCCCGCACGGCATGGCGCGACCGCCTGAAATAGACTGCACGCCGGGGAGACAACCTCCCCGGCCCGCCACACGGCCCTTTCCCCCAATTGTTTTCCAGAGTTCCGCCAACCATTCCAAAGCATATCCCCGGTAAACGCCTATACATTCCCTGTCCGGTCAAGCCGTTTTTCCCTCATACCAACAGAGGTCGTTATGAATCCCGTTCAGGCTCTCAAATGGACCATGACCCTGCTTATCCCTTGCGGCGTCTACTTCCTTTCCCCGCAAGACGTCTCGCCGCATTTCCCGCTGTACATGGGGCTTACCAGCGCCGCCATCATAGCATGGGCGCTCAATGTATTCCCCGCCATCGGCGTGGCGGCCATGCTCACGTTCGCCTATATCCTTTGCGGCGTGGCGGATGCCGAAGTCGTATTCGGGCCGTGGGCCACCGTGCTCCCGTGGCTGAGCTTCGCTGCGGTCATCATCGGTGAAGGCATGGAAAAGACGGGGCTGGCCAAGCGGCTGGCCTTGCGATGTCTCAAGCTGACGGGCGGCTCCTTCAACGGCCTTGTGGCGGGATTCTTCCTCGCCGGGCTTGTGCTCGTCGTCATCCTTCCTTCCATCCTCGCCCGCGTCGTCATCTTCTGCGCCATCGCCGTAGGCATTATCCAAGCGCTCCAGCTCGACGCCAAGTCCCGCATGTCGTCCACCATCGTCATGATGGCTTTCTTTGCGGCGGCGGCCCCGCAGTTCATGTTCCTGCACTCCTCGGAATCCTTCATCTGGGCTTTCGGGATGATGCTCAAGGGGACGGACAAGACCGTCAACTTCTGGGACTATGCCTATCAGGCAACATTCATCAATTTGATATACTACGCATTGTCGATGGCGACGGTCTATATCGTAAAGGGACGCGAAACGCTCGTCTCCGGAGCGCACTTCTCCACGTTCATCGAGCAAAGCTGCCGTGAAATGGGCCCCATCCAGCCGCGTGAAATCAAGCTGCTGGTCCTCGTCTTCGGCATCATCCTCGGCTTCATGCTGGAACCCCTGACCCATATCGATCCCGTATACGTCTGTTGCGTGCTGGCGCTCCTGAGCTACCTGCCCGGCATCAATGTCCTTGACCGCGAAAGCTTCAGCAACCTGAATATCGTATTCCTCGTGTTCATCACGGGCTGTATGGCTATCGGCTTTGTGGGCGGCAGCGTCGGCGCGAACAAGTGGGCCGTGGCGAGCATCGTGCCTCTGCTTCAGGGATGGGGCGAAACCATGTCCGTCGTATGCGCCTATGCCGCCGGGGTCGTCATCAACTTCCTGCTCACCCCGCTTGCGGCGACGGCCGCGTTTACGCCCGCCTTCGGAGAGCTGGGGACAGCCATGAACGTAAACCCGCTCCCGCTGTTCTACGCATTCAACTTTGGCCTGGACCAGTACATCTTCCCGTATGAAGCCGTTTACTTCCTCTACATTTTCATCACTGAACGGGTCCTGCTCCGCCACATCGTAACCGCCTTGGCGATCCGTATGCTCATCGTAGGGATCTTTGTCGTTGTGGTTGCCGTCCCCTATTGGAACGGTATCGGCCTAATGTAGCGCACTCGGAAATGGAGGGAGCCCTCTGTTGGTTCTCCGGTTCACCTTTCCATTGCCGTCGGCCTGCTGTGTTGCCCCGGATAGATTTCCGGGGCAACATTTTTGTTTATGCTTTACAATAGGCTTCCACCGTCCTCATTCTTTTCGCTTTTGGCTGATCGTTCTTACAACGCATTATTGACACACCTGTTTTCGTCTCGTACCCTTTATGAGAAAAGGTCATGAGAACCTATTCTCAAAGCGGCTGCAAACATCCTAGGCCATATGAACATTATCCACTCTCTTTATTGACTTTTACCTATATACCCCATGAATACTCAGCCTTTTACCTGACGACTCTCCGCAAGGTGCATGGAATGCGCTTTCCTGCCTGTGTCGGGTCTGGCAAAGCCTCGGCCTCTTCGCGGGAATGGAAAGCACCGCCTTTGATCTGAACGGTATTGTCCCTACAAACAGGCGCAACCGATACGACGCGGAACTATCGGAAAACCGTCATGAAGTTTCCAAACAGTTGCCCTAGAAAAGGACAATGTGGCTCTTAAAGATGAGATACATGCCGTGTGGTTCTTCGCCAACGGTACATTATAAAATGAGGCGAATATGATCACGTTATCCGAAGCGGTACTTGACGAATTGAAGCGCCTAAGAGGACGTACCGAACGTACGTTCCGCATTGAACCCGGATGTAGCTGCTGCCACAGCCCGACATTGGAATTGATTCTGGATGAACCGGAAGACGACGATGTGACCACGGAAGTTTCCGGTTTTACGTTTTGCATCAGGAAGCGTATGCTGGATCAGCTCGGCAACGTCCGCATTGAAGCCGATCATGCGGAGGGATACCGTATATTCTCGGAACGGTCCCTCTCTTCCTTTGTCAAAAACGGACGCCTTTGCGCTTCATAGCACTTCCATACCGAAAGGGCCGGAAACGTTTCCGGCCCTTTCGTTTTACCCGCCAAAGCGGGTTTTGCTTGATACCCGCGCCGATTCATCCATGAAGATCCAGCTTCCACATATTCTCCCCCCTGAGCCGATTCCGAGAGTCACTCCAGCTCAGAGGCGAATCCTTTTGCTTCCCCGATGATCCACTGGAAACGCGATGAAGAAAATGCGGTCATACCTGTGAGCTTGCCCTCTTCCCGGCTCTCCGGTATCCTGAGTTGGATACGGTATCGGCCCGCTTTCCTTTCGATACCGCCAACGAGGAGATAGACAGATGCCCTTGCCCATGCCCGAAGAGGAAGAACTACACCGTTGCCCCCACGGAGAGCGATGCCAAGCCCTGATGTTGTGTTCTCTGGACTGTGCAACGAGTGGTGCCCACCCAGACAGGAAAACAAAGGCCGATGGCCGGTTCATCGTGACTCCGTGGTGGTGCATCCATAAGTGCAAATGGTTTTCGGAACACAAAAACGAAGCGCCCAAAAAGTCCTGATCCGTCGAATAGAAAAAATCCCCCAAACAAACGCTTGGGGGATTTTTTATCAAACAGTCGCTTCAGAACTTACTTCTTCAGCCAAGGCATAAGGGCACGCAGCTTGCCGCCCACCTGTTCGATCTGGTGGTCGTTTTCGATACGGCGCTTCGCCTTAAAGCTCGGGTAGCCGCAGCCGCATTCAAGGATGAAGTCACGAGCGAACGTGCCGTCCTGGATTTCGCTCAGGACCTGCTTCATGGCCTTGCGGGTTTCGTCGGTGATGATGCGGCGGCCGGTGCGGTAATCGCCGAATTCGGCGGTGTCGCTGATGGAATGACGCATCTTGCCGAAGCCGCCTTCATAGATGAGGTCAACGATGAGCTTCATCTCGTGGCAGCATTCAAAATAGGCGATTTCGGGCTGATAGCCGGCAGCGACCAGCGTTTCGAAACCGGCCTTGATCAGTTCGGTCACACCGCCGCACAGGACGGCCTGTTCGCCGAAGAGGTCGGTTTCAGTTTCTTCCTTGAAGGTGGTTTCGATCACGCCGGAACGCGTCCCGCCGATGCCCTTGGCATAGGCCAGCGCCTTCTGGGTGGCTTCGCCGGTGGCGTCCTGATGGACGGCGAACACGCAGGGAACCCCGCCGCCTTCCGTGAAGGTGCGGCGAACCAGATGGCCGGGACCCTTGGGGGCCACCATGAACACATCCACGTCCTTCGGGGGTTCGATCTGGCAGAAATGGATGTTGAAGCCGTGAGCGAACACCAGAGACTTGCCGGGCTTCAGGTTCGGAGCGATGTCTTCGCGGTACACGCGGGCCTGATGCTGGTCGGGCAGCAGGATCATGATCACATCGGCGGCAGCGGCAGCTTCCGCGGCGGACATGGGGGCAAAGCCGTGTTCCTTGGCAAGAGCGTAGTTGGCACCACCGGAACGCTGACCAACAATCACGTTTAGGCCGGAATCACGCAGATTCTGGGCATGCGCATGGCCCTGGCTGCCGTAACCGATAACGGCAATGGTCTTGTTTTTGAGAAAATCCAGGTTCGCGTCCTGTTCATAGAAGGCTTTCATGTTCTCTCCTTAACTGGTAACTCCAAACATTCCGAAAACACGGCCCAACGCGGACCGTCCCAGAATCACCTGCGGGCATGCGCCTAAAAGCGGATTGCTCGAAAGCTCAAAATACACAAGAGCACAGAGACTGGCAATATCCCGCTCTCCATAAAAACATAACGGATATACGGAAAAAGGGGGAAATCCAGTCTGCTGCGGCTGTTTTCGAACCCAGAAACAACATTTCGAAAGATAAACGCCAAAAAAGAAGCGGCCCGCGAAAATTTCTGCGGGCCACTTTCAAAACCGTTTTAGATGTCGTCGCTCTGCATAGTACGCCGGACAGCGAGCGTCCCCGTGCGAGCAAGCTCCTTAATGCCGAATTTCTGCAGCAACTGGATAATCGCCTGCAACTTGGAGTGATCGCCCGTCGCTTCCAACGTCAGGTCGGTAAGGCTCACGTCCACGACCTTGCAGCGGAAAATGTCCGCTATGCGGAGCACTTCGCCGCGCTTGGATTCTTCCGCGTGGACCTTGATGACCATCATTTCCCTTTCAACATAGGCCATCCCGTAAAAGTCGACGACCTTGACGACCGTCACCAGCTTGCGCAACTGCTTGACGATCTGTTCGATGATCTGTTCGTCGCCGCTGGTGGTGATGGTCATGAGAGAAACCCCATCCTCAAGGGTGGGGGCCACATTGAGCGACTCGATGTTGAAACCGCGACCGCTGAACAATCCCGCCACACGAGAGAGGACACCCGGTTCATTCTCAACAAGTACAGACAAAACGCGCCGCATTCTTCCTCCAAGAGCTGTTAAAGTTCACCCAAGAGGGCAACACCTATACGATCAACATCTCGTCCAGCGAGGCCCCGGCCGGCACAATGGGAGAAACATTCTCTTCCCTGTCCACCAGCACGTCAATAACAGCGGTCCTCGGTGAAGCCAGAGCCTTGGGCAACAGCTCCTCAAGCTCTTCTTCCGTCGTAATGCGATAGCCTTCCGCGCCATACGCGTCCGCCAGCTTCACGAAATCGGGCTGCCCCTTCATGTCCGTGGCGACGTAGTTGGCATCATAAAAAAGTTCCTGCCACTGGCGAACCATGCCGAGATGGCGGTTGTTCAGAATGAGGATCTTGACGGGAAGCCCATTTTCGACAGCCGTCATCAGCTCCTGGATGTTCATCTGGATGGAACCGTCTCCCGCGACATCGACTACAAGGCGATCCGGGAAAGCCATCTGGGCTCCGATTGCGGCGGGAAGCCCGTATCCCATCGTACCGAGGCCACCTGAAGTCAAGTACGTCCGCGGCTTATGATATTTATAGAACTGGGCCGCCCACATCTGGTTCTGCCCCACTTCCGTGGTAATGATGGCTTCGCCCTTCGTGATTTCATACATGCGCTCGACGACCTGCTGCGGCTTCAGCACATCGCCCTTGGCCCAGGAAAGCGGATGCTCCTTCTGCCATTCCAGCACCTGCCCCATCCAGTCCGCATGATCGCCCGCCCAGTCCTTCTGGGCATGACCGGACTCCAAAATGGAACGCAACCCCTGCAAGGCACTGAGTGCATCGCTCACAACCGGCACTTCCACCCGGACATTCTTTCTCAAAGTCGTCGGGTCGATGTCGATGTGCACGATTCGCGCGTTGGGAGCGAACTGGGACAATTTTCCCGTGACGCGGTCATCAAAACGGGCTCCAACAGCCAGAATGACGTCAGCCTGAGTCACGGCGCGGTTTGCCGCGAAGGTCCCATGCATACCGAGCATACCTATCCACAACGGATCATCACCGGGGAAAGCCCCCAGCCCCATCAGCGTGGAACAGACCGGAGCGTGCATGAGGTGGGCCAGTGTACAGAGTTCCTCTGCGGCATTGGCCATGATCACGCCACCACCAGCCACGATAAGCGGTTTTCTGGAGGTAACGAGGACGTCCATCGCCCGCCGAAGCTGGTTCAGATTGGCCCGGAACGTGGGGCAGTATGACCGCATCACCACATCTTCCGGCCAAACGAATTCGCAGCTTGCCTGCTGAATGTTCTTAGGAATGTCGACAAGCACAGGCCCGGGGCGTCCAGAACGCGCCAGATAGAAGGCCTTCCTGACAGTCTCGGCCAAATCTTTGACGTCTTTGACCAAAAAGTTGTGTTTCGTACAGGGGCGGGTGATCCCTATGATATCCACTTCCTGAAACGCATCATTCCCGATGAGCGGCGTGGACACCTGCCCCGTAAAAATAACCATGGGGATGGAATCGCTGTAGGCCGTAGCAATCCCCGTCACAGTATTGGTCGCACCGGGGCCGGACGTAGCGAGACAAACCCCAACCTTTCCGCAAGCCCGCGCATAGCCGTCGGCGGCATGGACAGCACCCTGCTCATGCCGCACGAGAATATGGCGTAGATCCGGATGGTTGGACAGCTCATCATAGATATCAATGACAGCCCCGCCGGGATAGCCGAAGAAAAGGTCAACGCCTTCACGCTTCAGACTTTCCAAAAGGATCCTGGCCCCGGTGCACAACATTAGTTGCCTTCCTGTTCGTTATAGCCGTCGAGGATGGCGTGCAGACGCGTCTTCCCTTCAAGCTTCTGTTTCTTCAGCTGTTTTAACGTCTGTTCTTCCGTAGGAGTGCGATAGGCCTTGGCTTCGAGCTTTTCTACCTGCTTTTCATACAGAATATGGTCTTCCCAGAGTTCTTTCAGTTCAGGATTGACGGCGGCGTACTTTTCCAGAAGAAGAAGCTCACGCTGTTCCATAAGACTTTCTCCAATACATAGAGGTTTGAAAACGACACTGGAACGCGACGCTGTGCGTTACCGTTCCTTAAGTGCATAGCCCAAAAAACAAGGAAAGGGAATGGCAATTCCTGGCTGACTCCCGGAAAGGCGCTTTCTTCCTTTCCTGACGGCCAGCCCCCCTTTCCGTTTTTCACGGTTTACTACAACATGGCCGCATACTGGAACAGGGAACGGACCACGATGGACTGCACCAGTTGGATGGCGACGAGCACCACGATGGGGGACAAGTCCAACCCACTGATATAGGTGAAGGGAAGCCATTTGCGGATCCTGTACAGGACGGGCTCGGTTAAGGCATTCAACGTGCGGACCACTGGATTATACGGATCAGGCCGGACCCAAGTCAGTAGGGCGGAAATGATAACAACCCAGAAGTACAAAGTTAAGAGCGTATCCAGAACCCGCGCTACGGCGAAAAGGATATTGCCAAGCACAAACATGCTACCTCCTAGAAAATAAGTGTAAAGGGCGTTCTTCTTAAGTACGGCCCAACCGGGGAAGCCGCTCCAACGCACTGCGCAGATGCGCAAAATTGTCGACATGCACAGCCGCGGGCAAATCCGGGCTGTTGTATGCCAGCAAGGGAACTCCGCCGCCTTGTGCCGCGGCGGCATCCGTAGCGCTATCGCCGATGAACCCTACCGACTCGGGACCAAACTTCCATGTTTCAAGAATACGGTGAACTCCGGCGGGATCGGGCTTTGACGGAACAATCTCGGCTGTCATGACAGGATCAAACATTTCGCCCAGGTTGAAGCGGGCCAACAAATCCCACATGCCGCTTCCGCGATTCGTATGGATCCCGAGCCGGACGCCACGCTCACGCAACCAATGCAGCATATCCGCCAGCCCCGGTTCAAGCTCCAACTGCGGCAACGCGACATCCCGATACGGGTAACGCTCCGCAATGGCCGGCAACAGCTTCAGCTCCTCCGGCGAAAAAATATACTCAAGAGCCTCCTTCGCCGTGGACATCTGCACATATCCGGCCTGTTCCGGCGTAATCGGAGGTTTGCCGACTTCCCTCAGCAGCAGGTTATAATAACCGATATTCACATCCCGGGAATCGACCATGACCCCGTCACAGTCGAAAATGAGGCCGGAAAGCCCTGCGGGAAATGTCCTCTCAAGAAGAGAAGCCAATGTCGTCACCGAGGATTGCATCATGCCCGCTCCAACACATCGTCTGCTGTACAAAGAATCACGAGTTGCCGTCTGTCAAGCCATGGCCTGGCCGATTGCGGCGCTTTTTTCCCGATCAGCTTCCACATCGGCTCTTCGCCATAGGTCACGGCATAGCCTTCAGGCACATGCCAGCCTTCAGGCAATCGTGCCAGAAGCGCCGGAGACAGTGATTCCTGACATATGCCAGCTTCCGCAAACGCTTTTGCCATCCGCTGATCCGCCGTGCAGGCAATAGTTCCTTCCGGCAATAAAACTGCTAACAAATCCAAGATAAAGCACCATGATGGCAACAGCGTGGCCGGATCCTCAGGAACCAAGTCCCGCATCATGCCAAGCAAGCCGGAAAGCATCTCCGCATCTTCATCGGCAGGTTCCCTCTCGGTATCCCGCGTGCCCAGGTAGGCCGCCAGTTTCTCCGCCCCCGCGCGATAACGCGCCGAGAGCTGCTCCATCTCCAAAACCCGTTCTTCCTGAAGCCAGCCCAGCAAAAGAAACCGCTGCGCCCAGCGCCGCATATCTTCTGTTGAAACCGTATCTTTTCCGGCCTCTCGGCATTCTCCCGTTTTGGCGAAGCACTTCAAATCATCCCGTTCCTGTGAAACTTTCTGAGCCGTGGACCGGGAAGACGCCGCCGTATCCGAAAGGGCCGCAATGCCCGCCTCATCAAGCTGCGTCAGCTCCGCAAGACAAGCCGCTGCCTCCGTAGGGGTATAGGGCAAAGAAATTTTGTGCCATGCATCAGGATTTCGTTGTCCCCAATAGCGACTCGAGAGCCCCGGCCAGAGCGGCTTAACGCATCCCGAAAACCCCTCAGGGAAGAATTCCCGGTGCATCGTCGGAACATATACAATAGAATCATCCGATTCTTTTTGCATGATACATCCTTTGTAACAATTCTCTTGCAGCCGCCTTGCAATCTTGACCTCTAAACCTCACAGGCGTACTGTGCTTACCATTGATTCCAGTGATCCGCACTTGTGCGGATTTCGGCCCTTCCGGCCTCGTCAAGGCCTCCATCCCGCCACGGCATTTTGTTGTGTACCCTGATGGACAGAAGGATGCAACGCCCTTTGCTTGACCTGCCCGGGATCCATCGGTATATCTCTGTCCTATAAAAACGGAGGCCTTTATGTACGGTATCGGCATGCAAGAATTGCTCTTAATTCTCGTTATAGTAGTGCTTATTTTCGGTTCCAAGAAACTCCCCGAAATCGGCGGCGGGCTTGGCAAGGCCATCCGCAATTTCAAGCGGGCCAGCTCGGAGCCCGACGAAATAGACATCACTCCCAAAGACGAAAAGAAAAAAGACGACACAACCCATTCCGCATAGCCCGCTCCGATTTCAGTTCAGGCTCAGTCCTTGCTGGCGTTTTTCGGCAAGATCTGTCAGAATAATTCCACTCCTCCGATGGAGGCTGGCAGCAACGCAAGGCATATAAGGAAGGCCACCATGAAAGTCGAACAACTTTCCATTTTTCTTGAGAACAAAGCCGGTCGGTTGGCTCAGGTAACCAAAACGCTGGCGGAAGCGGGAATCAATATCCGAGCCCTCTCTCTGGCCGATACGTCCGATTTCGGCATTCTCCGTCTCATCGTGAACGATACGGAAAAAGCCATCAACATCATGAAAGAAGCGGGATTCACCGTTGGGCGAACCGCTGTTGTCGCCGTGGAAGTGGACGATAAGCCCGGTGGACTGAACAACATCCTTGAAGCCTTGTCCGGCCAAAACGTCAATGTGGAATACATGTACGCGTTCGTACAGGAAGGCGGCGGCAGCGCTACCATGATTTTCCGCTTCGATCGTATCGATCAGGCCATCGAAGTGCTGAAGGCCAAGAACATTCCGATTATCCCCGCTGACCGCATCAACGGTTAGTGAAGAAGAGTGCCTTGAAAAGTCCCCACATTCAAGTGGGGACTTTTTTATGCTTAACAAGCAATTGGAGAAGCTCGGCCTTTTGTCGGCGGAACAAGTTTTATCGCTTTCCCACACATAAAAAACGCCGCCAGAAATTAATTTCCCGGCGGCGTTTTTCTTTCAGCGTAAAGAGCGGCTAGAGCCAATCAAACCAGCGCTTCCAAGATCCTTGGATCTGCTCACGGGCCTTCTGGGACTGCTGCTCACGATATCTATAGTATGCGGACAGAGCTTTTTCCTTTGCATGAGCACTGACTTCCGGCACATCAGGGAAATTATCCACGATGTACGTATAGCGCCGCCAAGCCGGGCCATAGTTGTTCATGTTCCAGAACACATCCCCCAAATAGAGCTCATGTTCGGCAAGGAGCCGACGGCAATTTTTCATTTCCTCGACAGATTTCTGGGCATACTCGCTGTTCGGGTAGGTCTCCCTCAATCGTCCGAAGAATTCCAAAGCCTCCTGTGTCGACGTCGTAGGCCTGTCCACGGAAATGAAGCTCTTCAGGTTGGACATCCCCACCTGGTACAAGACGTATGGGATAGCCTCATGGCGAGGATGAAGAGATTCAAATTCTTTATAGGCTTCGGCTGCCTCAGGGTATTTTCCGTCAAGGAAGAAAGCGTCACCAAGCGACAATTCCGCTTCAACCGTATAAGGGCTGAACGGGAAGTTATCCTTGAGCTTTGTATAGTACTGGGCGGCCTGCGAGTAATTCTTCTCTTGCATGGCGTCATTGGCGCCTTCGTAAAGCTCCTGAGCCGTATCTTCTGGCGGAGGCAGAAAGAAATAGTCAATGATGCCACATCCAGAAAGAAGCAAGAGACATGCGGCCAGCACTAGATGACGAAAATACATGCTTAGGCGTCCAGTTGTTCAAGATACGTAAAGGCAGCCGTAGCGGCTGTAGCCCCATCGCCGACAGCGGTCGTCACCTGACGGCACATCTTGGAACGGATATCCCCCGCCGCAAAGAGTCCCGGCAGATTCGTCCGCATCTCGCAATCAGTGATGATGAACCCCTGCGGGTCCAATTCGAGACCAACAGGCAGGAAACTGTTTTGGGGCTCATAGCCCACAAAGACGAACATTCCATCCACAGGAAGCTGTGTTTCTTCACCGGTTTTGACATTTTTCAGATGAAGCCCCTGCAACGAGTCTTCTCCCATCAAACCGGTTACCACAGTATCCAACACAAGTTCAATCTTGTCCGAAGCGGCGCGGATCTTATCCTGATAGACCTTGGCGGCGCGGAAGCCTTCCCGCCGGTGGATCAGATACAGCTTGCTGGCGATCCTGGATAGATACAGCGCTTCTTCCAGCGCGGAGTTTCCTCCGCCAACCACGGCGACAACCTGATCGCGGAAGAAGTTGCCGTCGCACAAGGCACAATAAGAAACGCCCCGTCCCGTAAGCTGCGTTTCGCGCGGTACCCCCAGAGGACGGGGATTGGCACCAGAGCAAACAACGACAGCTTTCCCTACGATGGTCTCTTTCCCTACGCTGAATGACCAGCCGCCGGGAACCTGCTCCATCTTGAGGACGGCATCATTATACCGGTCCAATTCATAGTCATCCAGATGCGCAGCGAACGCATCAGCCATCTCCCATCCCTTGATCCCTTTGGGGAATCCCGGGTAGTTCTCGATGCTTTCCGTCTTGAGGATCTGTCCCCCCGGAGCAAGCATTTCGATCTGGGCCACGGAAATCCCGGAACGGCAGAGATAAAGGGCGGCAGTGATCCCTGCGGGGCCGCCGCCTACGACAATGGCGTCGTAATGCTTCATGCCAAAGCCTTTTGTTCGATCATGGTCGCGATGCTGGACTTGGATACAGCACCTGTAACCTGCTCAACAACTTCACCGTTCTTAAAAAGAATAAGGGTAGGAATGGCGCGAATCCCATACTTGCCGGGGGTCGAGGGGCTTTCATCCACATTCAGTTTGACCACGGACAACTTGCCTTCGTATTCATTGGCGAGTTCATCGATGATAGGGCCGATGGCACGGCAAGGACCGCACCAAGGGGCCCAGAAGTCAACCAGAACGGGAAGCTGGGACTGCAACACAACGGCATCAAAGTTGGAATCATTCACTTGGGTAGCCATTACCGACTCCTTACGAAAGTTGCTTGTTAAGAAACAAACTGGTGCACTTTTTTACGCGAAAAGGCAGTGCCTCCAACGTAGCAATTGTAGGTGCGAGATCCCAGGGTGTCAAGATGCTGCGGAAAAGATTCACTATATGAGAAAAACGGCTCAAGCTGCTTATAGAGAGTGCAGCGGTGCACGCAACTCCCCAAGATCATCAGGGAGTTTTTGCCCGCGAGGAATGGCTGGGAACGCCAGCCCCTGTCCGTATCCCTTACAGGCCAGCAATTCGCCCGCATGCGCGATCATGACGGCGTTGTCAGTGCACAGAAATCTCGATGGCAGCAAAAGCGGCTTGCCCACTTTCTCGGCAAGGACATGCATCGCGGCTCGAACCTGCGTATTGGCGGCCACGCCGCCAGCGACGACGATCCCGGTGATCCCTTTTTGCCGCTCGCGGTGAAACGCCTTCTCCATCTTGAGGCTCAGCGTCTCAGCCACAGCCAGCATATAGGATGCGCAGACATCACACAGTGCGGGAGAGGCCGAGTCGGTACCGGCTTCGCGGACACGCCTGCCCTCCTCCACGAGCACGGGATGTTCGTTGAGATACGTCAGCGCGGCCGTCTTCAATCCGCTGAAGCTGAAATCCAGATTATCCACATGGGTGTACGGACGCGGGAACAGATGGGCATCGGCAGTCCCCCTCTGGGCGAGACGATCCAGCAACACCCCGCCGGGATATGGCAGCCCCAGCATCTTCGCAAACTTGTCGCAGGCTTCCCCGGCTGCGTCATCAAGCGTATGCCCGAGCAGTTCCAGAGACTCCGGAGCGTCTATCCTGTAAATATGGGTATGCCCGCCGGAAACAAGCAGTCCGAGCAGCGGATACAGCAACTCATGCTCAAGGCCGACGGCCAACAAATGCGCATGGAGATGGTTGACGGCAATAAGCGGTTTGTTGCCCGCCAGAGAAAGCCCTTTTGCAAAGGCCACGCCGACAAGCAAGGCCCCAAGGAGACCGGGACCGCGGGTCACCGCTACGACGTCCACGTCCGCGAGAGTCAATCCCGTGCGGCGCATCAACTCGTCATACAGTGCGCCCAAAAAACGGTAGTGCTCACGAGACGCGATCTCCGGGACGACCCCCCCGAACAGGGCGTGCACATCCATCTGCGTGGCGAGCACGGATTCCACACACTTCCCGTCTCTGACCAGCGCCAGCGCCGTTTCATCACAAGATGTTTCGATACCAAGACAAAGCATGACAACCCATCGTGTTCAATATAAAAAACGATATCCCTGATAAACGAACGATCGACCCGCTCTCGGCATGTGAACACGCCCTGAGGTCGATCGTCCGTCTATCACGCCGCCGGACCGCATCCGGCCATGCGCGGATTTACTTCTTGTAAATAGCGTTGATCGCTTCAACATCCTTGCGGGACCCGATAAACAGAGGTACCCGTTCATGCAGCGTGGTCGGCGTGATGTCCAGGATACGGTTGTGGCCGTCGGTCGCGGCGCCACCAGCGTTTTCCGCCACAAAAGCCAGCGGAGAGGCTTCGCACAGGTACCGCAGCTTCCCACGGCTCTTTCCCTTGCGGCTGTCCGGCGGATACATGTACACGCCGCCGTACAGGAGCGTACGGTGGAAGTCGGCAACCAGTGAGCCGACGTACCGCGCGGAACAGGGAGTCGCATTCGGATCGTCAGGATGCTTGAAGTAGTCGATCGCGGCTCGGGCCTTGTCGTCCCAGTGATTCCAGTTGCCCTCATTGACCGAATAGATGCTTCCAGTCTCGGGGATACGGATATCGGGATGGGACAGCAGGAATTCTCCCACGCTCGGATCAAGTGTGAACCCATGCACGCCCTGACCGGTCGTGTAAACCAGCATGGTCGAAGTGCCGTACAGGAAATAGCCGGCGGCGACCTGTTCGGAACCGGGCTGGAGGATTTCATCGAGCTGCACTTCACCGGTACGGCCGGGCTTACGGCGCAAGATGGAGAAAATGGTCCCGACGTTGATGTTCACATCGATGTTGGAGGAGCCATCCAGCGGGTCAAAGACCAGCATGTAGTCCCCGCGGGGGAATGCCGCCGAAACGCGCACCAGTTCCGCATTCTCTTCGGAAGCTATGGCGCACAACACACCGGAACGCTCCATCCGGTACAAAAGAACCCTGTTGGCAAAATCGTCAAGCTTCTGGACATTCTCACCCTGAACGTTGATATCCCCGGTGCCGCCAAGAACATCAAGCAGACCAGCCTTATTTACGCTGCGGGCTATGATTTTGGCCGAAAGAACAAGATCATGAAACAACGCAGTAAAGTGGCCCGTCGCCTGCGGAGCCCTCTGCTGCTGCAGAAGCAAATGTTCGGTGACGGTGATTTCAGAAGACATGAGCCCTCCTTATGGGTCCTGTGAACGATCTGAAAGTGAATCAAGAAATCGCCTTTGAATAACCATCAAAAGCGGGCATGTACGCGCCTCGATCAATCCGAAATGGCTGACTCCTCCATTCCCAAACCCTTAATGGGGGGAAGCGGCGCTGTCAGAATGCTGCTGTCTCCGCCTTCGATGACATGGGATTCCGTGACCGGAGCCATCATGCCCTGAGAACTGAAGGCCGCCGGGTGGGATAACGCATCCAACTGCCCGGGCTGTTCGGGGAAATGCCCTTCCGAAGGCGTCGCAAACACAATCGGCTGCGTCCCGAGGAAACGTACCATCCAGATGAACGATCCGGTCTTGTTGGAAACCGTGCCATGTGTGGAATCTTTTGTGAGTTCGCTCCAGTCCTGCCCCGTCAGCGGCGTGGCGTCAACCTCGAAACGACCCGGCCACAAAACCCCCTGTGGCGCCAACACAACAAGATCCTCAGCGCCGCTGGTATAAGTGAGCAGCGACCGCATGTCAAAATGAGCCACAAGCAATCCCAACATTTCCGAACCGGAATAGATGGGAATGCCGGTCAGCACTTCGGGCCCAAGCGGCGTATCCTCAACCAGACCACGCAGGCCCCGCAACTCGTTGCCTCTGGCTTTCTGCTCCAGCATCTTCGCAAAATCAAGCTCTTTCATGGCCGCCGGGGGCTCCTGCGCGAGGACCATGCCATTGGCGTCCACCGCCGCGAGGCCGGAAAGCCACGGGAAACGATGGAAAAGGACCGCCACGGATTCACCCGTCGGCGGCTTGTCCGAGTTCTGAAGATACCGCTCGAGCTGTTCAAGCTGGATGTCTATGCCCACCATGCGCGAGGCGAGCATCGTTTCGGCGTCATTCAATACCCCTTTGTCATCATAATCAATCTGGGCGGGGGGATTGATATACTCACCGTAAAAAGCTTTGGTGCTTTTCCATGTGCTGTCGAACGTGGAACAGCCTCCGATGAACACCAAAGAGCCAATCAGGGCCGTCGTAATAAAGGAACTCTGCAAGGACACACAACTCTCCAATGTAAACGGGCGTGCTATACGCGCGCCCGTGCTTCGAGGCGATCCGCTAACGACTCCAGAAGGGACATCAACTGATTCTGCCCTCCCACGTCGCCATACGAAGGTTCTCCGATTTCCGTCTGCTCTCCGGGTTCCGTACTGTTTCCGGCCATCCGGGAAACCAATGCGGCGACACTATCGTGCAACTCTCTGGCTTCTTCCGGCGTAGGCGCAGCGGCCTCAAGCTCCTGATAGATTTCAAGAGCACCGACAATGTCCCCCTGCTCCGCGAGCACGTCAGCCATAGAACGGGTCCGCAGCGTCGGCTCTTCAGGGTTTTCATCAGCCATAAGGTCTGAATCCTCATCAGGATCAACCCAATGCACCGATTTTGCTTTGTTTGGTAAAAAAGGCGTCACGCATGAAGGGTGCTCTCGGACAGGAGCGCTGTCCTCAAGCATACTCTCAAGGAGTTCCGCATCAGCAATGGAAGATTCCTCAACGGGTACCGTACAAGAAGATAGTTCCTGCGCGGAGGGCGTAGCCGTGCAAAGCGTTTCTTCGTGGGAAACGCCGCATGGGGGCTCGGAATCCGAAGCCTCGATAGATTGGGAAGAGGAAAAACTGCGGCGTACGTCCTGCAATATACCCAAACCACTCTCTAAAATCAGACTCAGAGAATGTTCCGGGTGGCGTATAGTCGAGGCCATCAGCCGGATGGCCAATGCCAGATCCCTGTTTTTCTCCGAAACGGACTCAGCCCACACTTCCCAGAAGGCAGGGTAGCGCTCCAGCAATCCCGTTACAGTGGAAAGCTCATCAGAACACTCACCGGCACGCGACTGTTCGAAAAGAATTTGGATCAGTAGGAGACGCGCTTCAAAAAAAACAGACGAATGCTGTAGCCCCGCCCGCAAAACCTCTATGGCCTTGTCCGGCTGCTGCGAGTCCCTCAGGAGCTTCGCCAGCGGGAAAAAAACCTTGGAATCAGGGTCCAGCTTGAGGACTTCCTGATACCACTCAATTTTTTCCATCATGAGGCAGGGCTCCACGCGCATTCGCATCTTCCGTAAAAAGATAAAGAATTTCGTTACTCCGGACGAAATTCAGCCGCTGCCGGATCATCTTTTCCACATATTTCTCGTCAGACTGCAAGAGGCGGATTTCTCTGCTCAACCCGGCATTAACGACATCAAAGCCGTCGCGCTCTTTGAGCAGTTCCGCGTATTGTGAAGCCAGTTCCCTATACGAAACAAGACTCTGCGGCCCCCACAACAGACGAGAGGCAAGAACCACATTGACGATAATGGCCAGAATGAGAATAAAAACTTTCCAAAGCGTGGCCTTGGAAGATGTATTTGCGGTGCTTCGTACGTTCATCATGCAACCCGATCGTTTTCCCGCCAGATGCCGTAAAACTTATAGAAGTAATTCAGGCCGGAAAATATCGTGAGCACAAGGGCGATGTAAAGCAGAAAATTTCCAATCAGATGCACGTTTACGCCCAAAAGAGGATAATGGAGCAAGAGAGGAATGATGGCGATGATCTGCATGACGGTTTTGACTTTGCCGTATTTGTCCGCTGCAATGACGACGCCTTCATCAATGGCCATTGCTCGCAAACCGGTCACGGCAAGTTCCCGGCCAATGATGACGACAGTCACCCACGCCGGAACCCACCCCAGCTCAACGAACATGATCAGGATGGAGCAGATAAGCAACTTGTCGGCAAGGGGGTCCAGAAACTTTCCGAAGCTCGTAACCATATTCCCCTTACGGGCAATATGCCCATCAAGAAAATCGGTGAGCGACGCGATGCCGAAAAGCACCGCTGCAAGAAAGCACGTGATCTTCCCCGGAAAATACAACAGGAGAATGATAGGAACGACGAAAAAAATCCGGGCCAGTGTAAGCTGATTTGCCAAATTGAACATAGTATTACCCGCTTTTGGCGACAGTTGTTGGGTTTCTATAGCACAACCATTGTGAAAGGCAAAGAGCAGAATTCTCCGCCACAGCGGTTTTGCTTCGGATAACTATTCCATGTTCAAGGCAATATAAAAACAGACGGATCAGGCTGACAGAGCGGCCTGATCCGCCTTGCAACATATCGGGTGCGGAAGTCCCTATTCGGCCTCGGTCGCGGCGATAACGGCGTCCGCAAGGGCCATGAACCCCTGGCGCGCCGGGGAGTTTTCCGTCAGGGAGACAACCGGCACGCCCCGATCCGCAGCGATGACCGTAGCGGGATCCAACGGAATGGCGCCAAGGAACGGAAGCTCATATTGCTTCGCAAGCTGCTCCCCACCGCCCTTCTTGAACAGATCGATTTCCTTCCCGCAGTGCGGACAGCTCAACCCGCTCATGTTCTCGACGATGCCGAGGACAGGGGCCTGTACTTGCTTGAGGAAATCGAGCGCTTTACGAACATCGGCAAGGGAAATCTCCTGCGGCGTGGTCACGACGATACACCCAGCGTCGGGGATGGCATCCAGCACGGTCAGATGTTCATCACCCGTGCCGGGAGGGGAATCGATGACCAGATAGTCCAAAGCCCCCCACTGTACGTCGGTCAAAAACTGTCTGATGGCCCCCGTTTTCTTGGGGCCGCGCCAGAGGATCGCCGTGTCCTTATCCTTCAGGAAGGAATCCATGGAAATAAGCGACATGCGCTCACCGCAGGGAACGGGCAGCATTTTGCCGTTTTCGTCAGCCATGACGGACGCGGAAGCACCCAGCAGGCGGGGCACGCTCGGCCCATGAATATCCACATCAAGGACGCCGACCGTAAAGCCGCGCGAAGCCAGAGCAGTGGCAAGATTGACCGTTACGGAGCTCTTGCCCACGCCCCCCTTGCCGCTCATGACGAACAGCTTGTGGCGCACATCCTTCAGATTTTGCGTGAGTACTTTGTTCTGCATGGCCGCGGTCATGGGGATCGTAGCCTGCCCCTGCGGGGCCTGATTGGAACATGACGACATGAAAAGACTCCTGAAAAGCGTTAGTCCTAAAAGGACCTTCCCGGTTTGCCACAAAAGACAGGGAAAAGAAACCTTACCAGCCATGATCCCCAACAAGATCAACAAAGGCGACATTGCCGAAAGCCCTTGCCGTTACCCTGCCCTCACGCTTGGATACGCGGAGCAACTTCTGCTCCCTGCGCGCCCGCCCCACCGGGATAGCCATGATCCCGGGATCGGCCAACTGCTCAAGAAGCGGCAGCGGTAAATTCGGCCCGCCCGCCGTCACGATGATGCGATCAAAAGGGGCCTGGACACGCCAGCCCAAGGTCCCATCGCTGAGCTTCATGCGGATCCCCGGGCTTCCTTCCGGGAAAAGCTCCCGTGCGGCCTCGTACAATTCCCGCACACGCTCTATCGTAAACACTTCAAGCCCCATTTCACGCAGCACCGCCGCCTGATATCCGGATCCCGTACCGATTTCAAGCACTTTCATCCCCGGTTTCGCTTCAAGCAGCTGTGACATGAACGCGACGATGTATGGCTGTGAAATTGTCTGCCCAAACCCGATAGGCAGGGCGTGATCCTCATAAGCCCTCCCCTGCAGGGCTTCGGGGACAAAAAGATGACGCCGGACCGTCCGCATAGCTGCAAGAACAGCCTCATCCGTGATGCCCTGCTCTTCAAGCAGTTTGACCATCCGTGCGCGCTGGCGTTTGAAGTCGGGAAAAATCCTGTGCTGTCCAAGTTCTGTCATGAATGTTCCAGTAAAAAATACTGCGAGTATCCGCCGAACGGCTTCCAAAAGCATACCGGAAGGCGTTGGCCGACACTTGCCTAGACGCTTTCCCTGTGCGAAAATGCTTTCTTACAGTATGACCGTCTTGCGTAAGAATGCAAGCTCCCGCCATCGCCTCAAACAGGTATTTTGCACGGCCCCTTGATTCGCGCTTCGACGAATCCTCACCATTCTGCCGGACCATGCTGCACCTTTTTATGGAGAACAAATATGATTTATGTCAGTGACCTGATGACGAGCAGAGTGTTTACGCTTCGACGTACGGACACCCTTCAAGACGTGCGTTCCCTTATGCAGCTTGCCAAGATCCGCCACATTCCCGTGACTGAAGATGGAGACCGTTTCGTCGGCCTGCTCACGCACCGGGATCTCCTCGGCTATGCGGTATCACATCTTGCGGAAATCAACCGGGAAGAGCAAGAAGAAATCGAATCCTCTATTTTGGTCGGCGACATCATGCAAACCGACGTCAGGACCGTTGCGCCCGATACCCTTCTCCGGGAAGCGGCGGAGATCCTCTACCGGAACAAGTACGGCTGTTTGCCCGTCCTCGATGGGGACAACAAACTCGTTGGCATCATTACCGAAGCAGATTTCCTGCGTCTGGCCATCGCGCTGCTGCACGACGCCTGATCTTCCATTACATCAAACCGCTGGAGCCCCCTTCATCACCGAGCGCGCTTTAAGGAAAAAAAATGGGTCGCATCATTCGTAATACCATCAGCTATGGCTTTGTAACGCTCATTCTAGCTGCCTTAGGTTTTTGCATTTATCTCTTTCTGGACGACCTTGACGGGCCTGAAGTCACCATGACGCCCGATACCGGGCGGATCTCGCCGACGCAGGAGATCACTCTCAAACTTGCGGACGCCAAATCCGGGGTCCGCTCCGTTGTCGTCACCATCCACCGCAATAATCAGTCTCTGGTTATTCTCGATAAAGTATTCAGCGAGCCGGCCCCCGTTCAAACGACTTCGTTCAACCTCAAGAACGCGGGCCTGCGGGACGGTGCCTTTGAACTGGAAATCACGGCGCGGGACAATTCCCTCATGAGCTTCGGCAAGGGGAACGGGACCACGCGCAAGTGGAATATGCAATTGGACACGCAGCCGCCCAAGGTCCGCATTAAAACGACGGTCCCCGCCCTGCGCCGCGGCAGCGTGACAGCCATAGCCTACAGCGTTTCGGAAGACGCCAGCATGACCGGCGTCCAGCTTGGCGAGCAGTTCTTCCCGGCCTTCCTTCAGCCGAACGGCCTGTACTACTGCTTCTTCCCCTTCCCGCTGGACACCCCAAAGGGAAAATTTACGCCGGAACTGCTCACCCGGGATCTTGCCGGGAACGAATCCCGGAACAGGGTCCTCGTCAACGCCGGGGAACGAAATTTCCGCAAGGATACCCTCAATATCAGCGACAATTTCCTGAACAGCAAAGAGGATGTTTTTAAGGAACTGGTTCCTGATGACATCTCAAACCTTGAACGGTATGTGAGGATCAACAACGAAGTGCGCATTTCCAATGAGAAAACCCTGTTGGAAATTGGTAAAAATACCTCGCCCACCATGTTGTGGAGCGGCGCTTTCAAGCGCCTGCCGGGGTCGGCCTCCAAAGCGTCTTTTGGCGATCAGCGCACGTATATGCACAATGGGACGAAAATCGACGAGCAGACGCATATGGGGCAGGATCTCGCTTCCGTGGCCCACGCGCCGATTCCCGCAGCGAATGACGGCAAGGTCGTTTTTGCGGAGCCCCTCGGTATTTTCGGCAACCTCGTCGTCATCGACCACGGGCTTGGCTTGCAGTCCCTCTACTCCCATATGAGTGAAATCCAGACGAACGTCGGCGCTACGGTAAAAAAGGGAGACATCATCGGACTTACCGGTACAACCGGCCTTGCGGGCGGCGATCATCTGCACTTCGGCATCCTCATGCACGGCATCCAGGTGCAGCCGCTTGACTGGCTGGATCCCAAGTGGATCAAAAACACCATTACCGATCGGCTTGATGCCGCCGGGGCCGAACGTTAAAGAGGACTAGCTTTGAAAGCATGAGATGGGGAAGGAGAATTTTTCTGGAGAAAAGTTCTCCTTCCCCAAACCTGTTTACGCGCCCCAATCCTCCCTTTCCCCAAATGTGTGCTTACCGAAGTCTGTTCACAGTTTTTTCTGGCACGGATTGCCCTTGCGGTGACGCGATTCCAAAGAGGAAATCATAAGAACGGACGGAGGAGACGCCGCCTTACACAGCAAAAATGCCCTGCAACAGATCCTTGTTACAGGGCGTTTTTGCATTTTCGCCAAAATCTCTTCTGCACAGCGCCACGCACTGGGAAATAGGATAGCCCGATACGAAACGATAAGCGTTCATTACATTTTTATCAGAGCGTATCCCCCAAAATAATATATTCCTTTGGACGGCTTAAAGCGTCTTCGGCTTGCAGCTCTTTCCGCAACCGCCACATCCGCAAGAGCACTGACCCTTTCGAGCTTTCTTTGCGCGCCAGACCATATACCCCACCGCAGCCAAAACAATAAGGCTCACAATAACAAGCTGTATATCCATCGAGTTGCCTCCAATCCTTCTCAAGGAGATGTGCAGCTGCACATTCGTTAGTAAAAGAGATAATGATATTGAAATTCTTTGTCAAGTATAGAGTAATATCGCTTCTCCGCTTTTCAGGAATACACTCCGATTTCTCCTGTTTCCTGAACTGATTGACAGAATAAACAGAAAAAGGGAAGGCCGAAACCTTCCCTTTCACAATACGGATCGTGAAAAGACATCAGCCGAGCAGACGCTTGGCGATCTCCTGAGCGGCCTTGCGCCCGGCTCCCATGGCCAAAATAACCGTGGCCGCACCAGTCACAATATCGCCGCCGGCGAAGACGTTCGGAATGGACGTTTCGCCCGTCTCTTCATTGACGACGATGTAGCCGCGCTTGTTGAGTTCGAGTCCAGGCGTCGCTTCAAGCAGGATCGGGTTGGAGCGCGTCCCCACGGCTACAACCGCGAGATCCGTCTCGTGCTCAAAAACCTCCCCTTCAATCGGCATAGGACGGCGACGTCCGGAGGCATCGGGCTCACCAAGCGCCATACGCTGCAAGGTCACGGACTTCAGAACGCCGCTCTCGCTGGCGTTGAAGTGCAACGGCCCCACCAGCTCGAAAAGCTTCACGCCTTCCTCTTCCGCGTGTTCGATCTCTTCATGACGCGCGGGCATTTCAGCGCGCGAGCGGCGATAAATGATTGTGGAACTTTCCGCCCCGAGGCGCAGAGCCGTACGCGCGGCGTCCATCGCCACGTTCCCGGCGCCAAATACCGTCACATGCTTGCCGGGATAGGTCGGCGTGTCGAAATTGGGGAAATCATAGGCGCGCCCGAGGTTCACGCGGGTCAGGTACTCGTTGGCGGAAAACACGCCGATGAGGTTTTCTCCGGGAATACCGAGGAATTGAGGCAGACCCGCCCCCACGCCGATGAACACGGCCTTGTAGCCCTCATCGAACAACTGCTGAACGGAAACCGTCCGGCCGCCGACCCAGTTGGTACGGAACTCCACGTTGTTCTGGCGCAGGCCATCAAGTTCCGCAGCCACGACATCCTTGGGCAGACGGAAGGCTGGGATGCCGTAGATAAGCACCCCGCCCGCTTCATGGAGCGCTTCAAACACCGTTACCTTGATCCCGCGCGCGGCGAGGTATCCCGCGACAGTGATGGAAGACGGGCCGGAGCCGATACAGGCAACCTTCAAATCCGGATTGGTGACGGCGCAAGCGTCGTTATCGGACACGCCCACGCAGGGATCATGCATGGCATTGTCGGCGACAAAGCGTTCCAGACGGCCAATAGCCACCGGCTCGCCCTTGACGCCCAGGATGCACTTGCCTTCACACTGGTTTTCCTGCGGGCACACACGGCCGCACACGGCGGGGAGGCTGTTGGTGCTCTTCAGGATACGGTAGGCTTCCGCTATGTCACCCTTGACGACCTGAGCGATGAATTCGGGAATACGGACTTCAACCGGACACCCCTGACGGCAGCGCGGGTTTTTGCACTGGAGGCAACGGCTGGCCTCAAGCTGCGCCTGTTCCAACGAGTAGCCGAGTGCGACTTCCTTGAAGTTGTGCGCCCGCACAGCAGCGGGCTGGCAGGGCATGTCGACGCGGGGCGTCTTGGCGGGTTTCTTCACATTCTCAGTGTTTGTCATGGCAGCTGCACCTGTGCTCGTGATGTTCGATGGATTGCTTTTCCTGAGACCGGAAGGCGGACAAACGCTGACGCAGTTCGGCGAAATCCACTTTGTGCCCATCAAATTCCGGGCCGTCGACACAGGTAAACTTGGTTTCCCCGTCAACTGTCACGCGGCACGCGCCGCACATCCCGATGCCGTCCACCATAAGCGAGTTCAAGCTGACGGTCGTGGCCACGCCGAAGGGCAGCGTCGTGCCCGCTACGGCTTGCATCATAGGAACCGGACCCACGGCAACGACTTCCTGAACCTTCTTGTCTTTTTCAAGGCGGTCCTTCAGCAGATCGGTCACAAACCCCTTGTGCCCATAGCTTCCGTCATCCGTCGAAATGAGCACTTCGTCACAGAAGGATTTCAGTTCGTTCTCAAACAGGAGCAAATCCTTGCTGCGCGCGCCGATGATGGCGATCACGTAGTTGCCGGCCTTGTGGTGGCCCTTGGCGATATGGTGCATCGCGGCGATGCCCGTGCCGCCACCGACACAGATCACGCTGTCGCCCTTGACGATATGCGTGGCTTTCCCGAGCGGGCCGGCGACGTCAAGAATACTGTCGCCTTCGGAAAGCGCTTCCAGCATCATCGTCGATTTGCCCATCACCAGATAGACGATGGTGATCGTTCCCTTTTCCGGATCCGTATCAGCGATGGTCAGAGGGAAGCGCTCCCCCTGCTCGTTGACGCGCAGCATGACAAAGTGCCCCGGTTTCGCCGTGGCGGCAATCTGCGGCGCATCCAGCACCAGTTTACTCGTTCGACCAGGAATCAACGATTCCTTATGCAGGATCGTGGTTGGCATGTGTAAGGCACTCCTTGTTTCAAATCACCAAATCCGAGCTACCCCGTCGCACCTGTCCCGAACGAGCCCCCTTGTCCTGCCGCGTCCGGAACCTCCGAAGGGAGGTCATCCATCCAATTCGACAATCCGCACGCCCTGCGCATCCGCACTGGGCGCAATCCGGCGCCGAAAAACCCGAATCCATTTTTCGCCCCACCGCTCGCGGAACAACAGCGTCGCCAGCCATTCCACCGTATGCAACACGGGCCTGCGCTCATGTATGGCCATCAGGCTCCGCGTAATGCCCACCTTGCAGGAAGGGCATCCCACGAGAATGGGGCTCTGCGCCGGATAGTCGGCCAAAGCCGCTTCCAGAACGTCCATCTTCCGCTTGCGCAGCGTATTGTACACCAGCGGAGACGCTATGGCCCCCATACCCGATTCGCCGCAGCACCCCGGCGAGACTTCAATCGCCGCGCCGGTCAGCCGGGCAATGGCGCCAGCCTGCTTCTGCACGCCCTTTACCTTGTGGACGCCGACCCATTCGGGATGGCAGGAGGCATGATACAGAACGTTACCTTTGAACAGATCGGGGTTGGCGTCCATCCGGCCCTGCACAAACTGCATCACGTCGAGATGCACGAGTTCCCCGCCCCCTTCACCAAGCAACGTCGACGGCTCAAGGCGTTCGATACCTTCACGGCACGAACCACATGCCGTGACAATGTGCGTCACCCGGAAGCCGCGCTTGGTCGCGCAAGCGATGGTCGCCTGCAAAGCCTTTTTGTTCCGCGCCATGTTGGAGGCGAACTGTGCGTCGGCCCCCGAAGACAGCAACGGGTAGCCGCAGCACAAATGCGCTTCGGGCAGGATAACAGCGACGCCCGTCCGCAGCAACAGCCCTAAGGCTGACAAGCCGATAGTGCGGGAAAGCAGGCTTCCCCCGCAACCGGGAAAATACAACACCGCTTCTTTAAGCGCCGTATTCTCCTGCACCGGGGCACCGTCCCCGGAGCGGGGCACAAAGATGTTCCCGCGTTCCAGATGCAGCGCCTCATACAGGTTCCTATACCCCGGTTCCGGACCTTTACCTGAAAACAGCGGGTTATACAAACGCTTCTTGATGGCCTGCGGCACAACGCCGATAATCCTGTTCTGCATCCTCTGGCCCAGCGCCGCCGCCTTGACAGCCTGAGGGATACGGTGCGCGGGATCCCGCACCAGCCAATTCAGTACCTTGCTTTTAAGGGGATGCCCGCCCGCGCCTTCTTCATCAAGGAAGGCGCGGAGCTGCAACGCCACATCGGCGGAGGGGATCTTCACGGGACAAACGGACGTACAACGGCCGCATCCCGTGCAGTGCTCCATCATGGCCCGCAGTTCGGCAAGGATGGAAGGATCGGGCCGCCCCTTGTTGATCTGCGAATAGTAGATAGCTTCGATGATCGCCCCAAGCACCATGTTCTTGTTCCGGGGATGGAAATGGTAGGAGCATTCCGGGTACATCATCGGGCACACCTGCTTGCATTTGCCGCAGCGGGTGCACATCTGCACGGAGGCAAGCAGGCTGATGAGCCGGTCCTTATCCGGCAGGCCGCTCTGACGGATGTCTTCGATCAGGCGGTTGAAGGAGAAGGTGAACGGACGCACGGGAAGTTCACGCTGCGTGAGCTTGGCGGGGTTGAATACGTCGCGCGGATCCACCCGGTTCTTGAACTCCCGGATGGCGTCCATCTTGTCCTTCCCGAGGAAGGCGATCTTGGTAATGCCGATGCCGTGCTCACCGGAAACGGCCCCGCCCATTTCCTGCGCCTCGGCCATGACCCGCATGGCGGCTTCTTCCGCGATTTCAAGCATGTGCAGGTCATTGGAGTTGACGGGGATATTGACGTGACAGTTCCCGTCGCCCGCGTGCATGTGGCTCGCCACCACAACGCGGCCGACAAGCATATTGTCGCTGATTTTTTTGATCTTGGGGGCAAGGCGGTCATAGCGCTCGGCCATGAGCCGGAGGAATTCCACCGCGCGTTCTTCCATTTCCTCGTCGGAAAGCTCGGAGGAAGGGACGCCGCCCTGCGCCACGCGGGTCACATTGACGAATTCGCGGTTGAGATCCTTGTCCTCCAGCGCCATGCCGGGCAGACGCCCCAGCTCCTGCAACGCCTGGCGGTATGCGGTAGCCGAGCATTCCAGATTGAGCTGTTCGAGGAACAGCGCGAAATCCGGGATGCGCTGCATGGGAATGACCACGTCCTCGTTGATCTTGAATCCGGACGTCCGGCGGGCGATGGCGGAAAGACGGTGGCGATCTTCCCAGAAAAGTTCGGCTTCCTTCTCATCCTTCGCCACGAGGAGCGCCACGTTGTCGTGCGGGGCCACGATATCCACGATTTCTTGAACGCACTTCTCCAGCAGGTACGGCTCGTCGCCGTCCACCTGAATGATGATGACGGAAATGGGAATCCCTTCGTGCTTGTCCGACTTCTTCTGGTACTCGATGGCGCGCACATACTTGGCGTTGAACTCTTCCAGCGCCGACAGACGGGCGTAATCGCCTTCCTCGCGGATGCGGTTGCGCAGATCCACGATCTGGCCGATGACCACGGCGGCCTGATGCATGGAGCGTCCGTAAAATTCCAATACCATGACCCGAGACTGCGCGGGTTTCTTGTGCACGATGAAGGTCGCATCGGTGATGATGCCGTCCACGCCTTCCTTCTGCATACCCGGAAGGCCGCCGAGCGCCTTGTTGGTGACGTCCTTGCCGAGGCCCGGCAGACGGATTTCGGAACCGTGCAGCTCCACGACGCTCCGCACGCCGCCGCTGATGTCCTTGACCTCAAACACGGCCACTTCGTCAGGCAGAATCTTGTGGCGGGGATGGTTTTTGCGCTCAATGCTGATGATCTCGCCGGTCGGCGTCACCATGCGCCACGAAAGCAGGTTGTCCAGCGTCGTCCCGTATTCGAAGGCGAACGGGCCGCCGGAGTTTTCCGCAACGTTCCCGCCGATGGTCGAAGCGGTCTTTGAAGCCGGATCGACGGTAAAGAGGAACCCTTCCTTCGCCACGGCGTCGATGGCCGCCTGCGTGATCACCCCGGCATCCAGCGTTACGCTCATGTTTTCATGATCCACCGGCGACATCTTTGTGAACCGGGTCGTGCGGACGATGACGGAACGCCGCCGCATGGGCACCGAACCGCCGGTCAGCCCGGACGCTCCGCCGCGCGGGATCAGCGCGAACTTCAATTCATTGGCCAGCTTGACCAATTCGCTCACCTGTTCCGCGTTGGCGGGCTCCACGACCATGAGCGGAAGTTCCATGCGCAAGTCGGTGGCGTCCGTGGCGCAGGCCACCAGCGCGCTCGGACGGGTGACGATAGCGTCGGGCGGCAGGAAGGCGCCCAGGCGCTCGACCAGTTCCTTGCGGAAGGCGACTTCAGCCTCATGCCCGCTCCAGAACAGGGTGATGCCTTCGCCTATGGTGTTCGCATAATGGTGCGCCAGGGCAAACACTTCCCGATCGAAGCGTTCCTTCACACTCGCCTTGACCGTGGCTGAATCCACGAAGGGGTTGTATGCAACAAGGAACAACTCTTCCGCGATTTCGGTAGCCAGATGCCGCACGGATTCCGGCCAGTCGGCAAAGTCTTCGAGATTGATGCGGAGAATGCGGTTGACGACAAAATCAGGAGCAATGGAAATGTGCGGGCCTTTATGAGGCATGTGAGTTTCCTTATGTCTGGCGGGAAATCCCCATTCGCGGATTGTGGATAAAACAAAGGTGGAGTATAGAGACTCGGCACCGCCTTTGCAAGGCATAAACATTCCAGCCGATTTTGTCCCTCAGAGGTCATTTCTTCTCTTTATGAAAAAAATATCCGCCGACGCCTCCATTTCTGGAAACGCATCCCCCGTTACGGTTCCCTTTACCGCATATCTTGCCGCGAAGGGTTTTCTCGAAGATCTTCTTGCCGAACTCGGAGACGAGGTCATTGAAGTCCGGGGGAGGCTCGTGCTCGCCAAGGGCGCGCCCCGCCCCGCAGCCTGGGCTCAAAACACATGGGAAACGCCCGTTTTCCTGCCCATCGAATCCATCGGAGACGGCGCACGCAAGCTCACCGCCATCCAGCGGAACTGGCATCTGCATTCCGAGGAAAACCATCGCCGGGCCTCCCTCATCCAGGAGAAACTCCCCCACGTCTCCGAAAAGCCGCGTCATTTCGGCGAAGCCGCGCCCACGGCCCCGCTCGGCTCATGGACACTGTGGGAGCCCAACCTCATCCTCGCTTCGGCCCGGTGCTCGTCGCCGTTCCCCGACGGCGTGGTGCAGTTCCATGAAAACAAGATCGATCCGCCAAGCCGGGCCTACCTCAAACTCTGGGAATCCTTCACCCTGCTGCCCAAACGCCCCGGCCCCGGCGATCTGTGCCTTGATCTGGGTTCGGCCCCCGGCGGCTGGACATGGGTGCTCGCCAGCCTCGGCGCGCAGGTTTTCAGCATCGACAAAGCCCCACTCGCCCCGCAGGTGGATCACATGCCCGGCGTGAGCCACTGCATCGGCAGCGGTTTCGCCCTTGATCCCCGCCATGCCGGAGCCGTGGACTGGCTGTTCTCGGACATGATCTGCTACCCTGACAAGCTGTATGAGGTCATCTGCCGCTGGATCGAGCTGGGGAGCTGCCGCAACTTCGTGTGCACCCTCAAATTCCAGGCCGAGACGGACCACGCCACCGCAGCGAAATTCGCAGCCATCCCTGGCTCGAGGCTTATGCACCTGTCCTGCAACAAGCACGAACTCACGTGGGCGAAACTGGAACAGTAGAATGGATGGGCTCTGAAACAGCCTAGAAACGTTGGAAGGGGAACTCTGGAGAAACGCGTTCCCCTTCCCCAAATCTACGAGCGCGGAGCCCATCTCTCCCTTTCCAAGGACTTTTGGGCTTACCCAATCTCGCTCCACAGCCCTTTCCGGCACAGATTGCCTTGGGAAGAATCCACCTTTCAGAGTGGAAATACTCGCCTACGCCCTCACGTACAGCCCCTTTCCGAGGCCGTCGATTTCGCAATGCAGCACGCCCTCCATGCCGGGGTGCAGGAGATCCACGCGCTCTCCCCTGTGGTTTTCAAGCCGATACGCGCCGGGGAGAAGTGCCGGACGCCGCATCCCCGGCACGAGAACGGACGCTTCACGATCCGATGACCACGGGGAACGCACCTGCACCCTCCAGCCGTCGCCCTCCGGTTCAGCAAGCCGCGCCACCACGGGCCGGGGGAGCAAACCGGCCGGGGGAGCCTCCACCCTTCTGCGGGGAAGGAAAAAGCCCGTGGACAGAGGGCGTGACGCCGTATGAAACAATTCTTCGAGCAACGCCGCCGTGGAAATCTCCACCTTTCCGCAGTCGGGACCTCCCGCTTCGCGGCGCGCGTGCCGATCCAGCGCCGTACGGTATACGTCCGCAATCTGCGCGACGTACCCGCCGCTTTTAGTGCGACCTTCCAATTTCAGCGCCCGTACCCCCAAGTCAGCCAGGCATCCCACGTACCGCAACAGGCACAAGTCCTGCGGGGCCCAAAAACCGCTGAACGCTTCGCCCTCGCGGATCTCCCACAGGGCTTCGCCCGAGCGCTTTTGCTCCTCTACCAGCAAGGACAGGCCGCGGTACTCGAAACGGCACGGCTGCGTACACCGCCCTTGGTTGGCGGGGCGGTTGTTCACCCACGCCGACAGCAGGCAATGCCCGGACAGGGCCAAACACATGGCTCCGTGCACGAATACTTCGAAGTCCACACCGGGAAACGCTTCCGCCAGTGCTCGGATCTGTTTGAAGCCCAGTTCCCGGGCCAGATTGATCCGCTCCACCCCGGCCTCGCGCCAGAACGCCACAGCGGCGCCGTTTACGGAATGGGCTTGTGTGGACAAATGCAGCGGCACTGACGGGCAATGTTTCTTCGCCAGCCAGATCACGCCGGGATCAGCGGCAATGAGGCCGTCCACGCCCATCCCGGGCAAACGCTCCAACACGGCTTCCACGGCGGGCAATTGCGCGTCATACGGCATGGCGTTGAGGCAATAATACACCCGCACTCCGGCGGTATGCGCGTCAGCTACGGCAAGCCCCAGCTCCTCACCCGAAAAGCCTTCGCAAGCGGTCCGCAGGCTCAGTTCCGGCCCTCCCATGTATACGGCATCAGCCCCATAGAGGATGGCGGATTCCAACTGCTCCCGGCCTCCGGCGGGGACAAGAAGCTCCGGCAAACGCTCTCTTTCTTTCATTCCGCACCTTCCGAAAGGGAAGCCGTTGCCGACGAATCTGCCTTTTCCTCCGACTGCGCCGTTTTCCACTGGCTGAGGATCACGCCCCCGAACACCAGCGCGGAAGCGGCCCATTGCCCTGCGGTCAACCGCTCGTCGAGGAAAACCATCCCCATGAACAACGTCAACACGGGTACAAGATTGAGAAAGGCCCCGGTGCGCGAGGCGGGCACGGAACGGACGGCGAAATTGTACAGCAAGAAGGAAAGCATGGTCACGCCGACGCCCAGATAGAGGATGGCCAACGTGGGCAACAAGGGGAAACTGTCCGGAAGTTTGACCGCGGGAAGCGGCAGCAGGCACAGGAAAAAAAGAAGGCCGATCAGCGACTGCATGGTCGTGATCAAGACCGGCGAACACCGGGAAGAAAGCTGCTTGGCGCACACTACATAAAGAGCGCCGCACAGCATGGCCAATACTTCAAGAAAGTTGCCGAAAATCGGGTTCGGCGCGCTTTCCGTGGCTTCGGATCCAGCGCTCAGCCAGACGACCCCGACGACGGCCAGCACAAACCCGATCCAGACGCGCCGGTGCGGACGTTCGCCGAGCAGCAGCCACGCCGCGACCACGACCGCCAAAGGCAACGCCGCGACGACCATCCCGGCCTGAGACGCGGTCGTGTAGATCATGGCGTACCCCTCAAACACGAAATAGAAGCAGGGTTCGCACAGCGCCAGCAGCACAATGTACTTCCACTCCCGGCGCGTCACCCGCCTGTCCAGCAGCATAGGGGCTTCGGCACGCCGCCAGACGGTCACCCGCAAAAGCATCAGCGCCACCAGGGAGCTCAACATGCGGCCAAAGACCATGACCATCGGATCAAACGCCGATACCGCGATCTTGAGCGCTATAAAAGAACTGCTCCAAAGGAGCACGGCACCGAAGAGCGCCAGCCCTGCCCGTACGGACAACGAAACGTGATTTTGGATAAAGCGCATCATGGGACACAGCTCTACCGTGGGAACGCCGAAATGACCAGCCCCCTTAAACTGAAAAGCTGATATTCCGAACGGAAACACGGGGAGCCAACGCTATGGAACCCCCGTTTTAATGCATCTAACCCATTTAATTTATAATGGTATTCATAAATCCTGTGTGCTTGGCTCTGTTCATACATTCCACCCGCAAAGGAGCAAGCCATGAATTACTGGATCAGCGTTCTCTTCAGGATCATCCCTCTGGCCATGGGCGCCATCTGCCTTGGCTATGGCTGGTACATCTGGGATATGGGCAGCGACGCCAACACGTACGTCGCCGGGCATGTCGTGCTCTTCCTGAGCATCATCTGCGTGGCACTGTTTACAACGGCAGCGACCATCATCCGCCAGCTCATCCATACCTACAGCGCGGCCTTCAAGGTCGCCCTGCCCCTTATCGGGTATGTGGCCGCGGCCATCGGCATCATCGGAGGCTTGATCTTCGTCCGTTCCGGCACAGGGGCCGAACATTTCGTCGCCGGGCATGTCGTTTTCGGCCTTGGGCTGATCACATGCTGCGTGTCCACCGTAGCCTTATCCTCCACCAAGTTCATTCTCATCCCGAGCAACTCCAAGGCCGGGCCCGGACACCACCCCGATCAAGCGTTCAGCGGCGGCATGGTCGCCCTTTTGTTCGCCATCCCCATCATCTGCGCTCTGATCGGCATCGTCTGGGGAATCGATATCGTCAGATCCGACGAAACGCCGAACGTTGTGGCAGGACACGTTTTGGCGGGCATAGGGCTGGTCTGCGCAAGCCTCGTCGCCCTCGTCGCCAGCGTCGTGCGCCAGATCCAAAATACCTACTCCGAAGCGGATCGCCGCTTCTGGCCGTGGCTGGTCATCGTCATGGGCACCATCGACATCCTTTGGGGTCTTTACCTGCTGATTTTCCAGTACAGCCCGGTCACCATCGCCCCCGGATTCGTCCTTATCGGCCTCGGCATCGTCTGCTACAGCATCCTGAGCAAGGTCCTCCTGTTGGCGCTGGTGTGGCGGCATCCCTATCCCCTCGCCAAGCGCATTCCCCTCATCCCGGTGCTGACGGCTCTGACCTGCCTGTTCATCGCGGCCTTCCTCTTCGAGGCGGCGACGATCAACCCCGCCTACATGGTCCCGGCCCGGGTCATGGTCGGCCTTGGCGGGATCTGCTTCACCCTGTTCTCCATCGTTTCCATTCTGGAAAGCGGCACTTCCAGCTAAGCCCTCGGTAGCCTTTTGAGACGAAATGACCTACAGTCTCCATTGTCCGATCCTGCCCGCACCCGCGGGCAGGGGCGACTGTCCCGGTCGGGCGGCACACGCGCCGCCTCTTCGGCATTCATTCCAGAGGGAGAGTCCTATGCAGCTTGACGAACATTTTCAGCGACGCTTGAATGAGGCCCGGATGTTTTTTGCGGAAGGCAAGGCTCTTGCCGCGGAAAAAATCTACCGGGATCTGCTGAAACCCGATCTGCCCGCAGGAGGCCGGGTTCTGGTTCTGGACGGCCTCGGGCGTTGTCTGCACATTCAAGGACGGCTGGAAGAGGCCGAAACGTTCTTCCGCGAATCACTGCGCTTTCTTGAGGAATTGTTCGGGCCGAACCACATCCATGTGGCGGGCGGGCTGCAAAACCTTGCCCGGCTCCGTTCTGAGCGGGGAGAATGTGAAGAGGCCGCAACGCTCGGCGAACGGGCGCTCGACATTCTTAAGCAAAACCTGCCCGCCGACGATCTGCGCATCGCCGACGCACTGCTGAACCTTTCCTCCCATCAGTACACCGCCAAAAAATATGACGCCGCCGAAGCGAACCTGAAAATGGCGTTGCATCTGTGGGAAGCCAAGGAAGGCCGCCGCTGTTTCGGCGTTTCCACCTGCCTGAACAATCTCGGCCGCATTTGCGAGGAGCGGGGCGAAACCCGTCAGGGAGTCCTGTACCATCAGGAAGCCGTGTCCATCCGTAAAGAAATCCTGGGCATCCATCCGGAAACGGCCTTCTCGCTCGGCAACTGCGGCGCGGCGCTGGCCGGGGATGCGCAGTGGGAGAAAGCCGCCCAGACGCTTGAGGAAGCGCTCTCCTGCTATGAGAGCCTCGGGCTTTCCGACAGCCCGGAGGCCGTTACCTGCCGCAACAACCTGAACCTGTGCCGCAACGCAGTGAAACAATCCGCAGCGCAATGATGATAAAAGGGGCCGTTGGGCCCCTTCCTTTCATGCGATCCGCTGGGAAAGCTATTCCAGCATAACGGACATCCTCTGCAGTTCCGGCGTTTCGATGCGTGCCTGAACGGACGGCCCATGTTCCACCAGCCAATCGCCGTCGGCATCGGACAAACCGTCCGAGCGCAGCCGCCCAGCCACATCACGGCACAACGATTCCACAATATCCCCGGCTACCGCCTCGACACGGGGGCCAAGACGCCAATCCAGCCCGGCCAATGCCGTTACGCACGCAGCCGTTTCCCTGCCGAGGATCGGCAACTGTTCAACGCCGCGGTGCGCCCATTTGTAAAACGGCATGTACCGCTTATTCAAAAGAAACGTCATTGAAACGGCCTGTTCCGAAAAACGCGCGGCGGCAAGCATGGCCGTTGCCGTCTCCCCCCGCTTCAACGACCGGAGCAAGTTGTATTGACCGGCCTGCGCCATGCCCATGCACCGGGCTGCAATCTTTTTGAGGCGGACATCTTCCGGATAGAAGCCCAACAGCGCTTCACGGAAAGCCGTGAAAGCCCCAAGCCGATCACTGAACACAGCGCCGTTCGTGCTTACCGCGAGGAACTGCTCGGGCACGAGCCGCCACTGTTTCCACGTCTGAGGAGGCTGCGGCATCCCGATGAACCGGCCATAGAAGCCCTCAATGGACAAAGGCCCGACCCGTCCCATACGCTTGGCGGGCGCCATACGAGCAGGGAACCCCTCATACGTATCGGGCAAGCGGGCAAGCAAGGCTTCCACGGCGCCCTGCCATTCCGCCCACTCGCCTTCAGGCAACCATAGACAAAATCCCGGCCCCCAATCATGGTCTTGGGAGATTTCATCATCAAAACCAAAGCATTCGGAGCCTTCTCCGACAAGGCCGACAGCGGCGCGTTCCAAAAACGCGGGCAGTTCCCGCCGGAACAGCGGCAGCGCGCACTTTTCCCAATAGGCCCTCGAAAGTTCCAATCCTTTCATATCATTTCCTTTTCATTGCAAGACGCTCAATGTTCGTTCCGTGCCCCCATCGGGTACGCGGCGGCATAGCGCTTGTAAAGCCACCATCCCAGAGCACAGGAGGCAGCAAACAATAACGCGCTGAGCCCGATCCTCCATCCTTCATCTACGCGCATCCCGCTTCCGATCATGGCAAACAGCAGATTTTGAGGGATATACCCGAGGCACGACCCCAGAAAAAAAGGCCATGCCGGGATGCGGCTGACCCCGGCAAGCAGACTGAACACCAAGTTATTCCCGGACGGAAACAGGCGGATCAGGATGGCAAGAATGAAGGGGCGCTGGACCGCATAACGATTGAATGCGGCAGCCTTGCCCCCGTACCTCCGTTCAACGAAGGAACGCCCGCAGTACCGGGCCATGCCGAATGCCAGCACACAGCCAAGCGTCACGCCGAGCGTTGCGAACACGGCTCCGAACAACGGGCCGAATGCATACCCCCCGGCGAAACTCAGCAACTGGCGGGGGACGGCGAGGCAAATCAGCACCGCCACCGAGCAGACATAGAGAAAGCCCCCCATGTAACCGCTCGGCATATAGACATCTATCCAGCGCGTGACGGTTTCAGCCTGAGGTGCCAGCCAGCGCAAGGCCAACCCCGCTCCGATCAGCAGGACGGCCAGCGCGATGACGCCGCGCCATGCCCGGAAAAACCGCAGCACGCTTTGGCCGAAGCAGGCAAAGGATCTTACGGCACGCACCTGTTTAGTTGACCGCAACGCGGACCGTGTCGCCGGGGCGCAGTGCCGTATTCCGGCTCATGTTGTTCAGCGAAAGCAATTCAACCGGAGAGACGTTGAACTTGCGGGCAATGGCCCAGAGGGTATCACCATTTTGAACCGTATACTGGACGATCTTATTCGTGGCCTTAGCCTCGGCCACGGGGCGGGAAACGGGAACGCTGGAAACAGAGGCAACCACAGGGCGAACCGAAGAGGCTACGGGAGCCTTTTTAGCGGACTGAGACGCCACCGCCGCTCCCTTGCCGGGAATCCGCAACTGCTGGCCAAGGCTAATATTATGATTTTTCATGCCGTTTGCGGCGAGGATCGCTTCCTGCGTCACGCCGTACCGCTTCGCAATGGAGTACATGGTATCCCCCTGCTTCACTTCGTGCGATGCGGCGGAAGCGGTTGATACGACTTTCTCACGCACCGGCGCGGAAGCGGAAACCGTGCGCGAAGGGGTCACTTGACGCCCGGAGGACGCAACGGACGTCCCCTTTGCCGACGGAACTTCCCGCACGGATGCCAACGCGCGAGGATCGACGCCCGTCCGGTTGGTTCCGGGGATCTTCAACACACGGCCAGCACGCAAAGGTTCGCTGACCTGATTGATACGCCGGAGTTCCGCCACCGGAACGCCGGTCTTCCGGGATATGCTCGCCATCGTGTCGCCACGCGAAATCTTATAATCCCGCAGCCCGGCATAGCTCTTGCCGCTGTTTGCCGGAGGCAGCTTGAAAAGCAGGGCCTGCGCCTTGCCAGCCATCGCGCGGGGCACATAAATCTTGGTAGAGCGCGAGGGGTGGCTCACATAGCGCTGATACGCCGGGTTGTGCGCCGAAAACTCCTCCCAGCTCATGCCGATGCTCTTGGAGAACAGCATGAGGTCCGTCCCCGGTTTGGCCCTGACTTCCGCAATCTGCGACGAACTTGCGAACGTCGCGCAGGAAAACCCTAATTTATCCAGATTGCGCACTATTTTGCAGACAGCCAAAAACTTGGGGAGATACTGCTTGTTCTCATCGGACAGGCGATCCCGGACACTGTAAATCTGCTCGTTCTTGCGGCGCAACTCAAAGAACGTCTTGGCGCCGGTAGCGGCGAGCCCGCGCTGGATCTTTCCTTCCCCCGCGTTGTAGGCCGTAACCGCCAGATGCCAGTCGTTGAACATCTTATAAAGCTTGTCGAGATAATCCGCCGCCGCCCGCGTGGACTGGTACGGATCGCGGCGCTCATCCATCCACCAGTCCTGCTCCATGCCGTAATGCTTGCCCGTGCTCGAAATGAATTGCCACATTCCCGCGGCCCCGCTGCTCGAAGTCGCCATCGGGTTGTATCCGCTCTCGATAAACGCGACATACGCCAGTTCGCGCGGCAATCCCCTTGAACGCAGCGTCTCGTAAATAAACGGCATATACAGCTGCGCGCGCTCGAGGTTCTTCTCGACGGTATAACGATCCTTATGCACCAGATATTTGAAATGGAGCAGAACGTCCCCAAGCTCTTCCTGCGGCAGATTCCTGTCGATTTCCCCTTCGGACAGGAACGCTTCCTGTTCGGCTTTCGTCAGCGGCCTGCCGTCGTCGGAAGGCAAATAGACCGTTCCCGTTTTCTGTCCCGAAGAGGAAGGCACCGAAGGATACCCTTTGGAGGGCTCCTGCAATACAAAGGGGCCTTTGCTCGTGATATTTTTGGAGCTGCAGCCGGTCAGCGCAACGAGGACGCACAACAGCAGCACCCCCAAAACGCCGGAAGGGCGAAAAGCCACACAGGACGGCAAAACGCCGTTCAAGCGCATTCCGATTGCCCTACGGAGAAACATAGACGCGGGAAGGACAACACGATACACTCTACTCACCTCGTGATGTTACCCCGGGCCATTCCGGGGGCATAAATCCATATCCAGTCTACTCGACGAGGCCGAGCTTGGCAATCCTCCGAGACGTGACAACCTTTAAGGATCTCATGATTACAGAGAAAAATACCTCCCCACGCAAGGCGTTCCGTTCCGCCCCGAAGTCCGTCGAACAGGATGCATCTCTTGAAAATGCTTCCTGTTCCGATTCCAAAGAAGAACAAGCCGTCCTCTCCGGCGTCAAGCCGGTTTTGGAACTCCTGGAACGGGAACCGGAACGCATCGACGCCGTTCTTGTCCGCAAGGGCAAACGTTCGCAAGATACGGATCGCATCCTCGACCTGTGCCGTACCGCCAAAGTCCGTTTTACGCTTGCGGATGCCCAGAGCCTCGATCGGCTTTGCCCCGCCGGGCATCAAGGGGTCGTCGCCCGGCTTTTCGAGGCCGGTTTCACCGAGTTCGCCGATCTGCTCACGGACGCTACGGACGCTCCCCTGCCGCTCATCCTTGTGCTTGATCAGGTGCAGGACCCCGGCAACGCCGGAACCCTCGCCCGCACGTTATACGCGATGGGCGGGGCCGGGCTGGTCATACCCCGCCACAACGGCACCTTTCTGGGGGCCGGGGCGCGCCGCGCCGCAGCCGGAGCGCTGGAACGCCTTCCGGTCGCCAAGGTTATGAACATCGCCCGGGCGCTGGACGAGGCACGGGACGCGGGATTCCTCATCTACGGGGCCGCGTTCGGCGAAGGCAGCCTCGACGCCTTCACCACCCGTCTGCATACCCCCGCCCTGCTCGTCCTCGGCAATGAAGAACACGGCATACGCCCGCAGGTTGCCAAACGCTGCCACCATCTCCTGCACATCCCCATGCTGCGGACATTCGATTCGCTCAATGTGGCGCAGGCGGGCGGCATCCTGACAAGCTGCTTCGCCCGCCAGCATCTCGAAAAAAATCCGTCCGGAGAATAGCCATGACATCGGAATACAGCATCCCGGTCCGCGAAATCCCCATCGCCACGCTCGGCCAGGCCAAAATCCCCTCTCCGCTTCCTTACGGGAACATGATCAATACCGGAAAGGTGATGCTGAGCCTGAGCCACGAATACGATGAGGACATCGATACCCATCAGACCCTGCTTTTTGAAGAAGCGGGGCCGCGTCAGGATCTGTATTTCGATCCCGGCAAAACCAAATGCGCCATCGTCACCTGCGGCGGCCTTTGCCCCGGCCTCAACGACGTGATCCGGGCCATTGTCCTTGAAGCCTACCACGCCTACAACACGCCTTCCGTTCTGGGCATCCGTTACGGGCTCGAAGGTTTCATCCCCTCCTACAGCCACAACGTGATGGAGCTGACGCCAGCCAGCGTCGAGCATATTTACCAGTTCGGCGGAACGCTCCTCGGCTCCTCCAGAGGGCCGCAGGAACCTTCCGAAATCGTCGATGCGCTCGAACGGCTCAACGTGAGCGTCCTCTTCGTCATCGGCGGCGACGGCTCCATGAAGGCCGCCTCCGCCATCGCCAAGGAAGTACGCCAGCGCAACATCCGCATTTCCATCATCGGCATCCCCAAGACCATCGACAACGACATCAATTTCGTGCCGCAGTCCTTTGGTTTCGACACCGCCGTGGACAAGGCCACCGAAGCCATCGGCTGCGCGCATGTGGAAGCCGTGGGCACGCCCAACGGCATCGGCATCGTCAAGCTCATGGGCCGCGAGTCCGGATTCATCGCGGCGCAGTCCGCCCTCGCCCTGCGTGAGGCCAACTTCGTGCTCATCCCCGAAGCGCCGTTCCAGTTGCACGGCGACGGCGGCTTGCTCCCCGCGCTGGAACGGCGCCTCAAACTGCGCGGGCACGCCGTCATCATCGCGGCTGAAGGCGCAGGCCAGCACCTCCTCCAGCAGAACGAAGCCCGCGACGCCTCCGGGAATCCCGTGCTATCCGACGTGGGGAGCCTGCTGAGGACGTCCATCGTCGACTATTTCCACGGGAAAATGCCCATCAGCATCAAATACATCGACCCAAGCTACATCATCCGTTCCGTCCCGGCCAACGCCAACGACCGGGTCTATTGCGGTTTCCTCGGTCAGCACGCCGTCCATGCCGCCATGGCGGGCAGGACCGAAATGGTCGTTGCCAAGATCATGGACCGCTACGTCCATATCCCGCTGGACCTCGTCACCAAAAAACGCCGCAAGCTCGACATCCGTTCGGGGCTGTGGCGTGCCGTGCTCGAATCGACCGGACAGGGCGAATTGACCGGTATGTTGCCCGAAGGCGAAAAAGCGTAACATTCCGTGTCCTCCATGCCCTCACACGATCCACAGCTCAGGCAGATCCGCGCTTCGGCGGGTTCGGGCAAGACCTATGAACTGACCACCAGCTTCCTGAAGCACCTTTCGGGTGCCGCGGAAGCCGGCGGCGGTCCGTTTTCCGGGTGCAGCGCCGTCCATTCCGGACCGCACGGCTGGCCCGAAATCCTTGCCGTCACCTTCACGAACCGCGCCGCCGCCGAAATGCAGGAACGGATCATCGGGCGCCTTAAGGATACCGCCCTCGGTACGGACAAGCCCGCCCCCGGATGGACGCGCGAGCAGGCCCGGAGATGGGTGGGGATCATCCTCCGCCGCTATGGGGCTCTCAACGTCCGCACCATCGACAGCCTCCTGCATCTTATCGTCAGGCTGACCGCGCTGGAACTGGATCTGCCTCCCGACTTCGAGCCCGTATTCGCCACGGATGAGGCCATCGCGCCGCTTCTGGACAGCCTGCTGGAACAGTCGCGGCGTGACGAACGGCTTCACTCCCTGCTGGAGGATGCATGTCGGAACGTTTTTTTCCATTCCCCGCAGCGCGGTTTTCTCGCCGGAGAAACACTGCGCGAACGGGTCATGGAACTGCTTCTTCCGATCATGGGGACGCAATCCGTCACACTCGCGCATCCCTCTGAAATTACGGAACGCCTGGGAGCCATGACCCGCGATCTGCGCGATGCCGTGGAGCAATTGCATCACCTGCTTGCCGAAGAAAAACTTTCCTGCTCCGCGCATCTGGCCAGAGCCCTTGAGACGTGCCGGAAGGCCGCCCCGGCGAACCTCCCGCCAAACTCCGCCATGCTGCGCAAAGCCTGTCTGGACGACTGCCTGAACAAGGCATCCAAAGGCAAGGCGTCGCCCGACGCGGAACGGGCTTTCGACGCCATGCGGGACATCATCCGGAAATGGGACGAGGACGGCGTGCTGCTCCGCCGGGCCCAGACGGTCATGCCGTTTGTGGAACTGGCGCGGGAACTCTCCGGTCAGGTTCCCGACTTCCTCAAGCGCGAAGGGGCCGTTCCCGCCGCCTTCGTCCCCCGTCTGGCCCGTCAGGTGCTGTCGGGCGACTATGGCGTTCCCGAAGCGTTTTGCCGCTTGGGGACGAGCCTGACCCACATCCTCGTGGACGAATTCCAGGATACCAGCCGCGAACAGTGGGAAGCCATCCATCCCCTTGTATTGGAAGCCCTTTCTCGCGGCGGTTCGCTCACATGGGTGGGCGACGTCAAACAGGCCATCTACGGCTGGCGCGGCGGCGACGCCACGCTATTTGACGAGGTCCGCTCCGATGCGGAACTGTGCGCCGTCGCGCCCGAACCGCGCGTCGACATCCTCCCCACCAACTGGAGGAGCTGCCGGGCCATCGTCGAAACCAACAACACCCTGTTCCGCCAGCTTTCCGAAACAGCCACGGCTAAAGCCATGCTGTCCGCCATGCTCCCCAAAGACACGCCGTCCGCCCTCCTGGCAGCCATTCTTGAGGAAGGGGCCCAGCTGCTTAAAGAAGGCTTTGCCGGTTCCGAACAGAAAGTCGCGCCCGACAAGGCCGAAGGTTTCCTGCGTCTCCAGCGCGTCTACGGCGACAAGAGCGAAGATCTGGACGAAGAAGTCCGCGAGCGTCTGCTGGGATGCGTTCAGGAGGTCGTCTCACGCCGTCCGTGGGGGGACGTCACCGTGCTGGTGCGCTCCAACGGGAAGGCCGCACAGGTCGCCGGATGGCTCATGGAGGAAGGGATCCCCGTCGTCACCGACAACAGCTTCCTGCTCGCCGAGCATCCTCTGGTGGAACAGATCACGGCGCTCCTGACGTTCCTCGATTCCCCGCGCAACGATCTGGCATTCTGGACATTCCTTTCCGGCCGCCAGATGCTGTTGCCGCTTATCCCCCTGAGCGAACAGGCGCTGGAAGACTGGGCCGCCGCCCGCCGGACGTCGGAGCGCCGCAACATGCCGCTGTTCATGGCCTTCCGTGAAGATTTCCCCGACATCTGGAGGAAGTGGATCGCGCCTTTCCATGCCGACGCGGGGCTGCTCACGCCCTATGACGTCACCCGCGAAGCGTTGGGGCGCCTCGATATATGGAGCCGCTATCCCGATGAGGCCGCCTTTGTCCGCCGCTTTCTGGAAATCATTCACGTCGCGGAAGGACAAGGATACGGTTCGTTATCCTCGTTCCTCGACTATTGGAACAAGCACGGGCAGCAGGAAAAAGCCCCTATGCCGGAAACCCTCGACGCCGTGCGGGTCATGACCATGCACAAATCGAAGGGGCTGCAATTCCCCGTCGTCATCGTGCCGTGGCACAATTTTTCCCAACGGGTGGACAGCCCTGCCGTGGAGACGCATGTGGACGGGCTGACGGTGCTTGCTCCGCGCGGCCCGGCCTCCGGCTACGCACACTACAAGGCCATTGCGGACAACGCCCGTGAAGCGCTGCACCTGCTTTATGTGGCGTGGACGCGGGCGGAAGAGGAGCTGCACGCCTTCCTGACGGAAACGTCCTCCAGCCGCAATGCATCGGGGCTCGGAAGCGGCCTGAACGTGCTTCTCGGCGCGCTTCCCATGACTGAAGAAACGTTTGAGACAGGTGCGCCTCCTTTCGTCCGCCCCGCCGAACAGGCTCAGGAGCCCAAAACGATGCGGGATGGCAAGGCTGTTGCCGAAGAGCTGGCACTGATCGAACCGGAAAGCATCCCGGCAGGACAAAGCAACGAACGCTGGCGTCCCATGCACTGGCTGCCGCGTTTGCGCATCTTCCGAAATCCGCTGGAAGAATTTTCGTTTACCCAAAAACGCCGCGGCACGTTCGCGCACCACTGTCTGGCTTGCCTGCAAACGGCGGGGCAACTGACGGGGCACCCGGAAGAGGATGCCCGCCAAGCCTTCAAGCAGGGCTTGCGCACGTTCCCGCTCCCGATCCGTGATCCCGAAACGGTCGAACACGAGATCGTGGAAATGCTGGCATGGTACGCGGCCCTGCCCGAGGCCGGGGAATGGCTGCGATACGGGACGCCCGAGCAGGAGATCGTTGACGAATCCGGCGAATTGTACCGCTCCGACCTTGTGGTCGACGACGGGAAACGGATTACCGTGGTCGAATACAAAACGGGAGCGCCAACTCCAGCGCACGAAATCCAGCTCCAACGCTATATGCGCCTCATTTCCAAGGCGGCGCCCCGGCCTGTCCGAGGTGTACTGGTATACCTCGATCTCAAACGCCTTGATTACAAACAGCTACAGACATGAAGCGTTCCACCTCCATCCTCCTTTATGTTTTGCTCCCCCTTTTCTGGGCGCTCGTCCTTGCGCTCGGCTTCTTCATCTATACGTTCAATCAAGATCCCGTTGGGTTCGCCCGCTCGCTGTCCGCCCGCTTTTCCGCTCCTGAAGCCGGGTTTGTCTTGTCGGCGGATCAAGCTTCGCTCTCCCTCTTTCCGCGTCCGGCGGCCAGCGTTTCCGGCCTGACCATCCGTACCCCGGCAATGACGCTGTTCGTGGACGAAGGGGCCGTCTATCCTGATTTCTGGGCCCTGCTCCACGGAGAAACGCGCATCGCCGGAGTCCGTCTTCTCAAGCCCACGCTGCTGCTTGAGCCGCCAGCCGGAACGACGCCGGAAACGACACAACAGCCGCGATTCTCCATACCACCGCAACTTGCTGAAATGGATGTCGATCTCGAAGACGGAACCATCGCCTCTCTCCTTCCCGGCGCGAACAAGTCCGGGATTCACTCTCAGTGGCGGATGTCCGGCATTTCCGGAAGCGCCACCGTTCCGGGAAACGGAGAACCCGGTGAGCTCTCGCTCTCGGTGGGCAAGATGGAATGGTACGGAAACACGCCGCCGGAAAAGGACGGGCAGGCCACCCCAATCCAATCCCTCAGCAACGTTGATCTGGAAATATCCGATCTGGAATATGCGTTCCCGGCTGATGCCGCGGCCATGCTCCGCTTCAAAGCCACTTGCGCCATGCCGCTTTCCTTTGGCGAGGGCAGCCCCCGGTTTGTCCTCGGTGTGACGGCCCGCACCACTCAAGGTACGCTCGCCATTGACGGCGTGGCCTCCCTTGACGGCACTTTTTCACTGAAACGCCAATCCGTTCCCGTCCATGTCCTGCTTCCGTTCACGACGGAAGCCCCTTTGGGCTCCCTCTTTCAGGGTGCCCCTCTCCCGCAGATCGCCATCAAAGGGGCCAGTCTCAAAGTCGAAGGGGATCAGGCCACGTTGGACGGACGGCTGATATTCGGCGCGGATTATGTGCCGACGCTGCGGGGGACGCTCGCCCTCAAGCACCTCAGCCTTCCCCGCTGGTTCGGCTTTGCGCGGGATCTCCCGCCGGGCGTGCAAGTCGCCTTGGATAACATCTCGGGAACGCTTCCGTTTGAGCTGACCCCGCAAAAACTCGTCGCCTCTTCCGTCACCGCGACGACGCTGAATACCGTCTTTACAGGAGGCGGAGGCGTCAACGATTTTTCCAATCCCGTCATTGCGCTGCACCTTGCGACCAAAGACGCCCCATTGAACCGGATATTCCCCGAAGTGGAAAACAAGGCGGTTTCCACGCCGTCCTACAAAGTGCCGCCGCTTCTCGGAGGAGATGATTCCAATGCGGCGGTGGGCTATGACATCCATTTGGAAGCCGCCCGCGCCACATTCTGGAAGTGGGCGGCCAACGGCGTTTCCGTCCGCATTACGCCCGATCCGGCCAGTAGAACGAAACAGACCAAAGTCGCCATCCGCTGCGGCTCACTGTACGGCGGATCGGCACAAGGCGATCTCATCCCCGGCGACGTCATGGCCCTGAATCTCACGGCCAGCGGCGTCAACGTCGACAGCCTGTTCAGCCCTGTAGCGGGCTATCCCGTTCTGAAAGGCACATTGACAGGTTCGGCCAGTTTTACGGCACGGCCGACTTCGCCCGCCGCTTTCCTCTCCTCGCTGAAAGGCAAGGGGGAAGCGCTTATCGAGAAAGGCAATCTGTCGCTTTCTCGGGCCAAAAAAGAAAAAAATCTCGCCTTCTCTCAATTGCGCGTCGCCTTTCAGGGGGCGGGAAGCCGGACGCAGGGAACGCAGCCGCGTTATGCCTACACCGGGAAATGGCAGGGCAGCCTGACGACGCCGGCCGGGCAGAGTTCGCTCGACCTGACGGGTGCGCTCCAGTTCCCAACGAGCGGTCCTTTCAATCTTTTCGCCGACGCCGTTTCCGCTTCAGGCAAGCTCTCAGCCAACGGCATCGGCGGGCAGGCTTCAGGCAAACTGTCCCTCAATACGCAAGCCAACACGCTGGAGGCTAAAGAGCTCTCCGGGCAGCTTCTCACGAAAGACGCCTCCGCCTCGTTCACCGGTTCCGTAAGCGGAACCCGTCTGGATGCCAATCCGGCATGGGACGCTTCGTTGTCCGTTTCCACGGGAAACCTCCGTGCCTTCCTCGCCCAATGGGGCATGTTGCCCTCCAGCCTTCCCCAACAGGCGCTCAGGCAGGCGCAAATCAAAGCAAAAATCCGGGCGGACGAGTCCATACTGCGCCTTTCAGAGCTTGAAGGGCGCGTCGATGATACCCGCCTTGCCGGTCAAATCGAAGGCACCAAAGGAACGCCGCCGCACTGGACCGCCAAACTCCGGCTTGGGACATTGCGTCTGGGGGACTATCTGCCCGCGTCTTCCAAATACGCACAACCGAGTACACCGTGGCAGACCGAATGGCTCAGAAAAGTGCAACTGGATGGGGATCTCAGTGTGGAACGTCTGGTCATAGCCCGCATTCCGCATGAAAACCTGACCGTTCCCGTGACCATCAAAAACGGCGTGCTCACGGCCGACCCCATCAAGGCCCGTGTCGCTGGGGGAACGGCGGGGGCCGGATTGCGCGCGGAGGGCACTGCGGGAGGGCTTCTCGCACGATTGCGGTATACGCTGAGCGCCGTCAACGTCCTGACGCTGTGCAAGGAACGGGGGCAGGAGCAACTGCTGTCCGGCACGGGAAGCCTTGACGCGGACGTTTCCGGCCTGCTCCGCTCCGGCGCGGATATCCCCGCCGCCCTGAGCGGCACCCTCAATTTCGTTATCCGGAACGGGGAATTGGATGCGAAGAAACCCGGCCCTATGAGCCGTTTCAGTTCCCTGAGCGCTTCCGGGGCGCTTTCCAAGGGAATCCTGACCACACGCGATCTCAACCTCTCCGGCGGCCTGTCCGTCCGAGGCCAAGGCAGCATCAATCTCATCAACAAAACGCTCAACTATGCCTTGAACGTAACCGGGCCCGGTATCCCGGAAATTCCAGTGCGCTACTACGGCAGCCTCGACGCGCCGCAGCGCAGTTTCAACGCTACCGGCATTTTAGCCAATGTTTTCAACAGTATCGACAGCGGAGTCCTCAACATTCTGGATATTGTGGTTTCCGCCCCGCTCCGCCTGCTTGCGCCGTAACGGAAAGGGACCGAATCGCTTCGGTCCCTTCGATTTATTCACCGATGGTGTACTCAACCCACGGCAGGCTGACCACACGCACCTGCTTGAGGAAGGCTACAACATCATCGGGGCCATGATAGCGGGTCACCTTGAGATCGTCGTAACTCAGCATCGCCACCGGAACGCCGGGAAAGAGAGCTTGGGCGCGTTCCGAAAACGCTTCCAGTTCGCTGGGATTCATAAACAGCTTGGGGTCGACCAGCACCACCGCGAAATCCAGCCCGCATTGCGTCACTCGCGCCGCTTGCAACTTCGGCATTGTCATATCCTTTAGGTTTCTGTTACGCCTTTTCAGGGAAAAACCTCTCCACTGAGGCGAGGTCTCCCGTTTGTACGTCTTCTTCGCGCAAAAGGCTACGGTCCGTACGCCACCCCCCGCATATTTTCATTTGAAACATCCCCGATCCGGGCTACAGCCAAAAGAACACCATGCTTAGAGGAGAACGCCATGCCCAATCATGCGGCCTTCAATTGGAAGTTTCACAGGATCGGCGGTCTGGATCAGGTGACCTTGCGGACGCCTGAAGAACTGCTGCACCTCAACGAGCTTGACCCCAAACTCTGGGTCGCGCTCAGTTGCCCTATCGACAAACTCCAGTTCGACGCACGGACGCTGGAACTGCTTGACGCCGACAAGGACGGGCGCATCCGCATTCAAGAGGTTCTCGACGCCGTTCGCTGGACTGTGGACCGCCTCAGCGATCCGGCACTGCTGGCCGAAAGCCGTCCGGAGTTGGCCCTTGAGGAAATCAGGCAGGATACGGATGAAGGCCGCCTGCTTTATTCCACAGCAAGCCGTATCCTCACGCAAAGTGGAAAAGAGGGGGCTCTCACGCAGGAGGATGTAGCGGAAGCCATTGACGCGGCTACACAGACCGCATTCAACGGCGACGGCGTGATGACGCCGCACCCTTCCTTCGATCCCGATATGAACCGCTTCATCGAAGACATCGTCGCAACGACGGGCGGAGCAACCGACGCCGGAGGCCAGCAAGGCGCCACGCTCGAACTGGCCCAAACGTTCATGCGCAACATACAGGATTACAAGGCGTGGTTCGACGAACTTGCGGCCTATGCGGACACGTTTCCGCTTGGTTCCGGTACGGACACGGCCTTCCAGATTTTCCAGTCCGTACGACCCAAAATCGATGACTACTTCACGCGCTGTCAGCTTGTCGCCTTTGACGTTCGGGCCTCGGATGCGCTCAATGCCCCGGAAACGATTTTTGCCCAGCTTGTCGATCACGCCCTCAACACGGATGACGAGGCCATGCGCGAACTGCCCCTCGCGCATATCGCGGCGGATCAGCCGCTTCCTCTTGAAAAAGGCCTCAACCCCGCATGGCGCGATCAGATCATCGCTCTGAAAGATACGATTGCCGTTCCTCTCCTCGGCGTACGGGACGAGCTGACCTCCGATAAATGGCAGACCATCAAAACGCGTTTCGCCCCGTATGCGGAACTGGTTGCCCGCAAGCCCGAAAACGGCGTGGAAAAACTCGGCATGGAACGGCTTGGAGAACTGCTCTCCAGCGACCTCCCGTCCCGTTTCGAGGCGCTGACGCAACAGGACGAAGACGCGGCGGGCCACCTCAAAACGCTCACGGACGTGGAGCGCCTCGTCCTCTACCATCACCACCTGCACCGGCTGTTGATGAACTTCGTTTCCTTCTGCGACTTCTACGCCCTTTCACGGCCTACGACCTTTCAGATCGGCACGCTGTTCATCGACGGCAGAGGTTGCAATCTCTGCCTGCGCGTGGACGACATCACCAACCACGCGGCACAGGCCCAGCCGAGCCATCTCTGCCTTGCCTATTGCGAGTGCTCACGCCTCGACACGGGCCAAAAGATGAATATCGTCGCTGCGGTTACGGCGGGTGACTCCAACCTGCTGATACCGGGGCGGCACGGCGTTTTTGTGGACACGCAAGGCCAGAGCTGGGAAGCCGTTTTGGTCAAGCTGGTGGATAACCCCATCAGTATCCGTACAGCCATGTTCGCGCCTTACAAACGGTTCGGGCGCATGATCACCGACCAGCTCGAAAAGCTCGCGTCGTCCAAAGATTCAGCGCTCATGTCCGACGCCTCCAAATCCATTGATAAACTGACCGCGGATGCCCAGAAGGAAGCCAAGCCGTTCGACATCGGGCGGAGCATGGGGATCTTCGCGGCTATCGGGCTCGCCCTCGGCGCCATCGGCACGGCGCTCGCCAGCATCGCGGCGGCGTTGTTCTCTCTGGCATGGTGGCAGTTCCCCCTGCTGTTCGTGGGGATCTTCCTGTGCATATCCGGCCCCTCCATGTTCCTCGCGTGGCTGAAGCTGCGGCGCAGGACGCTCGGTCCTGTCCTTGATGCCTCGGGATGGGCGGTGAACAGCCAAATCCCCATCAATTTCATGCTCGGATCCTGCCTGACCGACGCGGCGGCCTTGCCTCCCAATGCCAGCCGCTCCTTTGACGATCCCTTCCGCAAACAGAGCCGCTGGAAAAAATGGGCCGTGGCGCTCGGCGTCGTCTGCCTCGCCGCACTGCTCGCCGGAGGCGGCTATTGGGGCTGGAAGGAGTATCAGAAGCGGCATCCGGCAAAGCAGGAACAGACTAGCGACATCGCCGCTCCCAAGGTTCCCGCCCCTTCGGCCAAGTAAGGGGGGCTTGCCCGCCCCGTGCTCACAGGCTATCTGTAGAAACCGGCCTCTGACGGAGGCCGGCTACGGAGCCTTCGATATGGAAACAACATCATTACGAATACTGCATACGTCCGACTGGCATATCGGGCGCACCCTCTACGGGCGCAGGCGCTACGAAACCTTTTCCGCGTTCCTCGACTGGCTGGCGGATACAGTCCGCGACCGGCACGTTGACGTACTGATCGTCGCCGGAGACGTGTTCGATACCAGCGCCCCAAGCAACCGTGCGCAAGAGCTGTATTACCGCTTCCTCTGCCGGGTCATGCCTTTCTGCCGCCATATCGTCGTGGTGGCGGGCAATCATGACTCGCCCTCCTTCCTGACCGCGCCGAAAGAGCTCCTGCGCGCCCTCAACGTCCATGTCGTAGGCTCGATCTCGGACGACCCCGGACACGAGATCCTTCGGCTCGACGGCCCGGACGGTGAGCCCGAGCTCATCGTCTGCGCCGTCCCTTATCTTCGGGATCGGGACATCCGAGTGGTCGAGCCCGGCGAAAGCATTGAAGACAAGGAGCGGAACCTCATCGACGGCATCCGCCGCCACTACGCCGCCATCAGCGCGCAGGCCGAAACGTACCGGACGCGGCCGGATCTCCCCATTCTCGCAACCGGTCACCTCTTCGCGTCGGGCGGCCAGACCGCCGACGGCGACGGCGTGCGACAACTCTATGTCGGGTCGCTCGCACAAGTGACCGCCGACTGCTTCCCGGACAACATCGACTATCTCGCCCTCGGGCATCTGCATATCCCGCAAAAAATCGGCGGCTCCGAAACCCGGCGCTACAGCGGTTCCCCCGTGCCCATGGGCTTCGGGGAACGCGGCGCCAAGAGCGTCTGCCTCGTGGATTTCGCGGGCCGTCAGGCATCCGTGGAGTGCCTGCCCGTTCCTGTTTTTCAGGAGCTGGAACGCATTGAAGGGGCATGGGAGTCCATCGAATCCCGGCTGAAAGCCATCGCCGCCGGGGGCGGGCACCCGTGGCTCGAAATCATCTATACGGGCAGCGAACTCATCAGCGATCTCCGCGACCGGGTCGAAGCGCTTACGGCGGGAGCGGACATGGAAGTCCTGCGCATCAAGAACGCCCGGATCATGGAACGCGCCCTGGAACGGGATGACGATGCCGACACGCTGGATGCGCTGGACGTATACGAGGTGTTTGAGCGCTGTCTCGCCGCCCACGGCGTGCCCGACGAGCAAAGGCCCGATCTCCGTCTGGCCTACAGGGAAACCGTCGCCTCATTCCTCGAAGAAGACCCTCACGCCTAACGGAAACACCATGCGCATTCTCCAGATCCGCTTCAAGAACCTCAATTCCCTTGCCGGGGAATGGGCCATTGATCTTACGCATCCGGCTTTTTTGTCGGACGGCATTTTCGTCATCACCGGCCCCACGGGTGCGGGCAAGACGACCATCCTCGACGCCGTGTGCCTTGCCCTGTACGGACGCACGCCGCGCTTGCGCCACGTCACCAAAAGCGAAAACGAAATCATGTCCCGCCAGACCGGGGAATGTTTTGCCGAAGTCACCTTCGAAACCCGCTCGGGAACGTTCCGCTGCCACTGGCGCCAGTGGCGGGCGAGGAAAAAAGCCTCCGGGGAATTGCAGGCCCCGCGCCGCGAACTTTCCGATGCCGTTTCGGGTCAGATCCTCGAAAGCAATGTTCAAGGCGTGGCCGACAAAGTGGAGGAAGCCACAGGGATGGACTTCGAACGCTTCACGCGCTCCATGCTCCTTGCGCAGGGAGGGTTCGCCGCGTTCCTGCAAGCGCCGCCCGATCAGCGCGCGCCCATTCTGGAACAGCTCACGGGGACGGAAATCTATTCGGATGTATCCAAACGCGTACACGCGCGGGTCGTGCTCGAACGCGACAGACTCGAAACGCTGGAAGCGGAGCTGGCGGGCATCCACCTCCTTGAGGAAGCGGAGGAACAACGCCTGCATACGGAACTCGCAGCCTTGATTGAACAGGCATCTGAAGCGGCCCGGCGGTCCGACCAGACGCAGCAGGCCCTGCTCTGGCTGGAAGGCATCCGCACCCTTCAGGCGGAACTGGTCATGCTGGAAAACCGCAAGAAACAGCTTGCGGAACGGCTCGAAGCGTTTCAGCCGGAACGCCGCAAGCTGGAACGCGCCAACAGGGCGCTGGAGCTTTCCGGGGCGTATGCCGGGCTCGTTTCCCTCCGGAACGCCCAGGCGCAGGATCTCCGCCAGCAAAAGGAATACGGCGAGGCTTTGCCCGTATGTGAAGCTGAATTGCGGCAAACGGAAACGGCGTTCGCCTCAGCCGGGACAGTGCTGGAACAAGGCAAACGGGAACGCGAGCAAGGTTTGCGGACAACCCGCGCCGTGCGGGAATATGACACCAAGCTCTTTGAAAAAGAGGCGGCCCTGTCCTCCCTCAAGCGGGAACTTGCCGAGCGCGAAAACGCCTTTACCACCGCGCAATCAACCCATCAAAGCCTGAACGCGCAATTGGCCGACATCCGAGCCAGCCTTACGGAGGTGCTTGCCGCCCTGCAACGCACGACGGCGGATCAGGGGCTTGTCGAGCACCTGTCCGCTATCCAGCATGCCTGTCGTCAGTTGCTCCAACTGGCCGAAACGGGGCGCGAAAAAAAACGTGCCCTCGAGGCGGCGTTGGCCCGGCAACAAGAGACGGCCAAAGCGCATATGGACGCGCTTGCCCTCAAGGAACGGCAGGATCGGGAAACGGCCCGTCTGGAACAAGCGGTCGCCTTGCGCCGGAAGGCCCTGGCGGAACTCTTAGGCGATCGGAGCGTCGCCGACTGGCGGGCAAGCCTCATGAACACGGCAACCCGCAGCAGCCTGCTGGACAAAACCGAAGAGGCGCGGCGGCAATACGAAACCTGCCTTCTGGGAATCAAGACACTTGAGCAGCGGCAAGAAAAACGTGCCCGCAATGAGGCCGAACTCACGCAGCGCCTGCAATCCGCCGAAAAAGTGCACCGCCGTCTGGAGGCGGAATATGAGAAACGGGAAGCCGAACAGGCCGAATGCTCTCGCCTGCGGGCTTTTGAGGAAGCGCGGAGGCATCTCCATAACGGGGAACCGTGCCCGTTGTGCGGAGCCACGGAACACCCCTTCACCGGATTTTCCGTTCCCGCCCCCGCCGGGCCGGAGGAACATCTTGCGCGGCTCAAGGAAGAACTGAAACGCTCCGGAACCGCTTTGGCTTCCCTCCAAGGCGATCTCGCCGGGCTGTCGCGTGAACGGGAATGGGTGACGGAACAGCTGCAAAAAGAAGCCGCCACACTGTCCGAACACGAAACGCATGTGCGCGAATGCCTCGCCGCACTGGCACATCCCTCCATCACCCCCGCCACGCCAAAGCAGCCGCTTCCGGCCACCCTGCTCCTTACGCTCCAAAATCTGCGGGAAACGACGGAGACCGAGCGGCGGCTGGCTGAACGCATCCTGCAACAGGCTGAACAGGAGGACGCCGGGCTGCAAGCCGACATGACGGCATGGGAGAAGGCCCGGCACGAAGCAAACCGGCTGGAACTGGCCCTGCAAACCGCCCTCCACCATAAGGACAGTGCCGAACAGGAAGCCGTGCGCACCGAACGCGAGCGGTGTTCGCTTCTGGAGCAGTACACGGCATTGCGCCAAACCGTTTTGAAGGGGCTGCGGCCTTACGGCATCGAAAGCCTCGCTGTGGACGGGCTGGAGGCCTTGCTCCACAGCCTGTCTGAACGCCGTGAACGCTGGGTATCCCGGGAAAAGCGGCGTGACCTCTTACAGCAAAAAATGAGCGCGCTGGAACTGGAGTCCCGGCATCTCGCTTCCCGGCTTCTCGATATGGAGAAAGATCTGGGCAAGCAGCGGGAAGCGGCCCGCTCCCTGTCGGAGGATCGGGAAAAGCTGCGGCTCGACCGGAGGCGGCTGCTCGGGGACAAATCCCCGGATGAGGAAGAGAAACGGCTCAACGGGCTCGTCGAAGAAGCCGAAAAGCGGCTTGAAGGCGTCCGCCAAACCGTCGATGCCGCCAAACAGCGCTTTGCTGGGCTGACCAGCAAACGGGAAACGCTCGATCGCTCGATCGCGGAACGTCAGGCACAAATTGGGCCGCTGGAAGAGGATTTCCGGCTTCGCCTCTCACAAACCGGCTTCGCCGACGAAGCGGAATACCGGGACGCCTGCCTCACTGAAACGGTGCGGAACACGCTGGCTCAAAGGGAACAGGAGCTGCTCACGGAACGGGCCGAGCTGGAAGCGCGCCTGGCCGACCGTATCGCGCAACTGGCTGCCGAGCGCGAAAAACAGGTGACGGATCGCACGCGGGAAGAACTCGACGAGACGCTGGCAACGCTTCGGGACACGCTGAAGACCCAGCAAGAAGCCATTGGCGGCCTGAGGCAGAAGCTCCACGACAACCACATGGTCAAGCTGGCGCATCAGGAGCGCACGGCGGCGGTGGAGGCGCAGCGCCGCGAGTGCCGCCGCTGGAACGATCTGCACGATCTCATCGGCTCCGCCGACGGGAAAAAATACCGCAATTTCGTGCAGGTGTTGACGTTTGAAATCATGATCGAGCACGCCAACCGCCAGCTACGGCGCATGACCGACCGGTATCTGCTTCTCCGCAACAAGGAGCAGCCGTTGGAGCTCGACGTCATCGACGGCTATCAGGCCGGAGAAATCCGCTCCACCAAGAACCTTTCCGGCGGCGAAAGTTTCATCGTGAGCCTTGCCCTCGCCCTCGGGCTTTCGCAAATGGCCAGCAAGACGGTGCGGGTGGACTCCCTTTTCCTCGACGAAGGGTTCGGCACGCTGGATGAGGATACGCTGGACACCGCGCTGGATACGCTGGCCGGGCTGCACCGGGACGGCAAGCTCATCGGCGTGATTTCGCATGTGGCGGCCTTGAAGGAGCGCATCGGGACGCAGATACAGGTCACTCCCAAAACCGGAGGCCGCAGCGTCGTCAGCGGGCCCGGCTGCTCTTCGGTATAAGAACATGGCCTAATCCCCGACAACGTATCGCCTTTCCCTTTGGCGCGAGAAATCGGCACGTTTTCCGGCGGGCAGTCTCCGCTTGCCTCAGGCGCAAAAGTCACCTATTCATCCTCCCACACCCTAAGGAGGAACAACAGTGGAACAGGGTATCGAACGCGAAAAGTTGGGGAGCCGCCTCGGCTTCCTGCTGTTATCGGCCGGCTGCGCCATCGGCCTCGGCAACGTCTGGCGCTTCCCCTTCATCACCGGAGCCTACGGTGGGGCGGCTTTCGTCCTCATCTATCTCGTTTTTCTCGTCATTCTCGGCCTTCCCATTATGGTGATGGAGTTCTCCGTGGGCCGGGCCGCCAAGCAGGGCATCGGCCTGGCGTTCCGCAAGCTGGAACCCAAGGGGACGTTCTGGCATCTGTACGGCTACGGGGGCATCATCGGCTGTTACGTGCTGATGATGTTCTATACGACCGTCACCGGGTGGATGCTGTCCTACTGCTGGTACATGGGCTCGGGTCAGCTTTCGAGCCTTACGCCCGAGCAGATCGGCGCGTTCTTCGGCGGGACGCTCGGCGATCCTTTTGATCAGGTCGGCTGGATGGCCGTTACGGTCGTCGCCGGGTTCCTCGTCTGCTCCATGGGGTTGCAGAGGGGCGTCGAGCGCATTACCAAAATCATGATGGGTTGCCTGCTTGTCGTCATGCTCTTTCTGGTGATCCGCTCCGTCACCCTGCCGGGGGCCGAAAAAGGCATCCTGTTCTATTTGAAGCCCGACTTCGGCAAGATGTTCCAGCACGGCATCTGGGAGCCCATCTATGCCGCCATGGGGCAGGCGTTCTTCACCCTGAGCCTCGGCATCGGCGCCATGACCATCTTCGGCAGCTACATCGACAAGCAGCGCTCCCTGACCGGCGAGTCCATCCACATCTTGCTGCTGGATACGTTCGTCGCGCTCATGGCGGGCCTCATCATCTTCCCGGCCTGTTTCGCCTTCGACGTCGATGCGGGCTCCGGCCCCGGCCTCGTGTTCGTCACCCTTCCCAACGTGTTCAACAGCATGCCCGGCGGACAGCTGTGGGGCATGCTCTTCTTCGTCTTCATGAGCTTCGCGGCCCTCACCACGATCATCGCCGTGCTGGAAAACATCGTAGCCTACGGCATCGACGTGCTCAAATGGACCCGCAAGAAGGCGGTCACCGTCAACTTCGTTCTGGTCTTCCTGCTCTCCCTGCCCTGCGCCCTCGGCTTCAACGTGCTGTCCGGCATCCAGCCCTTCGGCCCCGGCTCCATGATCCTCGATCTGGAAGACTTCATCGTCAGCAACAACCTGCTGCCCCTCGGCTCTATGGTGTTCCTGTTCTTCTGCTGTTACAAGCGCGGCTGGGGATGGGACAACTTCATCGCCGAAGCGGACACCGGCAAGGGCCTCATGTTCCCGAAGGGGCTGCGCCTGTACGTCAAATATGTCCTGCCGTTCATCGTGTTCTTCGTTTTCGTGCAGGGGTATATCGACAAGTTCTTCAAGTAGCGCTTCAAGCACGCTCGTTTCCATATGGGGAAGGCTCCGGCCTTCCCCTTTTTATATCCCATAACGTGAACCTCCGGCCCCCACTTATCACTGACAGCCGCCTTTCCTGTGCGGTATGCTGCAAGCCTGCCTGTTCCTCGAATCCCGTCCCATCGGGACGTTCCGGGAACGGAATCCTTTTTCTGCGGAGGGCTCATGCGGAAACCTCATTGTACCGAGCAGGCATTGCTCAAACGGCGCGACGTGATCAAGGGCGGCGCCGTCGTCCTCGCTTCGGCATTCTTTCCTTTTTCCATTGAAATCCTCAATGCGGGAAGCGCCGTCGCCGCACCGCCCGCCCCCTCGGGGACAGGGGAAGAGCGCATCCTCTGGAACTCCTGCAACGTCAACTGCGGCAGCCGTTGCGCCCTGCGGGTGCACGTCAAAGACGGCGTGATCACCCGCGTAGAGACGGACAACACCGGAGACGACCGCTACGGTATGCAGCAGCTCCGTGCTTGTCCGCGCGGGCGCTCCATGCGTCAGCGCATCTATGCCGAACAGCGCATCCCCTATCCCCTGCGCCGAGTGGGCAACAGAGGAGAAGGCAAATTCGAACGTATCAGCTGGGAGGAAGCCTTCAAGGAGATCGGACAAAGGCTGCGCGGCACCATAGACACCTACGGCAACGAGGCCGTCTATCTCAACTACGGCACGGGTGCCCTCGGCAGCACCATGGGCAAAAGCTGGCCTCCGGCCGCCACGCCCGTAGCCCGGCTCATGAATCTCGTGGGTGGTTACCTGAACCACTATTCGGACTACTCCACCTGCCAGATCACGGTAGGTATGCCCTATTTGTACGGCGGGAGCTGGGTTGACGGGAACTCGCTTTCCGACATGGAAAACAGCGAACTGGCCGTGTTCTTCGGCAACAACCCCTCGGAAACGCGCATGTCGGGGTGCAAGGCCAAAACGCTCCAGCACGCCCGTTTCACCCGTAACACCCGCGTCATCATCATCGATCCGCGTTATACCGATTCCATGGTGTCCGTGGGCGACGAATGGATTCCCATCCGCCCGGGTACGGACGCGGCCCTCAGCGCGGCGCTGGCCTACGTGATGATCACTGAAGACCTTATCGACAAGCCCTTCCTCGCCAAATACACCATCGGCTATGATGAGGAATCCCTGCCCAAGGGCGCTCCAGCCGGTTCGTCCTACAAGTCCTACATTCTGGGGCAAGGCCCGGACAAGACGCCAAAGACTCCGGCATGGGCCTCGCGCATCACCGGGATTCCCCCGGCCCGCATCGAGAAGCTGGCCCGCGAGATCGCCGGGGCCAGGCCGTGCTTCATCTGTCAGGGCTGGGGCCCGCAGCGCACCACCAACGGGGAAAACATTTCCCGCGCCATCGGTATGCTCGCCGTGCTCACCGGCAACGTGGGCATCAAGGGAGGGAATACCGGGGCGCGCGAAAACGCGGGATACAAGCTTCCCATGGCGACCTTCCCCACGCTGGAAAATCCCGTGAAGACGGAACTCTCCTGCTTCAACTGGTATCAGGCCATCGACGACTACAAGCAGATGACCGCCACCACGGCAGGCATCCGGGGACGCGAAAGGCTCATCGCGCCGATCAAATTCATCTGGAACTACGCGGGGAACTGCCTGACGAACCAGCACGGCGGCATCAACCAGATGCACCCCATCCTGCTGGACGACAAAAAGTGCGAGACCATCGTGGTCATCGACACGACACTGACGCCTTCCGCCCGTTATGCGGACTTTCTGCTGCCAAGCTGTTTGAACCTTGAGGAGCATGACTGGACTTCCGACGGCGACAGCAACATCGCCTACGTGATCTTCGATAACAAGTGCATTGAGCCGCTCGGCGAAGCCAAAAGCATCTATGACATCTGCGCGGGCGTTGCCAACGAGCTCGGCGTGAAGGAGGCCTTCACGGAAGGCCGTACCCAATACCAATGGCTGGAGAAACTGTACGCGGAGTCCCGCAAGGCCATCCCCGAACTGCCGCCCACGCTGGAGGAAGCCTACACGATGGGCGTGTACAAAAGGTACTTCCCCGAAAACCATATCGCCTATAAAGCATTCCGGGACGATCCCGAGGCCAATCCCTTGCCCTCGCCGTCGGGCAAAATCGAGATCTATTCGCCGCGCCTCGCCGAGCTGGCGGAAACATGGACCCTGCTGCCCGGTCAGGCCATCACCGCGCTGCCCGAGTACATCCCCAACCCCGAAGGCGCGATCAGCCCGGAACGCAAGGAGTGGCCGCTGCAGCTCATCGGGCACCACTACAAGCAGCGCACGCACTCGACCTACGGGAACTGCTGGTGGCTGCAGGAAGTCGCGCCGCAAGAGCTCTGGATCAACCCCATCGACGCGAAAGCCCGCGGCATCGAATTCGGGGATCGTGTGAAGGTGTTCAACGGGCGCGGCGTTTCCTTCGTTAAAGCCAAGATCACGCCCCGCATCATGCCGGGCGTGGTGTCACTTCCCGAAGGCGCATGGCATACGCCCAACGCCGCCGGGGAAGACACCAACGGCTGCGTCAACGTGCTGACCAAGCTTCTCCCGACAGCCCTGGCCAAGGGGAACCCTCACCACACCAATCTCGTGCAGGTGGAAAAAGCGTAACCGCTCCGGAGGGACGGCCGCTTCTCCGGGCGGCCGTATCTCAGGCCGAAGAAAAGGACCGATTCATGATCAAAAATCCTGCATTCTACTTCAATTCGGAACTGTGCACCGGCTGCAAGGCCTGCATGATCGCCTGCATCGACAAGCATAACCTGAACAAAGGCGTGTTGTGGCGGCGGGTTCTGGAATATTCCGGCGGTGAATGGCTTCCCGTGGGCGACGCCTATGAACAAAACGTCTTCGCCTACTACGTGTCGCTGTCGTGCAACCACTGCGAGAACCCCGTCTGTGCCGAAGCCTGCCCCACGCAGGCCATGCACAAGGACGAGAACGGCATCGTCTCCGTGGATCCGGACCGTTGTGTGGGGTGCCGCTACTGCGAATGGAACTGTCCCTACGGCGCGCCGCAGTTTGACCCCGAGCGCAAGAAGATGACCAAATGCGACTTCTGCCGCGACTATCTTGAGCAAGGCCTGCCCCCGTCCTGCGTCGCGGCCTGCCCTTGCCGCGCGCTGGACTACGGCGAATACGACGAACTGCTCAAGCGTTATGGGGAACAGGCCGCCATCGCGCCGCTTCCGGGGCCGGAACTCACCCGTCCCCACTTCATCTGTGCTCCCAACCGTCATTCCAAACCGCAAGGCAGCACCGAAGGGCTGCGCGGGAAACGCATCAGCAACCCCGAGGAGGTTTAGCCATGCACGGTTATTGGAGTCTCGTCATCTTCACCCTGCTCGGCCAAGCCGCGGCGGGTATGCTGATCCTGTCCTTCTTCAGCCGTACCGCCGACACGTCGCGGGCCAAGGCATGGGCCGCCTGCATCCTGCTCGGCATGGGCGCGCTGGCTTCACTGGAACATCTTTCCGATCCTACGGTAAGCTTTTACACGATCACCAATGTGGGGACATCGTGGCTGAGCCGCGAAATCCTGTTCGTCGGGCTGTTTGGAGCCGGGCTTCTCCTCTGGCTGATCACGCTCAATGCATGGGCACGCCGTCTGGCCGCCATCCTCGGCCTTGCTTTTGTCTATGTCATGAGCCGGGTTTACACCATCCCGACCGTTCCTTTTTGGAATTCGCTGTTCACCTACTGGCTCTTTCTCGCCACCAGCCTGCTGCTCGGTTCCAGTCTGCTGCTCTTCATGGACGCCCTTGCCGCCCGAAAGGATCCCGAAAAGAAGGCAGCGCTCCTGCTCGGCTGGTATCCCGTATTCATCGTATTGGCCTTCATACTCCAAATGCTGGTGATCCCTTTGCAGCTGTTGTTGGCGCAATCGCCGTTCTCCACCTATCTGCTGGCATGGCATTTGACGCTCCTGCTCTTCGGCGCAGCGCTGGGCCCTCTGCTGCTCATCCGTAATGGCGTCAATGAGATGCTTCCGGGCGCTTGCCGAACCTGCCCCTGCCCGCTCTGGATCAGGGCCGGGATCATCCTCCTGCTCGTCGTAGCGGGTGAGGTCTGCGGACGCGCCCTGTTCTACAGCGGCTACACATGGTTCGGCATGTAACGAAAAAGCCCCGGGATGACCGGGGCTTTTCACAAAGGGAGGCTCGTATGATTACCACGTCGCTGGTTTTGTTGTTCGTTGTCCTCGTGGCCTTCATGTTCTTTTTGAACAGGTAAACCCTACACTATTTCAAACGCGCTGAAGAAATACCGGGTTTCGAAAGCCGCCGTTTCCGGCGCGTCGGAACCGTGCACGGAGTTCGCCTCGAGGCTGACCGCGTATTTCTTGCGGATCGTCCCTTCAGCGGCCTTTTCCGGGTTGGTGGCACCCATGAGGTCACGATACCGATGGATGGCGTCCTCACCTTCCAGAATGGAGCAAACCACCGGGCCGGAACTCATATAGTCGGTCAGGCTGTCAAAAAAAGGACGTTCCCGGTGTACGGCGTAAAACCCTTCCGCCTGTGCCTTGGTCATGTGGATCATCTTGAGGGCCACGACCTTGAGGCCAGCCCCTTGGATCATGGCAAGGATTTCGCCGGTCAGATTCCGTTGTACGGCATCGGGTTTGATCAGGGAAAGGGTACGCTCAATCATGCTTGTTCACTCCTGTGGGTAAAAAAGGGAGATCCGGTACATGTCTTTCCTGCCTAAAGGACTCCTCGTCAAAAAGCAATCATTCCGCACAGCCGTCTTCATATGCCGGCACCCTTCCCTTGCTTCTTTTCATTCCCTGTCCGATAGTTCCGAAAAAACATTTCCTTAGGGGGAACAGCCATGAGCATTCGCGACATAGCGGAGCCCGTGTCTCTGAATGACGGCACGGCCATGCCGGGATATGGCTTTGGGTGTTACGCCGCGCACGGCGAAGAAATCATCAACGCGATCCGCTGGGCCGTCCGGGACGGCTACCGATACATCGATTCGGCGGCCATGTATGGAAATGAAGCCGAGGTTGGCGAAGCGATCCGTACATGCGGCGTACAGCGTGAGGACCTTTTCATCTCCTCGAAAATCTGGCCGACCCGTTTTGACGATCCGGATGCTTCCCTTGCGCAATCATTGCGGGATCTGGGAATAGACGCTTTGGACTGCTGCCTTCTCCATTGGCCGGGGACGGATCGGAAACAACGTCTCAGCGCATACGAAAAACTTCTGAGGCGGCGTGAAGAAGGTTTCGTCCGCCGGATTGGCGTATCCAATTTCCAGATCAAACATCTGGATGAAATCCGGAGCGCGTTCGGCAGTTTCCCCGTACTCAACCAGATCGAGCTGCACCCTCTTTATCAGGAGCGTGATTTGTGCGCATACTGCCGGGAAAACGGCATACGGCTCGTGGCGTGGGGACCGCTGTTCCGGGGCAAACTCATGCAACATCCGGCCATCGTAGAAATCGCCGCCGCCCACGGGAAAACGCCGGGCCAGATTATTCTGCGCTGGCATATCCAGAAAGGGCACATCGCCATCCCCAAATCAAGCAACGAAAGCAGGATACATGAAAACGGCGACGTGTTTTCCTTCATACTCACACCGGACGATATGGATCGGATTGATGCGCTGGACTGCGGCGAACATATCGGAGATGATCCGTATACATTCACGGGGAGCAAGTAATGCCGCGCGCCCATCATTCACAACGGTCATGAAGTGCCGTATCATGGGCCGAAAGGAGCATTTTCATGATACGGCATTATGATGAACTGACCAAATTGGACATGCAGCACAAAGGCGGCAAAGGGCATATCCTCGCCGCGGAACTGCTCAACGGCGAAGATTTCGCGGGTAAGGGCCGCGTTTTCAACCATTGCGTGCTCAAACCCGGCTGTTCCGTCGGCCGGCATCGCCATGTCGGTGATTTCGAGGTGTACCATGTCCTCAGCGGCACTGGCCTGTACTTCGACAATGGCGAACTGAAGCCAGTAACCGCCGGTGACGTGATGATCTGCAAAGACGGCGAGGAGCACATGCTGGAGAACGACGGTACTGAAGATCTCGAATTCATCGCCTTGATCCTCTACGCGTGATCCGCGTTCCAACACCCGAAACGCACAAGGCTCTCCCCCGAGGAGAGCTTTTTTTGTTGCAGATGGCCCGTACGGCTTTTTCCGACATGGACGAACACCGTTTGAAGCCGTGATGCACACCGGAATGTGCAGCGCCGACGCGGAATTGCGGTCAAAGCCTTGTATCGTTGTAGCCGATCTGGGAGGAACCCATATGCTTTTCCCGTATTGCTTCCCCTTCCAAAGCGCCTTTCTCCGCTGCCCATGTCTCCTTTCGGGACTTGACGGGAACAGCATGAACTGCCACACCACAACTGGCATATGACAATGATTGTACTTTCCAACAAGCGGGGAGGCTCATGGACATCACCGTCTTTACAGAGCTGGAATTCTTTTTTCGCATCCTCATCGCCGGGATATGCGGCGGCCTCATCGGTTACGAACGCAACAACCGTCTGAAAGAGGCCGGAATCCGCACGCACCTGATCGTGGCACTGGCGGCGGCGCTCATCATGGTTGTTTCCAAATACGGCTTTTCCGACGTGACCACCCTCAAGGGCGTGGCGCTGGATCCTTCCCGTATCGCCGCGCAGATCGTGACGGGCGTGGGCTTTCTCGGCGCGGGCATGATCTTCGTCCGCAACCAGACCATCAGCGGCCTGACCACGGCGGCGGGCGTCTGGGCCACGGCGGGTATCGGTATGACCATCGGCGCTGGGCTCTACTTCCTCGGCGTGGCGGCCACCCTGCTCATCGTAGCGGCCCAGATGACGCTCCACAAAAACTTTACATGGCTCAACTTCCCCGTGGCCGAGCAGATCTCGATGGAAATCGAGGATACGGGGGACGGTGTCGCCTCCATCCGGGACAAGCTCCTGAGCCACAACCTCGAAATCATCAGCATGAAGTCCCGGAATAACGGCAATGGGCTTATTTCGCTGGACCTTTATGTAAAATTGCCGAGGAATTACAACGTGACGCAACTGATGAGCCTGCTCAGCGACAATCCGCACATCAAATCCATAGATCTGTGAGCACAACCCCAGCCCGCCGCGAAGCACCATAGGCGTCACGTTTCCCCATTCGCGGGAAACGGGATAGATCACCGTCCTATCCATCAAGAATAATAGATCAATTTTTTCGTCAGAAAAATGAGGCTTCCGGCGTTCTCAAAGAGCCAAAAGTAGGTAATAGTATCGCGCGCACGGACGTTTGACGGCGTGCGCGCACGCTACTATTGTAGCTCCTGATGTAAACGGAACAGGAGAAAAACGCGGATGACGGAAGCCATCATTCAGATCCAGGACCTTGAAAAGCGGTTCAGGAGCAAAAATACCGAAGTCTATGCCCTCCAGGGCATCAACCTGACCATCAGGAAAGGGGATATTTTCGGAATCATCGGCAAAAGCGGCGCCGGGAAAAGCACGCTGGTGCGCTGCATCAACATGCTTGAGCGGCCTACCGGCGGAAGCGTCATGTTCGAAGGCAGGGACATGTGCCGTTTGGGTTCCCGGGATTTGCAGATCGCCCGCCGCAGCATGGGCATGATCTTCCAGCAGTTCAACCTCCTCATGCAGCGCACGGCTGAGGAAAACATCTGCTTTCCGCTGGAGCTTGCCGGAGTCAAAAAGGACGCCGCCCGCGAGCGGGCGCGCGAGCTGCTTGAGCTGGTCAACCTATCCGACCGGGCACAGTCCTACCCGTCGCAGCTTTCGGGCGGGCAAAAGCAGCGCGTCGCCATCGCCCGCGCTCTGGCTACCAACCCCAAGATCCTCCTGTGCGACGAGGCCACTTCCGCCCTCGACCCCGCCACTACGGAATCCATCCTTTCGCTCATCAAGGACATCAACCGGCGCCTGGGGATCACCGCCATCATCATCACGCACGAAATGAGCGTGATCGAGAAAATCTGCAATCAGGTCGCCATCATCAGCCACGGGAGGATTGCCGAAACCGGCTCGGTCGAAGAGGTTTTCTTCCACCCTCAGACCGAAGAAGCGCGCCAGCTCGTCATTCCCGAGGCCTTGCAGGACATGCCGCACAGCAGGCTGTATCGGATCATTTTCAACGGCCGCTCCTCGTTCGAGCCGGTCATCAGCAATCTGGTGCTGGAATGCGGGGCTCCCGTCAACATCATGTTTGCCGACACGCGCGACATCGGCGGGACGGCATTCGGCCAGATGGTGCTGCAACTTCCGGACAACGAAGAGGTCGTCCGGCGTATCCTCGCCTATGCCGACTCCAAGGGACTGATGCTGGAGGAAATGAAGAATGTTTGATCAGGCTACCATCGAAATGTTGCTTGAAGGCGTCGTGGACACGTTGTACATGACGCTGGTTTCCACCTTTTTTTCCTATGTGTTCGGCATGATGATGGGGACGGTCCTCGTCATCTGCCGTCAGGACGGCATCACGCCCCGGCCCATGATCTACGCCGTGCTTGATGTCGTTGTGAACCTGACCCGCTCGTTCCCATTTCTTATCCTCATGATCGCGGTCATTCCCCTGACCCGCCTGCTCGTGGGAACGACCATCGGCAACAACGCCACGGTCGTCCCGCTGGTCATCGCCGCCGCGCCCTTCGTGGCCCGGCTTGTGGAATCCTCCCTGCTCGAAGTGGACGGCGGCGTCATTGAGGCGGCGCAGTCCATGGGGGCGTCCACCATGCAGATCATCATGAAGGTGCTTTTGCCCGAAGCGCTGCCTTCGCTCATCAACGGCAGCGCCATCGCGGCAACCACGATCCTCGGCTACTCCGCCATGTCGGGCGCCGTCGGCGGCGGGGGCCTCGGCAAACTGGCGATCATGTACGGGTACAACCGCTACCAGACCGACATCATGTTCATCACCGTCGTCCTGCTCATCGTCATCGTGCAGGTATTCCAGAGCTTCGGCAACTGGGCCACCAAGCGAAGCGACAGGCGCATTTCCTGATCTTTTTCCGCGACAAACGGCTTCTTGGGCCCACGCCCGCGGCCGTGAACCTTTAACCTTTGATAAGGATACGGTATCATGAAAAACTTCCGCTCCGCCCTTCTGGCCGCGGCCCTGTCCCTTGTCGTCGCAGCCGGTTCCGCAACCGCGGCTCAGGCCACCACGAAAATCCGTGTCGGCGCTTCCCCGACGCCTCACGCGGAAATCCTCAAGGTCGCCAACGATGTTCTGAAACCGCAGGGTTATGAACTCCAGATCATCGAATACTCCGACTACGTGCAGCCCAACATGGCGCTCGAAGGCAAGGAGCTGGATGCCAACTTCTTCCAGCACAAGCCCTATCTTGACGATTTCAACAAGGAAAAGGGCACCAAGCTGGTCTCCATCGGTACCGTGCACTACGAACCCTTCGGCATCTACGCCGGCAAGACGAAGTCCCTTGGCGCCCTGAAGGACGGCGCTATGGTGGCCGTGCCCAACGACACCACCAACGAAGCCCGCGCACTGCTGCTCCTCCAGTCCAACGGGCTCATCAAGCTGAAGGACGGCGCCGGCCTCACCGCCACCCGCCGCGACATCGCGGAAAACCCCAAGAAGCTCAAGATCGAAGAAATCGAAGCGGCTCAGCTCGTCCGCGCCCTGCCTGACGTCGACCTCGCGATCATCAACGGCAACTACGCCATCCTCGGCGGCCTCAAAGTGGCCGACGCGCTGTCCGCCGAAAAGGCCGACTCCATCGCCGCGACGACCTACGCCAATATCCTCGCCGTGCGTGCCGGAGATGAAAACCGTCCTGAACTCAAGGCGCTGATCGACGCTCTCAAGAGCGATCAGGTCAAGGAATTCATGACCAAGAAGTACGAAGGCGCTGTGGTTCCCGCCAACTAAGCCGTCTTTACTTCCCCGCCTTTATGCCCTGCCGGGATTCCCGGCAGGGCTTTTTGTTTGCTGCGGCGGCGTAGCCCGCGTTACCAGGTTTCGTTTTTCTTCCTGGACATTGCAGCCTTACCGAGGCACATTGCCTTTTGGATATTCTTTCAGTATGATAGAAAAAGAGCGTACTCATGTGCTGAATACGGACATGGCAACACAGGATGTCCTTCCTTTGATCAATCCCATAAGCCTGAAGAAAGCCTCGCCGCCAAATAGCGGATCAATGGGAAACGTTCATCTTTTTCCTTCGTGATTTCCATAGCTTTTGTCTGTTTTTATACGGATGTACCGCTGGCATTCCTTCAGCGCTCCAACAGGGATACCGCGTAAGCTGTATCTCCTCCCCATAATGTGCGTGGCGTGTTCCCCCGAAAACATGCCACGCACATTTCTATTGCCGCGTTGCGAAAAGAGAAGAGAAAAATGGACAGGGAGAAATGAAAAACGCCTCTCCGTATGATGTATCACATTGTTTTACTTGACTTCTCAATCCAACGGGGATACCTGTTCACCCCGTTGCGTTCCAAATACTTTCTGCAAAAGGTTGCGGAACGCAGGCAAACAGGAATACGGCCAGCCGCCCTCCCACAGGGGAAAAGGAACCGGCCGGCGCATCCGGCGACTTTCCAAGGGAAAGTCGCCGTTCGGGTTGAATCAAAGGATGAAACACGGCAAACACATTCAGGTATCGGAATCTTTCCTGCTCTGCGCCCTGCTGACGATGACGGGAGGATTCCTTGATGTCTACACCTACATCACGCGAGGGCATGTCTTTGCCAATGCGCAGACAGGGAATAGCGTGGCGACGACCATGTGTACCGGCAATCTCCGCAGCGCTACCGAGCAGATATTCCATTATGTCCGCACACGAGACCCCGATACAAAGAAAACCATCCTCAGCTACTACGAAATCGTCGTCTTTTTCGCGCTCGGCGCGACACTGGGAGCCGCCTTGTCCGCCCTCTTCGCTGAAAAAGCCATTCTGTTCTGCTGCCTCTTTCTCATCATAGCGTTCTTGAGCATGTTTGCGAAAGAGATATGAGCGCGAAAAACACAGTTAGGCCATGTGGAAGAGAGAGAGAGAGAGAGAGAGAGAGAGAGTACCGTACGTTTCAAGTGAAGGGCAGGACGGCCCGGAAATCCCGGCTTCTCGTGCTCCTTCCATATTCCATATGGAATAAAAAACAGGCACGGCATCCTCAAGGACGGCATGCCTGTTTACGCATTGCTTTAGACCGTATCGCCACGCCGGGCGTGGTACTCCGCTTTTTCCTGATACATACGTTTATCCGCCTGCCTCACCATATCCATGATGTGCATGTCCCCCTCGGCCCACACCTGCCCAAGCGACAGGGATTCGGGATACGCTTTATTGGCCTCCCGTTGGAGCGCGGCGATCTTCGCATAAAAGACCCGCTCCGGAATGTTCGGGCAGAGGAAGACAAACTCGTCTCCGCCAATACGGAAAAGATCGTCTCCCCTGAAATAGCGGCTGAATATCCGGCTGATGTCCCGGATGTATTTGTCGCCGGAGTCGTGCCCTTGCTGATCGTTGATGCGCTTTAACCCATTGAGATCCACAAAAACGACGCCGAGCGAATCCGGGGGATTTTTTTCGAGCTTCTGCAATACGGAAATATAGCTGTTTCTGTTGTGCAGCCCCGTCAAGTCGTCGCAGTAGCTCATCCGCTTGAGCTCGCTCTGCATATTACGCTTCCGTTGCTCATTCGTGACGAAATAGGCCAGAGAATGCAGCAGGGAGTGATCATCCCGATTGGCTTTCGGGTTATCCACGCCGATGAACCCGGAAATGACGTCGTTCAGGACGAGAGGGACGACGATGAGGCTCTCGATACCTTGCGGCTTGAGTACGCTGTACATATCCAAATCGCTGTCCCGGATTGACTCAAGATTGTCGATGACCACATCCTCACGCCGCTCGAACATCTTCTGCCAACAGCTCATGTAGCTGATTGGCACGTTTTGAAGGACTTCTTTCTGAGGGAAAATACCTTCTGAACACCATTCATAGGTGTTGTTGGCGATGAGCCCGCCGTTTTTCAGAACGCTGTACTCGAAGATATAGGCACGATCGGCCTGATGCATCATTCCGAGGTTCTCCAGGACCATGTCCACGGCTTGCGGAAAATTTTCTTCCCTGTTCAGGATGCGGATGCATTCCAGCAAGGTACTCTCAATATCAAGCTTGCGCTGCACAGCTTGGCTGATATTTTCCTTTTCCGTAATGTCGACGGCGAATTCCAGCCGGGCAAGACGGCCATTCCAGCGGATCAGCTTGTCTCTGAGCAGATAATGGCGGTGCGAAATGGGATTCGTGAGCTCCCAAGTGTAGAACGTTTCGCAGTTGAGAAACTGATTCGTACAAAACGGACAAGGCGCGTCAATGCCTTGCAGAACTTCATAGCACTTCCTGCCTTTTCCGATGTCCGTAAGCCCGAATACCTTTTTTCCAAACTCGTTCAGATACAGGATTTCATACGTGGCGATATCGCTTACATAAACGATTTCATCCACTTCCTCCATAATAATCTGCAACAGGCTCTCCGGGCAGTCTTCGTGCTCACCGGAAACATATTGTGCTTTGGAAAAAGATGTTGTCATAATGCGAACCCATTCACATTTTGGATGACGACCATTTTCAAAATCGCCCAGCCACGCACATCCTGAACCAGCAGGCCAAGGCTAAATGGCGGATCACTATACGCGTTTTCCTTCCCATTTTTCCAATAATGAGAGCCAAAAACGTTTTTGGAGCCACATTATCGACTAAAGTATCTCATTTTACGCTAGAAACAGCGTGTTATCAAGATGTCGGACGATCAGGATCCAAAAGGCATCAGCCGTCCTCAAGCGCGGCGCCCTCGCCTCTTCCCCAAATGGCGTCTCAGTATCAGAGGACGCTGGGCACCCACGGCTCCCCTTTGTGGACAGTGCCCCCCACCCTGCCAAGAAAGCCGCCCGGCTTTATTGCATCCCCGGCCTTCTCGGGCTATCACACCGACCATGAACACGCTGCAACTCCGGAATTCCTTTCTGCTGCTTCTCACCGCCGTCATCTGGGGAGTGGCCTTCGTCGCCCAGAGCGTAGGCATGGATTATGTGGGCCCCTACACGTTTACCTGCGTGCGCTCCTTTATCGGCGGCCTGTTCCTCATTCCCTGCATCGCGCTGCTCAACAGGCTGAACCCCGTCTCCCCCGGCGGCATCAGGCCTTCGAACGCGAAATCGAAGGGCCAGCTCTGGATCGGCGGCGTGTGCTGCGGTGTGATGCTCTGCTTCGCAAGCTGTTTTCAGCAGATCGGCATCATGTACACGTCCGTGGGCAAGGCGGGGTTCATTACGGCCTTCTATATCATCATCGTCCCGCTCCTCGGGCTGTTCTTCAAAAAACGGTGCGGCCTGTTCGTCTGGCTCGGCGTGGCGCTGGCCATCGTCGGCCTCTATTTTCTCTGCATTACGGAGAGCCTGACCATCCAGTTCGGCGATTTCCTGATCTTCATCTGCGCCATCCTGTTTTCCATCCACATTTTGATCATCGACTACTTCACACTGCGCGTGGACGGCGTCAAAATGTCCTGCATCCAGTTTTTCGTCTGCGGCCTGCTCTGCGCGGTTCCCATGCTGCTCTTTGAGACGCCGGACATCACGCAGCTCCTCGCCGCATGGAAACCCGTCCTCTATGCGGGGATCATGTCGAGCGGCGTTGCCTATACGCTGCAAATCGTGGGACAGAAAGGCATGAATCCCACGGTCGCCTCCCTGATCCTCAGCCTCGAGGCTGTGGTGTCCGTACTGGCCGGATTCGTCATGCTGGACCAGCAACTGACCATGCGGGAAACGATGGGATGCGCCTTTATGTTCTGCGCGATCGTGTTTGCGCAGCTCCCGCAGAAGAACATAAAAAACGCTGAGGCTGTCTCAGCATAACGGGGTGCGGCATGAGGATATGCGTCATCACGGGCGGCACAGGCGGCATAGGGCTTCACCTTTGCGAAGGCTTCCAGCGCGCGGGGTATGCGGTCACGGCTCTCGACGTGGAACAGCACAAAGCCTTGCCTGACGGTATTGGCTTCATCCAAACCGACTTGAGACAGGCCGAGGCCGTCAGCGAGGCCTTCCGGCGGGTGACGGAACGGCACGGTGCCGTCCATGTACTTGTCAACAACGCGGCCCTCGCCCATTTCCACAAGCCCGTCATGGAAATGACCGCCGACGAATTCGACAACGCCCTTTCCGTAAACCTGCGCGGCGCGTTCCTGTGCGCGCAGGCCTTCATCAAGGCCAACGCGGGGCAGGATTACGGGCGCATCATCAATATCGCCTCCACCCGCTGGAACCAGAACGAAGCGGGATGGGAGGCCTACGGTGCTTCAAAAGGGGGGCTTGTCTCCCTCACGAACACGCTGGCCGTCTCCCTGAGCGCCACGCCGATCACGGTCAACGCCGTAAGCCCCGGCTGGATACAGGTCGACGGCTATGAAACGCTTTTCCACTCGGATCATGCCCAGCATCCTTCCGGGCGTGTGGGTATCCCCCGCGACATCGTCAACGCCTGCCTGTTCCTTGCCCACGAGGAAAACGATTTCGTCAACGGGCACAACCTTGTCGTCGACGGGGGAATGACCAAACGGATGATCTACGTCGAATAGCGGTTTCGAAACACGGCGTCTCGTTAAACAGCACCGAGTCCAAAACACAAAAACACTACGCGGCCGGAGGCTCTCATGGATTGTCAACGCGATACGGAAGCACGCTCTCCCCTTCAGGCGCAACTCTTTTCGCTTCAAGGCCATACCGCGCTTGTTACCGGCGCGGGTTCCGGGCTCGGCAAATATATGGCCCATGCCCTGCTCCACGCCGGAGCCAATCTTATCCTCGTCGGCCGCACGCTGGATCGCCTCGAAGCCTCGGCGGACGAGATCTTTTTGAGCTTGAAACAGCAGGGCGGCCATCTCGCGTACGATTCCGATCCCGCGGCACGCTCTGCCCATCGGGACCCGGACCAGAACAAACGCATCGCCTGCATTGCCTTCGATGTGAGCGAACTCAAGACGTTGCCGGAACTCGCCCAAAAGGCGTCCCAGCCTTTCGGCGCGCCGGACATCCTCGTCAATGCCGCCGGGCTGAATCCGCGCAAGCCGTGGAACGAACTCACGCCCGAGATTTGGGAATACACGCTGCGGCTCAATCTTTCCGCGCCGTTCTTCCTCGCTCAGGCCCTCGTGCCCGAAATGATGCGGCAAGGATGGGGGCGCATCATCAACATCGCCTCCCTTCAAAGCAGCCGGGCCTTCCCCAACGGCCTGCCCTACGGAGCGTCAAAGGGCGGAATAGCCCAGCTCACGCGGGGCATGGCCGAAGCATGGTCGCGGCCCGGAACGGGCATCACGGCCAATGCCATCGCGCCGGGCTTCTTCAAGACGCAACTCACCGCCCCGCTCTTCGACAAGCCGGAAGTCGTCGAGGCTCTCGCCCGGCAAACCACCATGAACCGGGTGGGCTTCGCGGAAGATATCCAAGGGTTGACCATGTTCCTCGCTTCCCCCGCGTCCGGCTATATCACGGGGCAGGTCATCCACATCGATGGAGGCTGGACCGCCATATAGGGGAGTCCCAACGCGCTGAGTGAGGAGGCGTTGGCCTCCTCACTCTGATCATGCCCGATTTCCAAGCTTCCGGCCACTCTGACATCGTTTCGACCGCATTCTTGTAAAGACATATGCGCACGGTTTCATGAACAGGATAGGCGGAGAGACTTGGGTCTCTTGGCCTTTTCACGTCTATTTCCTTTTGAGCCCCATGCCCAGCGCCTTCATTTTCAGGTAGAGGGTGTTCCTTGAAAATCCGAGCAGCTTCGCCGCCTTGCTTTTGTTGCCGCCCGCCAGCGACAGCGCGGATTCAATGGCCCTCTTTTCCGCCTCCCGCTGCATGGCCTGAAAAGAAAACGCGCCCGGCTCCTCAGCTGCGGGCACATCCTCCGAGCGAGAGTCCATGAAAAGCCGCTCGGGCAGATAGCGCGGCGTCAGTTCGACCGCGTCGTCGTCCATGCAACAGTACGCATAGGCGAGCACATTCTTGAGTTCCCGCACGTTCCCCGGCCAGCCGTACCGCATGAAGAGGTCGAGCACGTCCTGCGAGACCCGCATCTCAAGCGCCTTTTGCGGTCCGCAGATCCCCTCGATGAGCTGGGTGATCAGGGACGGAATGTCTCCACGGTGCTTGCGGAGGGGCGGCAGATTCAGCTCAAGGATGTTCAGGCGGTGATACAGATCCTCGCGGAACTGCCGCTTGTCCACGAGTTCCGGCAGGTTGCGGTTGGTTGCTGCGATGAGGCGGAAATCCGAATACTTGCTGCCGCTCATCCCGATCTTCTGGATCTCATTGCTCTCCAGCACGCGCAGCAGCTTTGCCTGAAGATACAGCGGGAGTTCGCCGATCTCGTCGAGAAAGATCGTGCCCTTGTCCGCCAGCTCGAACTTGCCCTTCTGCCCGCCTTTCCGCGCTCCGGTAAAGGCGCCCTCCACATAGCCGAACAGTTCCGATTCAGCCAATTCACGCGGCAAGGCCGCACAGTTTACTGAAATGAAGGATCCGTTCGCGCGAGGGCTCGCCTTGTGGATGGCCTGCGCGAACAATTCCTTTCCCGTGCCGCTTTCCCCGAGGATCAGCACGGGCTCCCTGCTGCGCGCGAACCGCTTCCCCATTGCCTTGAGTGCCTGCATCACGCTGGTATCGCCGACGAGATCGTCAAACGTACGCAGGCCCCCGCCCGTCGTTTCCTGTGCGATGAAGTACCCGACCTTGCGTTTGAGCTGCTGGAGGTTGTGCAACAGCTCCTCAATGCGCTCATTGTCGTGCGTGGTAACGATCACTTCCGAAAGGCAACAGACCAGATTTCCTTTGTCGTCCAGAATGGGGCAACGGCGGCATAACCCTTCGACGCCATTGTAGGAGATGCTGTTCACCGTATTGATCCGCCGTGTCTGCAACGAATTGAGGACGCCCGCCCTTCCCGTCTGGAATATGGCGTCGATTTTTTTGCCTACGACGCTCTCGGACGGATCAAGCCCATAGATGTGGTAGCAGGACTGCGAAAAATACCTGACCGTCCCCGTAGGGTCCGTGAGCGAAACGCCGATGCTCAGGGCATCAAGCAGCTGATGGAACAACGGGTTTTCAACAAGCCGTTTGAAATCCTCATCCGAAGCGATGGGAAAAGGCATGGACATAAAGTCTCCCAGTGTATGCATCCCACGTCAGGCAGAAGAACAAGACATTTCTGTCATAAAAAAGAGACATTTTTCTTTAAAAACCAATAAATACAACATGATATTATTTTGTCTCAGTATAATGACAAATGACACTTTTGGGAAGGTCTTTAACGCATAACAAACGAAATTTATTTATTCTTTTTTTATGGAATACCGCTTGCAGACAAAGACGTCCAGAGAGAGCCCGCATGGGCTCAGCGCTCTCAAACGCTCGGGTCAACCTCAAAGACGGAGTTTTGTCATGGGAAGCGGTTTTGAAAATCTCATCCTTTTCGGCCTCCTTTCGCTGATGCTGCTCATCGGCACCCTGCTGCGCGCAAAAGTCAAACTGTTTCAGGACTATCTGGTCCCCGCCAGCATCATCGGCGGACTGATCGGCTTTGCCATCGTTTCCACGGGCTGGCTTAAAATAGGAGAATGGCAGATCACGAGCAGCAGCTTTAACTGGTTCCTGTTCCACGCCTTCAACATCAGCTACATTTCGCTTCTGCTGACACGCCCGCGCGGCAATCAGGAAAATACGTCCAAGGAAGTCGTGCGCGGGGGCATGTGGCAGACGCTGATCTGGACAATCAGCCTTCCCGCGCAAGCCCTCATCGGCGGCGCGGTGATCTGGCTGTATAATCTGGCGACCGGAAACAGCCTCAGCGAATTCATCGGCATGATCGTAACCCACGGCTATACGCAGGGCCCCGGGCAAGCCTATGCCTTTGGCACGCTGTGGGAAAAGGGCGGCATCGCCGACTGCGCCACCGTCGGCGTGATCTACGCGGCGCTCGGCTTCCTTTCGGCCGCCATCGTCGGCGTGCCCGTCGCCCGCTGGTTCGTCCGCAAGGGCCTCAACGCCAACAAGACCGGAGCTTCCATCACCAAAGAATTCCTGACCGGCATCATGGACGAGAAGTCCACCGCAACCAACGGACGCGAAACGACCCACGCCTCAACCATCGACACGCTGGCCTTCCATGTCGCCCTCGTCGGCATCGTCTATCTCATCACCTATGCCGAACTGAGCTGGATCGAAGCCCACATCAAGCCCTTCTTTGACCAATACAAGTGGCTCAAGGGATTCGGGGCCACCCTCAGTATGCCGATGTTCTTCATCCACGGGCTTATCGTCGCGTGGCTGCTCCGTACCCTGCTCCTCAAGCTCGGCGCGGGCAGGCTCATGGACCCCGTTGTCCAGACCCGCATCACCGGGGCCTCCGTGGACTACCTGCTGACCGCCACCTTGATGTCCATCCATATCGTCGTCCTCAAGCAGTACGTCATCCCCATCTTCCTCGTGGCGTTCAGCGTCACCCTGTTCGCCCTCGCCCTCAACCTCTGGTTCGGACGCCGGACCAATTACGGGCCTGAGCGGGTGCTCTGCCAGTTCGGCTGCTGTTGCGGTTCCACAGCCACCGGCCTGCTGCTTCTGCGCATCATCGACCCGGATTTCAGCACGCCCGCCACGCTTGAGCTCGCCTTCTTCAATGTGGGCATCCTCGTAACGTGCGCTCCCATTCTCTATTTCTTCGCCCCCGCGTTCTACACATTCACGGGAATGGAAATCCTCATGATCTACGGCGCGATCACCGTTATTGGCATCGCCGCCATGTTCGCCCTGAAGCTGGTCGGACAAAAGCAGTGGTAACGGCGGCCGTACCTCCGCACCAGTCCGGTGGGGTGGTACGGTCCTTCTCTTCCACGTGCGGCGCGGCCGCGCCTCATCGGTTTAAAAAGGAAATGGTTATGCTCACAAACGAATGCACGCTTATCTCCTGCCCGGAAATACTTACTATGGACGAGGGAAAACCCACAGCCGAAGCCGTTTGCATCAGTGAAGGAAAAATTCTCGCCGTCGGCACGCTGGAAGAACTCCGCGCGCTCGCCCCCCGGCATCGGCGCAAGGAAATCCATCTGGAGGAAGGCGTGCTCCTCCCCGGCTTCATAGACTCGCACAGCCACCTTTCCATGTACGCGCAGTGCCGCACCCAATTTTTCTGTGATACGGCCCACGGGACCATCGGCAACCTGCTGTCCGCCTTTCGCACGCACGCCGCCACGCAGACCGACACGGAATGGATCATAGGGTATTGCTACGACGACACAGGCATGAGCGACCACCGCCACTTGACCCGCCATGATCTCGATGCGGTCAGTCAGGAGCGGCCTGTTTTCGTATCACACATCACGAGCCACATGGGGTATGCGAACACGCTCGGCCTCGCCAAGCTCGGCGTCACCGCGGATTTTTCCGTCGAAGGCGGAATGGTTGTACTCGGGGATGACGGGATGCCGGAAGGACTGCTTAAAGAGAACGCCTATTTCAAGGTATTTCAAAAGATTCCGGCCTGCCCGCCCGAGAAGCTCCCTGAGAAAATCGAATATGCGATCGCCGACTATAACCGTGCGGGATTCACGATGTTTCAGGATGGAGGCATCGGCCTCAGCAACGGCGCTCACGGCATTCTCCGCGCCTACAACCGGCTGGCCCGGGAAAAACGCATGAACGCCCGAGGCTACCTGCATTTCATGCCCAACATCATGGATGAAATGCTCGAACTCGGCACATGGAACATGCCCGTTTCCGACTATCTCTACTACGGGGGGGTGAAATCGTTTGCGGACGGCTCGATCCAGTCCCTGACCGCCGTGCTCGGGGAGCCTTACGCCTGCAAACCCGATTTTTGCGGGGATCATGTCCTCACGCCCGAACAGATCGCCGAGCTGATTGCCAAGTACCACTGCCAAGGCGTCCCCGTCGCCTTCCATGCCAACGGCGACGCCGCCATCGAATTCGTCGTGCGGGGGTTTGAAGAGGCCCTCCGAAAGTGCCCGAGGAAAGTCCCCGGAGACATGATCATCCATGTGCAGATGGCGACTGACGAACAGCTGTCCCGGCTCCATGCCTGCGGGGTCACGCCGACGTTCTTTGTCCGCCACGTCAACGTCTGGGGCGAGCGCCACGTCAACCTGTTCCTCGGCGAAGAGCGGGCCGCGCGGCTCGATCCCTGCGGTTCCTGCGTGCGCATGGGAATTCCCTTCGGCCTCCATGTCGACTCTCCGGTGCAGCCCGTGGATGCCATCCGTTCCATCCATACCGCCGTCAACCGCACAACCACGGCGGGGCGCATTCTCGGCCCTGATCAGAGGATCTCGCCGCTCGACGCCCTCAAAGCCTACACCGTCAATGCCGCCAAGTGCAGCGCACGGGATCATGCCGTCGGTACAATCGCTCCCGGATACTATGCGGATTTTGTGCAGCTTTCCGGAAATCCGCTGACCGTGCCGCCCGAGTCCATCGAAACGCTTTCCGTGCTCAAGACCATCTCCGGAGGGCGCATCGTCTACGAATCCTGAGATCATCTCCGCGGCTGCCAGCCGTTCACGCAAAGGCTGGCAGCCTCTTTTCTCCGTCCCGCGTTTGCCTCCCTTCCCCGTTTTGGGAATGTTTTTTTGTCGCTCATCCTTCATGTTTTACTTTAGCTATGACGGCCTTCAGAGGCATCAGTCCTCAAAAGGGCCTCTTCACTCCATACCGCCGCATCTTGTCGTACAATGCTGATCGGCTTATACGCAGCACGGCGAGTGCTCCCCTCTTCCCTTCAATCCGCCAGCCCGACTGCTCCAGCGTCCTCTCGATATACCGTTTTTCGAGATCCGCCAGAGACGGATTTCCGGAAAACAACTCTTCGGGCATCTCCCCACCTCCCAGAGCCCCGACGCCTCGGGAAGCCTCGGTATGCTCCACCGGATCAGGAAGCGTCAGGTGTCGCCCCCCGGTCAAGACGACCGACTGCTCGATGACGTTGCGCAGCTCGCGTATATTCCCCGGCCAACTCCAGCTTTCCAGGATACGGCGGTTTTCCGGAGAAAAATCCTGAACGCATTCCCGATGATGCCAGTGCGAAAAAAAATGCAGATAGTAGCGGGCAATGGCGATGATGTCGGCCTTGCGTTCGCGCAGCGGAGGGATTTTCAGATTGATCACGGCGATGCGATAGTAGAGATCCGCGCGGAAGAGCCCCTGCCTGACCGCATGGGTGATGTCCCTGTTGGAGGCCGCGATAAGGCGGAAGTTCACGCTGATGGTCTGCGTTCCGCCCACGCGATGGAAGCAGCGCTCCTGAAGGACCCGCAGGAGCTTGGCCTGCACCCGCGTGCTGGCCTCCGTGAATTCATCCAGAAACAGCGTGCCGTTTTCGGCCATTTCCACCAGACCGGGCTTGCTGGTCATGGCTCCCGTGAAAGATCCCTTTTCATGCCCGAAGAACTCGCTCTCGAACAACTCGTCCTGAAGGCTCGCCATGTTGATGATGACAAGCCTGCCGTTCCTGCCGCTTTTCTCGTGGATGTACCGGGCCACCATCTCCTTGCCCACGCCGGATTCCCCGCAAAGCAGGATGGAAGCGTCGGTTTTCGCCGCAAGTTCCACATCGCCGAGAAACCGTTCCATCTCATCGGAAACGCAGATCATCTCTCCAGACGTATCTGCAAGCGTCTCAAGGCGCTCCGCATGACGCCGCTCCCGCTCCATGACGCGGGAACACTCCCAGGCAAGGACACGCCCGATATCTTTCAGCACATTCTCTTCAAGGACGGTGCGGACCTCCGGCAAAAAAGCCCCGACATGGCACAGCGCATAAACCCCATCGGGACGGCAGTCTATGGGGATGCCGATCAACATGCTTCCGAACCCCATCCCCCCTTCCTGCACATTGTCCAGAATAAGCGGAGCTCCCTCGGCTACGAGCTCCATGAGATCGGGCAGGGAGGCATAAGGATACGTCACGGATTCGAGCTTGCCTCCGAGAACGGCCACAAGGCGGATCGGCGCATGTGGATACGGGACATGAAAGAGGTATCCCTGCGTAGTGCCGAGGATGCGGGCCGACTCCGCCAACAAAGCCTGCGAAAAGGCCTCGAACTGTTCCCATGTCCTGTGGGGGGAAAAACTTTCACGGTAGGCTTCGAGAAGGGCCCGCGAGGAAAGATTGGCGTCCCCATGCTTGCGCATGTAGGTGGGGACCAGAGCAAGCAGTTCCTCCGGCCAGAAAAAATCCTTGAGACAATCGTACATGGGCCATGCGTCGCTCACGAGCAGCACGGCCTTTTCCTTGTCGTTGCGCCGTAACGCCAGTGAAGCCAGCGCCAGCCGCGTTTTCGCCGCCTCAAGCGGGCAGCCTATCTTTTCAAGCAGTGCGAGGCTGTCCTGATACAAGCCGAGCGCCCCATCCTCATTTCCTCCGCGCATCAGCGCGTTGCCGGACAAGCGGGCCGCAACGCCCCGCAACATACGGTTGGGCCCCCTGAGGCAGCGTTGCAGCTCCTGCTCCGCCGAATAGCAGGGAAGCGGCGGGCATCCCTGCTCCTGAAAGGCGCACAAAAGCTCAAGCAGTGCGCCTCCCAGATAAATCGGGCGCTCATACCCCTGACGCCGTGCCTCATCCAGTGCCGAATGGAGCACCTTGTAGGCCGCCTTCGGATTTCCGGACAGCATATGGTAGTAGGCGAGGTGGCGCGCATTGGTGACGCCGCTGACGATATCCACCTGCGGCGAAACGCCTATTTGCGCTATGTCCAGCTGTTCCAGCGCCTTTTCATATTGCCCCATGCGCAGATACAACGCCGCAAGCTGCCCGCGTATGGAACGGGCGAGCTGGTTGTCGCTGCGCGCGGCGAACATGCGCAGCCGCGAGAGCAGCAGCCCGGCCGCCAGCTCAAAATTCCCCCGGCAGGAAGCCGCAAAGCTCCAGTGCCTGACATAAAACATTTCGACGAGATGGTGCTCCTGCGCGCGCAGTTTCCGGCTTGCGCGGGAAAAGAGGTTCATTGCCTGTTCGTAGTTCCCCTCAATGAAATGGTAAATGCCCAGATAGGGTGCCGCCTGTTCAAACAGGTCCGGTTCTTTGAGCGCCTCAAGCGCCGCATACCCGCGGGCCATGATAGCGTGGAAACGCGGGTTCCCGTGTTCCGGCGTATTGCAGACGTTTATGGAACCGACGAGCAGGTCGAAGAGCGCCATGTCGCGTCTGTCCCCGAACTTCACGGCCAGCCCCCGCGCCCGGAAAAAGAGCCGGGCAAGCGAAGGCGTATTGCTGCCCGAACAAACGATGAGCGGGTGCACGTCACGGCAAAGACGCCGGTACCGCTTCGCCCCATCGGCGTTCAGTCCCCGCAAGCCCACTCCCAGAAGGCTTCGATGGACGAGGCGGAGGACGAGATTGATCCCCGCCGGGCGCAAGGTGTTCATGCGGCTCAAGCCCAGCCCCAACATCGTTTCCAGTGCCCCAAGCTCTTCCCCATCCGCAGACAGCCGCAAAAACGATTCGATACCGGAGCCGGAGGGCCGGGCCAGCAAAAACGAGCACGCCTCCTTGTGGGCTTGGACGCACTCCACCAGACGGAACCGGCGTTTCCTCCCGGAGGAAGGCGGACAGCCGGGGAACGCACCCCGCTCCGCTTCAGCGAGCGGGATCTGGGCAAGCTGTGCGAGCAATTCGGGGGACCATTTCCCTTCAAACAGATCCGCGAGCAACGTCCCGACAGCACTGTCCGCATACCACGCCTTTTCTTTCGCCATATCCTTCTCCTTCACCGCGGCCCATCGACCGTTCAGCCCTCGCCAACATAGCCGTCCGGAAACAATACGGCAACATACAAAATTGTCTGTTTTCAAGACAAAAAAAGAAATGCGGATTTTTCCTTTTTAAATAAAAAACAATAAAAACGATACAATAACGAGCTGGAACACCCTTTGCTTACTCTTTATCAACGACGCACAACATTTCGCTGCCGTGACGTCCGTCCCCATGCAGCCTAGAGGAGGGTCCCTTTCATATTGCTTTCCCGACCAAAGAAAAACACCACGGCGGCAGCCATGTTTCGGACACACTGTCCCCAGAGGGGCAGTCACCTTCCCAATCAGATGCGTAAAAGGAGTTCATATGATCCACAGCATCGATCCTGCGGCCTGTACCGGCTGCGGAACCTGCACCAAGACATGCCCACTGGATGTTTTCAGGCTCGAACCCGCGCAAGAGGCCCTTTCCCCTTGCATGGCGGCTTGCCCAGCCGGGGTCGACATTCGCGGCAACCATTACCTGATCCAGCAGGGGCACCTTGGCGAAGCGGCCCGGCGCTACCGCAGCGTCCAGCCGTTTCCGGCCATCACGGGCCGGGTATGTTTCCATCCCTGCGAGAAAAAGTGCGCCCGGAACCATGTGGACGAGGCGGTAAACATCAATGCCGTCGAGCAGATCATGGGCGACTGGGATATGAAGGCTCCTCTCGAAAAGCCCGCCCGAAGGCACATCACAAAGATCGCGGTAATCGGTTCCGGCCCGGCGGGGCTTTCCTGCGCGTGGTTCCTCGCACAGATGGGGTACCCGGTGACGGTTTTCGAGGCGATGCCGCTTCCCGGCGGCATGCTGCGGTACGGCATCCCCGCGTATCGGCTTCCCGACGCGATCGTTGCGGCCCACATCGCCCGGCTTGAAGCGATGGGCATCGCCTTCCGCTGCAATACGAAGATCGGCGAAGGCGCGGACCTGAGCCTTTCCGACCTAAAACGGTTGGGATTCAAAGCCGTCATGCTGGCCCCCGGAACGACGGTCAGCCGCAAGGTACACATGGAAGGCGTCGAGCTTCCCGGCGTCCACTGGGGCCTTGAGTTCCTGCGCGCCAACCGGGGCGACGAACAGCCCCGCCTGTCCGGAGACGTGCTCGTCATCGGAGGCGGAGACGTCGCCGTGGATGCCGCCATCACTGCCAAAAGGCTCGGTGCCGCCAAGGTCAGCATGGCCTGCCTTGAGTCGCGCGAAACCATGCCCGCGTATCCGCACAATCAGGCGGACGCCCTGAGGGAGGGCATCGAATGCCATTGCGGGTTCGGCCCCGGCACCATCCTTCAAGAAAACGGGCACGTCGCGGGCATGGAACTGAAAACGTGCATCCGGGTCGTCGACGAGCAGGGACGTTTCGCGCCCCTGTTCGATGAAAACGCCACCATGCGCATCCGGGCCGATCATATTATCTTCGCCATCGGCCAAGCATCCGAGCTGGACGGGTTCGCCAAGGACGTGCGTATTGAACAGGGACGCATCGTGATTGAAGACGTCACCTTCTCCACATCGGCATGGGGGATCTTCGCCGCAGGCGACGCCGCCACGGGCCCCTCTTCCGTCGTCAGCGCCATTGCCGGCGGACGCGAATGCGCCTTTTCCATCGATCGGATGCTCAAGGGCGCGGACATCCGGGGCGAACGCGAACGCAAGCGTCCCGAGCTTCCCGAAGAACAATGGCCCCGCGAAGGCATCCGCCACGAACCGAGACAGGAGCGCGCCAGCCTCCCCGCCCCGGCCGATGATCCTTTTGCGGAAACCCTGCGGCCTCTGGATATGGAAGCCTGCTTCGCCGAGGCGCTGCGCTGCATGACCTGCGGCAGCAAGTCCCGCATCACCTATACCGACGACTGTATGACCTGTTTCAACTGCGAGCTGAACTGCCCCTCCGGGGCCATCTATGTGCATCCCTTCAAGGAACGTTTTGCCCGTACCCTTGATCAAATCGAAGCCGACAACCAGTAAGCGAGGCGCATATGAAAGAACAAGGCTATCAATATACGACGGACCTGCTGGTTATCGGCTGCGGTTTCAGCGGGATGTGGGCTGCCATGCGCGCCAGGGACTTTCTGGGCGACGTGCTGGTCGTGGACAAGGGCCCCCGAGACTGGGGCGGGCTGGGCGGGCTTTCCGGCGGGGACATGATCGTCAAGCAGCCCGATATGAAGCTGGACGATCTGCTCGACGATCTCGTGTATTATTACGACGGCCTCGCCGACCAGAAGCTTCTCGGGCAGATTCTGACACAATCCTATGACCGGTTCATGGATTTTGAGAATCTGGGGCACAAATTCGTCCGCAACGATAAGGGCGAACTGTGCTTCATCCCCCAGCGAGCCCTTGATTACATGCGCTATTATTACTACCACCCCTACGGGATGGGCGGCATCGAAAAAGCCCGCCTGCTCAAGCAGGAATGCGAAAAGCGGGGCGTGCGGCGGCTTGGGCGCACGGTCATCACCGACGTCATCACCGACGGCGAACGCGTGACCGGGGCCGTGGGCTTCCACAGCCAGAGCGGGGTGCCCGTCTTCATCAAGGCCCGCGCCGTCCTGCTCGCCACCAATACGGGCGGCTGGAAGCCCTCCTACCATCAGAACACGCCAGCCAGCGAAGGCGTCAGCATCGCCTGGAACGCGGGTTGCGCCATGCGGAATTTCGAATTCTGGAAGGTGTGGAACGTGCCTGTCGATTTCGCGTGGGAAGGGCAAACGGGCCTTCTTCCCAAGGGAGCCCGGTTCCTGAACGCCAAGGGAGAGGATTTCATGAAGAAATACTCCCCAAAATTCGGAGCCAAGGCCGATCCCCATTACAATACCCGGGGCATGGTGCACGAAGTGAGAGCCGGAAACGGCCCCATCCGTTTCGATTGCAGCCAGATGAAGCCCGAGGATGTGGAAACCATGCGCCCCAGAGCGGGCTGGATGGGCCTCAACGACAAGAAGCTGCGCGAACTCGGCATCGACTTCTTCGGGCAGGAACTGGAATGGATGCCGCAGGTGCGCCATACCTACGGCGGCATTGTGGCCGATCTCGACGGCTCCACCGCCATAAAGGGGCTGTACGCCGCCGGGCTTGCCCGCAATCCCGATCCGGGCGTCTACATGGGCGGCTGGGCCACATGCATCACGGCGACGACGGGCTATTCGGCCGGGGAAGCCGCCGCGCAGTTCGTACAGGGGCACGATGCAGTGGCCTTTGATGAAGCGTACGCCGCCTCCCGGCTTGAAGCGTTCACCGGATACCTCGGCAAGGACGGCATCGCGCCCAAGGATGTCATCTCCGACATGCGCGAGGTCATGAGCGCCCCCGACATCGCGCTGATGAAGACGGGCAAGGGGCTTTCGCGCGGGCTCGACCGTGTGGAGGAAATCCGTGCGGAAGTGCTGCCGCACCTGGGAGCGCGAGATCCGCACGAACTCGCCAAGCTGTTCGAGGCCACGTCCACGGTGCTCCTTACCGAGCTGTGCCTCAATGCGGCCCTGATGCGCAAGGAATCCCGCGCCGGACATTACCGCGAAGATTACCCCGAACGGGACAACGAACACTGGCTCAAGTGGATCGAGCAGAAGCAGGTCGACGGCAAGCGGGAAGTCCATACGGTCCCCGTTCCCTTGAACGACTACCCCATCAAGCCATACCGCTACTACATGGACAACTTCAGCTGGCCGACGCCTCCCAAGGCCGTCTGATTCCGCCCCCCCCTCCCCTTCCACCCGGCTTTGAGACCCTCCGTTTCCCGTCTTCGCAAGAGGACGGGAAACGGCCTCCCCCCTTTTTGCCAACAGGCAAGAACAACCCTGTTACAGAGGCACCCCGCGAGGAGAACCGGTCATGCCACTTCTTCCCTCTTGCAAAGACAGAGAAATCGCCTATTACGCCCACTCCCTGATAAGCCTCCTGATCATGTTCGGCTACGGCCAGCTCACGCCCATACCCCCTTTGACCCCGCTGGGGATGAATCTGATCGGCATCTTTCTCGGCGTGCTGTACGGCTGGATTTTCATAGACATCATCTGGCCGAGCATGGCAGGCCTGCTGGCGCTCATGCTCATCGGCGGCATGAAGCCCAACGAGCTGTTCCAGACAAGTTTCGGCGATCCGCTCGTTATGATGATGTTCTTCATTTTCGTCTTCTGCGCGACCATCAACTATTACGGCTTGTCCAAATTCATCTCGCTGTGGTTCATCACCCGCAAATGCGTCGCGGGGAAGCCTTGGCTGTTCACCTATACGTTTTTCCTGTCCATCATGCTGCTGGGGGCACTGACCAGCGCATCCCCGGCGGTCGTTATCGGCTGGAGCATCCTGTACGGCATCTGTGACAAGTGCGGCTACCAAAAGGGCGAAGGCTATCCGACGATGATGGTTTTCGGCATCGTGTACGCCGCGCAAATCGGCATGTCGATCATCCCGTTCAAGCAGGTTCCGTTTACCGTACTCGGCGCGTATGAAAACATGTCCGGCATGACCATCGATTACGCGAAGTACATGATCATTGCGATAACATGCTGCGCGCTGTGCTCCCTGCTGTTCATCGTCATGGCCAAGTACGTGTTCAAGCCCGACATGAAGAAACTGATCTCGCTGGATACGGGAGGGCTGGACACGGAAGGCGCGCTGCGGCTGAATAAAGTCCAAAAAATCGTGCTGGGGTTCCTGTTCGCGCTGGTCGTCCTGCTGCTTTTGCCCAACATCCTGCCCGCCACGTCCGGCATCGCCCGCTTCTTCAAGACCATCGGGAACACGGGCATCTGTATGCTCCTCGTAACCGTGATGTGTCTCCTCAAGGTCGACGGCAAGCCGCTGCTCCGGTTCAAGACGATGGTGGATTCCGGCGTGACGTGGGGGATCATCCTCATCCTCGCCGTGGTGATGCCCCTTTCCCATGCCATGGCCAACGACGAAAGCGGGATCACCAAGTTCCTCATGGCATTGATGACACCCTTCTTCGGAAACGAATCTTCGCTGGTATTCGCGCTGTGCATGGGCTTTTTCGCTACCGTCCTCACGCAGTTCATGAACAACGGCGCAACGGGAATCGCCCTGATGCCCGTCGTCTACAGCTACTGTACAGGCATGAACGTTCCTCCCGAGCTTGCCATCATCATGGTGGTCATGGGCGTCCACATCGCGTTCCTCACTCCGGCCGCCAGCGCGAGCGCCTCGCTGCTGCACGGCAATGAATGGTCGAATACGAAAGCCATCTGGAGGACCGTGCCCATCGTCATCCTCGCAACATGGGCCACTATCTCGGCCATTGTCGTTGCACTGGGCGTGGCCCTGTTCTAAGGTTTCACAGGAGCCCCTCTCCCCAGACAGACCTCCTCACCACGAATAATTTCAAAAGATAAAAAGGGAATACATGAGACAGGAATCTTCTCATGTATTCCCGGTAATCAGCTGAGGCGGGACGGAATATGTGCTGCGGGCGCGAGTTCAATACAGACAAAGGCGTAACTTTCTTGCTGAATACCGGAAGTGAACTCTTCAACGTAACAACGCATTCGCCTACGGAAATCTTGCCGTGGAATGGAAATCCCATATATCTTCGCATAAAAAAGGAACCCACCGGCCTAGCCGGTGGTTCTTCATATGCGCCTGTAAGGCTCTGTTACCAGCAGCGCCCTAACAGGCGCATAGCGAATCTGGCATCGGCATTTCTGTTACTTGCGGCCCGTGAACGGGCTACCCGGGTAGGGAAGGCAAAGCTGCGTACCCAGTTTATCCTCTTCCAGCTGTTTCTTTATGTAATCCCTAATCTTCTCT
>ERZ832522.27-NODE-27-length-155871-cov-5.515473_pt1 | contig 155871 bp, 137 predicted proteins | sample MGYA00519951_ERZ832522 | MGnify/ENA primary metagenome ERZ832522 (study PRJEB31850, sample SAMEA3708728) | human gut metagenome | biome: human gut; feature: human-associated habitat; material: faeces | place: China | collected 2014 ... | reverse complement strand
GAGCATGGAGTTTCTGACCAATCCGGATATTCTGGAAGAACTGATGCCGTGGAATATATCTGTGCAGAAAATCTGTAAAGCAACATGAGTAATCCTCGAACCGCAGCTTGGGGATCTTTTATTTAGGGGCGGTATGTTATTAGGCGGTTACCAAGTATGTTTATCTGATATGGAGTATCAAATGTTACATTAGGTATCCACTCTTTCCTTATAGTCAAATTTGTATCAAAACGACTCTTACTAGCCAATATTTTCATCAGATTCACACCTCACTTAAAATGCCACTGCCAACTGGTGAATTGTATTTTCTCTCTAACCAGTGTGATTTACCATTAGTTTTGAGCTCATAAACCTCGTATACTGAGTACCCTATTTTTGATATTTGTGTTCTGTTTATTATTATGTAGTAGTTGTACTTGTCTGCATTGACAAATGTGGCAAACTCTTTGCTCTCTACAAAATCTTCATCGTCTATCACTATCACAGAATTTACAATAGGGAAATTATTTATGTCATCCCAATATTCCTTTAAGCTACTATACTTATTTTCATGTATTCTTCTATTTGCATGCTTTATAAACTTTGAGAACTCAGATTCACTTATGCTTATTAAATCAAATCCATTAGACACACTAATCTTAACAGATGGATTGCCTAAATTATTTATCAAAGATACCATTTTTGTCTTACCTGTAGCGCTATCACCTAAAATGAATGTTATCTTTTCTCTGATCTCAAACTCATACTCAAGTCTTTTAGACCTAATGCTTATATCAACACTCATGTCCAATCTGTCTCCTTTAATGTTCTCCAAGACTCACCATTGCCATATACTTCGTTTATAAAAGCCTTTACAAACTCTTTTTTACTGTTTATTTCACCATAACCATGCACTACTGTTTTAACTGGAAGTTGTCCAGGAGTTGGTAATGGTAGTATATGAGAGGTAGTAATTGTTATGTCTTTCCGCTTAGCAATTTCAAGTAAAAGTCCAATACAATTGTCACCAAGTCTATCACCATTAACTATATAGTCCTCCTCAAAAAGTATGATTAATGCTTTTGAACCACTTGATAAACTTTCTGGTGATATACCTAGCAATACATCGTTATATAAATTTATACCAGATACCACAGTTGTGTTATCTATGTCCTTAATTATTTTTCTTACGAATTCATCATCAAACCACTCTGGCTCATAACTTGTATCAAAGTAACCTCTTACATTTGATATTCTGTTCGGCAATCTCTTGCATGTCTCCTCATAATTGCTCTCAATAATTATATTAAGCATTAAAATTTCTCCTTTGTATCTATTTGGTGTCTAGCAATTATATCATCAATTGCATAGTCAACATCTTCCAATGTTTTAGTAATTCATCCATGTATAAACCTTGCTTTGGCATTAAGCCACCCACAATACAAAAAATAGTCTAACATTTATATCTGTGTAACAATGTTAGACTATTCTATGTCTTAGTATTTTATTACTGTATGTTAGAGAAATAGTAACCGCACTGATATGCTACAGTACCGTTAGCTATTACCCTATACCAACCGTTCTCAGTACATTTAGCTATGATATGAGTTTCAGTTACAGCTGGCACACTTCTTAATATAGGATAGTCTGTACTTGGACCGGATCTTAAATTTAAGTATGTACAATAGTCTACCTTTAGTGTCTTATCAACCCACTCAAATGTAAAATATGCAGGCAGGCAAGCTTGCTGCCGAACTTTGTCAGGCAATCGGTATGCTTTGAGAAGCAATTCTCATGACCTGTGTCATAGCAAAATTTCACGTTATCATGGTTTCCGAACTGGTCAAAAAGCACGTCAAGGAACTGTGGGAGCTGGATATTCTCAAAGGCGATATCGACGCTGTTTTCTTCTCCGCACTGTATTATCTTGGCGAAATTCTCTATACCGAAACGAGATACTTCGGGCGGAACAAGCCCGTCAGTGGGGTGGCATATCATGGTTTTTACGCCATTCTCACCGCACACTCTTACACATTCAAGTGTTCGTTGGAGGATATATTCGCTCTCAGGGCATATTGTCCAAAGGGCGTTCATGCGATCAAACTGTGAATGGACGTTTTCTATTTCCAGTCCAAAATTTCGTACAATATCATACTGTGTGTATTTTAGTCCGTCAGAAAAGCCAAGCATTACACCGTCAAAGCCGTTCTCTTTTATAAGTCTTATACGCTCCTCAAAGGGTATTTTAAAGGTGAAGTCTGCAAACATACAGCGTTTCAATCTGTTTTCCTCCTTACCAAAAACAGCGGCAGAATTGCTCTGCCGCCGTGTAAATTTAGTTTTTGAGAGAATGGAGTGGTGCAGGGATCTGTCCGCCACGATTGATGAACTTGGAAGGTGACTCTTTTTTGAGCGGCATAACAGGTCCGCAGCCAAAAAGTCCGCCCCAATCAAGTTCTTCGCCAACGCCCTTGCCAATAGCAGGGATAACTCTTACGGCGGTGGTCTTGTTGTTTACCATACCGATAGCAGCTTCGTCTGCGATGATAGCGGAAATAGTATCGGCTGGGGTATCGCCCGGGATACATATCATATCAAGACCAACTGAGCATACAGCGGTCATAGCTTCAAGTTTTTCAATGCAGAGCGCACCGCTCTTTGCGGCATCTATCATGCCTGCATCCTCAGAAACAGGGATAAATGCACCTGAAAGTCCGCCTATTCTTGAGCAAGCCATTACGCCGCCCTTTTTAACTGCGTCATTGAGCAGGGCGAGGGCTGCTGTTGTGCCATGTGTACCGCACTTTTCAAGACCTATTTCCTCGAGGATATGGGCAACAGAGTCGCCTACTGCCGGAGTTGGTGCGAGTGAAAGGTCAACGATACCGAATGGAACGCCAAGACGCTTGGAAGCGATAGTTCCAACGAGCTGACCTACTCTTGTTATCTTATATGAGATCTCCTTGATAACGTCGGATATCTTTGTGATATCAGCGTCAGGATATTTTCTCAAAGCGGCTCTTACAACGCCAGGACCTGATACGCCCACGTTTATCATGCAATCAGGCTCGCCAACTCCGTGGAAAGCACCTGCCATGAACGGGTTATCCTCAACTGCGTTACAGAAAACAACGAGTTTTGCTGCGCCAAAGCAGGCAGAGTCAACTGTTCTTTCTGCACACTCTCTTACAACGCCACCCATCATTTTGCAGGCGTCCAGATTGATACCTGTTTTTGTTGAACCGATATTTACAGAGGAACATACTCTCTCAGTAGTAGCGAGTGCCTCTGGGATAGACTTGATAAGCTCGATATCGCCTGCGGAGAAGCCCTTTGGAACGAGGGCTGTATATCCGCCGATAAGGTTTACGCCAACGTCCTTTGCGGCTCTGTCCATAGCGTGTGCAAATGGAACAGGTGAACACTTGCAGGCAGCAGACACGATAGCGATAGGGGTAACGGAAATTCTCTTATTTATGATCGGGATTCCAAGCTCCTTTTCTATCTGTTCGCCCACCTCAACAAGCCTTGCGGCTTTTGCGGTTATCTTCTTATAGACATTCTCGCAGGCAACGTTTATATCGCTGTCGATACAATCAAGCAGAGAAATGCCCATTGTGATAGTACGAATATCAAGACAATCGTCCTGTATCATTCGTATCGTTTCCAACACGTCATATGTATTAATCATTTTACTGAAATCTCCTCTTTAGATATGGTGCATACAGTTAAAAATATCCTCGTGCATCGTATGGATCTTTACGCCCATTGTCTGACCAAGCTCTGTAAGTCCGTCTGCCATGGTAGCAAAATCGGAGTTGAGCTTTGTGATGTCAACAAGCATTATCATAGCAAAGAGGTCCTGCAAAACTGACTGAGTGACCTCGATAACATTCGCATTATATTCTGCACACTTTGTGCTTACCTTTGCAAGGATACCTACAGCGTCCTTACCTATAACCGTAACAACAGCTCTCATTAATAAGACCAGCCTTTCCAAATTCATTTATATATTTTCTATTATACCACACAGCGGAGATTTTGCCAAGAGTTTTAATTATAAATATTTTATTAACGTTGGAAATGCGTTTTATGGGGCGACAATCAAGGCAGGTGGTTTGCGGTGAACGAAACGGGCGAACATTGTTCGCCCCTACCCATATTTGTACGAATTACAAAAAAATTCGCACAAAATCGAAAACGTTGAAGTGCAAAAAAGCGGGGTGTCAGATTTCTGCAAAACAAAAAAATTCGATGAGCGGGACGTCAATTTCTGTGAGCTTTCGAGCAGAAATTTCGCCGCTCCCCTACAAAAAACGCCCCCATTCAGGGGACGTTCTTGTATTATTTTTCTGTTCTGAATGGTGCGAGTGGTATGCCTGTTTCGTTGAAGATAGTTACCTCGCAATAGTTGAACCAGTTATATCTTGCATACAGAGGTTTTTCAACGGCGTCTGACTTGATGAAAATCTTACTGCCATTTATGGTGATATCGGCTTTTACGAACTCTTCGTCCTTGCCTGCTATCTCAAAGCCCTGTGCTTCGCCCTTTACTACAAAGCCACTTTCGGCATGGTCAAAGCTAAGCTCTATGCCACCGTTTTTATACTCCAGCGACTTATAGATAGGTCCGAATGCTTTTACGTCCATGCCGTAGAAAAGCTTTTCTGCCTGCAAACAAAGTCTTTCGCCAACGGGTACTTTATTCTTTGGGTGGATCTCGTTGAACTCACCGCAATCTGAGATAACAGCTATTCCTGTATTTTTCACTGTCTTATATGCTCTCATCTGTGCTTCTCTTATTTTACACCAATGCTTATAATCAGGGTCTGCGGCGTATTTGAACATTGGGAGCTGGACGATTATGAACGGAAGCTCATCGTCGCCCCACTTCTCTCTCCAAAGCCTGATAAGAGATGTGAGGAGGGTGTAATAGCTGTCCGGCTTATGGTCGTCAGACTCGCCCTGATAATAGAGGAAGCCTTTTATTGTATAAGGACAAACTCTTGACACCATGGTCTCAAAAAGTCCTGTTGGGCGGAATGGGTTTACGCAGTTTATTGGACCCGGCCAATTCTTATCGCCAAGGATCTCGTTGGCTTTCTCCCAGCTCATTGTTGGGTCTTTTTGCAGAAGCTCGCCGTATTTTTTATCCCACACACGCTCAAATTTCTGATAATCTCTGTATTCTTTTATCTGCTCCTCGACAGTTTTGCCCTCAATACGTTTTTCATACTCGTCTATGTAGCTTCTTATTTCAGCGTTGTTTTCAAGGGTCGGTCTGTCTACCCATGCGGAGGCTGATGTGCCGCCCCAGTTACAGCCGATAAGTCCTACTGTTACGCCAAGGTCTTTGGCAAGCTTTCTTCCAAAGAAAAAGCCGACTGCACTCCACGCTCTTGAATTATCCTTTGAAGCCTGTGACCATGCGGTATTGTTTTCGTCCTCATAGAACATTTCGTCAAGAGTGCCACGCTTTTGAGTGTAATAAAATCTTACGTTGCAATCAGGGGTGAGGTTTTCGAGAACTTCTTTGCCGCCCTTTGCGTTTTGAAGTTCAAGCTCCATATTTGACTGGCCGCCGCAGAACCACACTTCGCCTATCATGATACGGCAGAATTTTTTCTCTGTACAGCCGTCTGAAACTGTCATTTCATACTCTCCGCCTGCACTCATTGGAGGGAGGACGGCCGTCCACCTGCCGTCGCAGACCTGCGTCTGGACTGACACGCCGTTAAGAGTAACTGTGACAGTTCTTTCCTCGTCCCCAAGTCCCCAGACTGTTATGTTCTTGTCACGCTGGAGCACCATATCATTTGAAAAAATATTTGCTACTTTTAACATACTTTTTTCTCCTTTCAATATCTATAAAAATTCAAAAAATATCATCGCCGCAGGCGATACCTTAATTCCTCACTCCTCACTCCTAACTCCTCACTAATCAAAGAGTATGGTAGAACAGAATGATATCCTCAAAAACGCCCTCTTTGTTTTCAAAGCCATTCGGTACAGTGCCGAGCTTAACAAAGCCGAGGTTTTCGTAAAGCTTTACCGCTTTGACGTTTGATGCAACAACGGCATTGAACTGGAGCACCTTAAAGCCTTTCTGCTTTGCTATGAAAAGACAATGTTCGACTATGACCTTTCCTGCTCCTTTTCCACGGCAGGTGCTTTTTACGGCATAGCTTGCGTTTGCGATATGTCCGCATCTGCCAACGTTATTTGGGTGGAGAATATACATTCCTACGGTCTCGCCCTCATACTCTGCAACACCGCAGAATGTTTGTGAAGCAAAGAATTTTTTTGCCCCATCATAGTCGAGGGTCTCTTTCTGTGGAAAGGCATTGCCCTCTTTTACAACTTCGTTCCATATCTCTGCCATTGCAGGAACGTCATCAATATTGTAACCTCTTACGGTCACGTTTTTCATTTTTGCCATTTTGGATACTTCTCCATAATAAAATTACTCTATAAATGACTTCATGCCACGCTCACGTCGCCAATCAAGGAACTCCTCATATGTTCCCTGTCTGTCGATACAGCCGTCAGGGGTTATCTCGATTATTCTGTTTGCAACTGTCTGAACTATTTCGTGGTCATGAGATGCGAAGATCACAACGCCTTTGAAATCTCTAAGTCCGTTATTTACGGCTGTGATAGACTCAAGATCGAGGTGGTTTGTAGGTCTGTCAAGCATTATAACGTTTGAGCCGAAGAGCATCATACGGCTGAACATACATCTTACCTTTTCACCGCCTGAGAGAACTTTTACAGGCTTATATATCTCGTCCCCTGAGAAGAGCATTTTGCCAAGGAAACCTCTGAGGTAGGTGTCTGTTACCTCGGAAGTGGAATATTTTCTTATCCAATCCACTATGCTTTCGTCATTGTCGTTGAAGTAGGCTGAATTGTCAATAGGGAAATATGAACGTGATGTGGAAATGCCCCACTTAATGCTGCCCTCGTCTGGCTCTTCTTCCTCTGCAAGTATCTTGAAAAGCATTGTGATAGCCTGCTCGGACTCGCCGATGAAAGCGACCTTATCGGTACGGCTGAGGGTAAAGGAAACATTATTGAGGAGCTTTACGCCGTCAACTGTTTTGGATATGCCGTTGACTTTGAGGACGTCTTTTCCAAGCTCTCTATCCATATTAAAGCCTATGAAAGGATATTTTCTTGATGAGGCAGGCATTTCTTCGACTGTGAGCTTATCAAGAAGCTTTCTTCTTGCGGTAGCCTGCTTGGACTTTGATTTATTTGCAGAGAAACGGTTGATGAACTCCTGGAGTTCCTTGATCTTCTCCTCTGCTTTCTTGTTCTGGTTCTTTATCATTCTCTGCATGAGCTGTGAGGACTCATACCAGAACTCGTAGTTACCAACATACATTTTTATCTTTGTATAGTCGATATCCACGATATGGGTACAAACATTATTAAGGAAGTGTCTGTCATGGGATACAACGAGGACAGTTCCGAAATAGTCGGCAAGGAAGTCCTCAAGCCAGCTTATAGCGTCGATATCAAGGTGGTTTGTAGGCTCGTCCAGCATGATAATATCAGGATTGCCGAAAAGCGCCTGCGCAAGAAGCACCTTGACTTTTTCGTTACCTGAGAGGGTGGACATCTGTGAATAGAGGATATCCTCGGAAAGACCAAGACCCTGAATGAGCTTTGAAGCGTCAGACTCAGCTTCCCAGCCGTTTAATTCTGCGAACTCGCTTTCAAGCTGACCTGCTCTGTCGCCGTCCTCCTCGGTGAAGTCCTCCTTGGCGTAAAGCTCGTCCTTTTCTTTCATTATCTCATAAAGTCTCTTATTGCCCATTATTACAGTTTCGAGAACTGTATACTCGTCAAATGCAAAGTGATCCTGACGAAGTACTGAAAGTCTGTCCTCTTTTGAGATCACTACCTCGCCTGTGGTAGGCTCTATCTCACCGCAGAGGATCTTCAGAAATGTTGACTTTCCTGCACCGTTTGCACCGATTATGCCATAGCAGTTGCCGTTTGTAAATTTAAGGTCAACGTCCTTGAAAAGAAGCTGACCACCGAATGAAAGGCTTACGTTTGATACTGTTATCATTTTAACTCTCCTATATCTGATAATTATACTTTGACACTTTATTATACCACACAAAGAGGCTTATGTCTACTTTTAATTATTAATTTTTCATCACTGCGCTTTTATGGTGCAAACGAGGTTTTGCTCTTGACGTTTTCAACAAAAAGTGTTATAATTGTTATGTACACATTGGCAATAGCGATAATTATTGCCCTGAAAATTCAAGAATTAAGTTGGAAAGGATAACTTGAATATGAAAAAAGTTTTGTTTGCTTCTTCGGAGTGTGTTCCGTTTATCAAGACAGGCGGTCTTGCTGACGTTGTTGGCTCTCTGCCTAAGTGCTTTGACAAGAGGTATTATGATGTCAGAGTAATTCTTCCTAAATATTCCTGCATGAAACAGCAGTGGAAAGACATGATGCAGTACAAGACCCATTTCTACATGGACTTTGCAGGTCAGAGCCAATATGTAGGCGTGCTTGAATGTGTTTATGACGGCGTTACGTTCTATTTTATCGACAACGAACATTATTTCACCGGTGACAAGCCTTACACTGAGCATCACTGGGATATAGAAAAGTTCATGTACTTTGACAGAGCTGTGCTTTCTGCTCTGCCGCTTCTTGATTTCCGTCCTGATGTTATACACTGTCACGACTGGCAGACGGGTCTTATACCTGTATATCTTCATGACAGCTTTGCAGGGGGAGATTTTTTCCGCGGCATAAAGACCGTTATGACTATACACAATCTGAAATTCCAGGGAAATGACGGAGTTGAGCAGTTCAAGAGAATATCAGGCTTGTCTGACTACTACTTCACTATCGACAAGCTGAGAACGGGCGTTGACGGAAATATGCTCAAGGGCGGTCTTGTTTATGCTGACGCTATCACAACTGTCAGCAACACATACGCAGAGGAGATAAAGACTCAGTTCTACGGCGAGGGTCTTGACGGACTTATGAGGGCAAGGGCTAACGATCTCCGTGGTATCGTAAATGGTATCGACTACGTTGATTACAACCCTGACACTGACAAGAACATTGTTGTAAGATACAATTACGACAACGTGCTTGAGAAGAAGATACACAACAAGAGAGCAATTCAGGCTGAGCTTGGTCTTGCGCAGGACGACAATCGCTTTATGATAGGCATTGTTAGCCGTTTGACAGATCAGAAGGGCTTTGACCTTATTGCATACATGATGGAAAGAATGTGCGAACAGGGCATACAGTTCGTTGTGCTTGGCACAGGTGAGCAGAAATATGAGGATATGTTCCGCTGGTTTGCAGGCAAGTATCCTGACAGGGTTTCTGCTAACATTTACTACAGTGAGGAAATGAGCCACCGCATTTACGCTTCAGCTGACGCATTCCTTATGCCGTCACTTTTCGAGCCATGCGGACTTTCACAGCTTATGTCACTGCGTTACGGCACGCTGCCTATCGTTCGTGAAACTGGCGGTTTGAGAGATACTGTTCAGCCGTTCAATCAGTTTGAGAGGACCGGCACTGGTTTCAGCTTTGCAAACTACAATGCACACGAGATGTACAACACTGTTATGTTCGCAAAGTACATATTTGATGACAGACGTGACGAATGGAATGGACTTATCAAATCTGCAATGGCACAGGATTTCTCATGGCAGGCTTCTGCTAACAAATATCAGGAAATGTATGACTGGCTTATCGGCTAAGATAGATACAAGAAAAGCTCCGCAGGAAAAATGCGGAGCTTTTTTATATGATACGTTGGGAATCAGGTGGACGACCTCAGATCGCCGCTACGGAAACAAACATAAAAAGCGGCACAGTTTAGGCTGCACCGCTTTTGTTTTGCATTTATCAGTCACCAAACGCAATGCCCAGAGCCTTTGCGGTCTTGACGAGCTGGTGGTCGGCAGGGACGAATTTTGTTTTGCCTGCAACTTCTGAAAGTGGGTTTTCTGACACAACTTCATTTATCATTGCCACTGCATAGCCGTATTTATCGGCTGCGATAAGCTCTGCGGCATGGACGCCGAACTTTGTGGCAAGCACTCTGTCATAGGCTGACGGACTGCCGCCTCTGAGCATATGACCAGGAACGCAAACTCTTGTTTCTCTGCCTGTAAGCTCTTCTATCTGCTTTGCAATTCTAGGTGTAGCAGTTGTAAGACCCTGCTCTGCACGGAGTCTTGCTCTTTCCTTCTTTTTAAGCTTTGCCTCTTCTTTATCAAAAGCACCCTCAGCCACTGCCATTATAGAGAAGCCCTTTGACTCTCTCTTTTCGCAAGCCTCGGCAAGCTTTTCTATATCGTATGGTATCTCAGGGATCACTATTATATCTGCACCGCCTGCGATACCTGAATAGAGGGTGAGCCAGCCGGCTTTATTGCCCATTATTTCTGCAACAAGTATTCTTCCGTGTGAATTGGCTGTGGAATGAAGTCTGTCGATAACGTCTGTGGCTGTGTCAACAGCGGTATGGAAGCCGAATGTTACGCTTGTGCCCCAGATATCGTTGTCGATAGTTTTTGGCAGGCCGATAACGTTAAGTCCCTCAGTTGAAAGGAGGTTAGCGGTCTTATGAGTGCCGTTGCCGCCCAAGGTGAGCAGGCAATCGAGCTTCTGCTTTTTATAGGTTTCTTTCATAGCCTTTACTTTATCCACGTTATCTTCTTCGATGACCTGCATTTTCTTGAAAGGCGTTCTCTTTGTGCCGAAAATAGTTCCGCCTGTGGTAAGGATACCAGAAAAATCAGACTGCTTCATTTCCTTGCACATATTATTGATAAGCCCGTAATAGCCGTCCTCTATGCCGATTATCTGGACGTCTTCGCCGAACTTTTCATAGCAAGCCTTTGCAACGCCTCTGATAGTTGCGTTAAGTCCCGGACAATCTCCTCCGCTTGTGAGTATGCCTATTCTTTTCTTCATTTTACCAAGTCCTTTCAATGAAATTCTATCATTATCAACGATATCAATACTTATCGCTTGTGCTGAAATCTTCTATATCGGCTTCGTCGGAAGGAGTGATATCCTGCTGAGTTTCCTCAGGGGTGGCCTCGCTTTCCGGCTCATCGTCAATATATGTGAACCTTGAAGTCTGATGTTCTTTCTTATCCTTTTCACTGTTCTCGCTAAGTTTGAAACGTGCTATCATATTCTTTAGTATAAGCGACTGGCTTGAAAGCTCCTCGCTTGCGGAAGCCGAACCGACTGCAGTCGAGGTATTGGCTGATACAACGGCTGATATCTGGTCTACTCCCGTATTTACCTGAACGATCGCTTCCGCCTGTGCCTCAGAAGCGTCTGAAATGTTCTTTACGAGATCCCTCATAGTATTTGAATTACTTACGATATTGTTCAGTGAATCAGCGGTTTCTTCGGCTATCTTAGAGCCCTTTGAAACGGCGGCAGACTGGTTTTCGATAAGTGAAGCGGTCTGCTTTGCGGCTTCGGCTGATCTTGAAGCCAGACGTCTTACCTCGTCTGCTACCACGCCAAAGCCCTTTGAACCCTCTCTTGCGGCCTCTACGGCGGCGTTAAGGGCAAGGATATTTGTTTGGAATGCGATCTCGTCAATGACCTTGATTATCTTTGAGATCTCATCGGAAGCTGTATGGATAGCATTCATGGCATTTACCATGTTGCCCATATCGCTGTTGCAGTTGTCAACGGCTTCGGTATTCTTAAGTACGATATTATAAGCGTTCTTAGAGTCCTCAGAGTTCTGAGTTATCTGCTTTGAAACATCACTGAGGGTAGCGGAAAGCTCCTCGATCGCGGAAGCCTGCTGTGTAGAACCCTGTGATACAGACTGTGCGATATTTGACACCTGAACCGCTCCTGAGTTCACCTGCTCGGCTGACATATTGATAGAAGCAAAGGTATCAGACAGAGAGTCGAGTATCTCGTTAAACGTACTCTTTATCTTATAGAAGTCGCCCTTGAAAGTGCCTTCCATTCTATGGCAAAGGTTACCCTCGGATATCTGGGTAAGAGCCACTGTGATAAGGTTGATATACTGTCTGAGGCAGACGATAGTTTCTTCCAGAGAGTTTGAAAGGACGCCAAGCTCGTCCTTTGAATACCACACGTCAACAGGGTCGGTAAGGTTGCCCTGTGCGAGAGAACGAAGTCTGTTTGTGGTAGAAATGATAGGCTTTGTTATCCTCTTTGCAAAAAGCAGAGAGAACAGCACCGTCAGGCACATAAGCACAACGCCCATTACAATGATATTAGTAAGTGCGCTGGAGCTTGCAGTGGTGAAGTCGGCAACATTTGTAACCATGACGACAGTACCGTCAAAATATGACGAACCATAATAGCCCACGATATAATTGTTATCCTTAAATTTATACTCTGTTGTACCGCTGTTATTTGCAAGTATTTTCTCAACGGCATTTGTCACTTCCGTATATTCTTCATCTTTCTTACCGATCTTAAGGGCATTTTTACCTATCTGATCGGTATCCTTATGAAGAAGGATCTCTCCGTCTTTACCAACAAGATAAACATAGCCGGATTTTCCAAAGGTATATTCATTAAGAGCATTGATAAGCATATCGCTCTGAATGGTAATACAAGCGACTTTTTGTTCTGTGTTGCCAGACTTTGTTGAAGCAAGTATAGAAAAATAATTCTTACCGCCAAAGGTATATATATCGGTTATATAAGCCGAGCTTCTTTCGCAAGCGCTTATGATGTGCTCCTTTTCAACTGATGACGATACCATTTCATTATCTGTTGCAAGCACAATGCCATTGCCGTCATAAACTGTAAAATTCAGATAAAAGCCTGTGTTGTCTGCAAAGCCACTTTTTACCGCCTTTAGTCTGTCAGCGTCAGTTTTTGCCCCTAAAAAAGAATCAGACTTTACGGTCGAAACTATATTATTCGTATAAGAGCTGATCGTCGAGTCAAAATTCTTAGCCGCCTGAACAGCCAGTGGTTCAGCGGTGCTTTTGAGCGTATCCTTTGCAGAAACGTTTATAAAATACACGGAAACCAAGCTGAGCAGCACCGTGATGATAAGTGCGATTGAAAGCATTGCCAAAAGCAGCTTTGAACGCAACGTTTTCATATAAAGTTCCCCCTTATGAACTTGTTTTTAACGCAGCACACAACACTGCGATATTACGTGTTTATTATATCATAATTGCACAATTATTTCAAGTACCACAAGCATATTTTTTGTGAATTTATGATGCAATTAATGATATGGAGGTGAATAAGAATAGGTAAAAAGGGGGTAAATAAAATATGTACATAAGTCTAAGGATAAGAAAAAGGGTGATGCTTTGTGTTATAGCTGTGCTTTCTATGCTGGCGGCGGTGGCTGTTATGCCGACCTTTGCAAAAGAAGAAAAAACAGATGGGATAAAGCTTCCGATCATAATGTATCACAGCATCGTAAAAAACGAAGATCGCAGCGGTGAGTATGTCATAACGCCTATCGAGCTTGAAAAGGATCTGCTTTATCTGAAGCAGAACGGATACACTACTGTTTTTGTAAATGACGTTATAAGATATGTGAAGCGTGGGGGCGAGCTGCCTGAGAAGCCTATTATACTGTCCTTTGACGATGGCACTTACAACTACAGAGAATATCTTCTGCCGCTTCTTGAAAAATATGATATGAAAGCCACGGTATCGATAGTCGGGGCATACACTGACGCTGCTTGTGAAGAGGCTGAGCCTGATCCTGCTTACTCTTATCTTGACTGGCAGGACGTTTCGGTGCTTCGTGACAGCGGTCATGTGGAGATATGCAATCACTCTTACGATATGCACAATCTTGAGGGCAGGCGTGGAGTCGGTCAGCTGGAGGGAGAAAGCTACGAGGATTACCGAAAGATATTTCTTAATGACACCACGAAGCTTCAAACGCTTTGCGATGAACACTGTGGTTTTCAGCCAAATGTTTACACCTATCCTTTCGGCATAACCTGCGAAAGTGCAAGTCGGCTCGTAAAGAACATGGGGTTTGAGGCTAGTCTTGGAGTAGAGGAAAAAATCAATATAATAAAAAAAGAAGATGAGCGCTGCCTTTTTGGTCTTTACAGATACAATCGCAGCGGGATCATCTCCACAGAAGAATTCATGAAAAAAGTTTTTGGAGCATAAAAAAAGCAGCCCCTATTGGAGCCACTCTCTAAACTGAATCACCATCAGCATGTTTACATTATACTCTGGCAGGTGTCGAAATTATACTTGTTTTTGTGTGATTTTTGTAAAAAAAATGTGTATTCGTGTAAGCAGAGTGAAAAATGCTGTCACAAGCAGCCAAAAGCACGTTGATACGCCACTTTTGGCTGTTTATCATCTCTTTATACAGAACTTATTTATCCTTTTTGCCGCCTTTGATCTTTCCTCTTATCCAGATAATTATTACGACAAGTGCGATAACAAGGACAATAAGGACGATAGCAAGGGCGGTATTGAGCATCTTTTTATACTGGTCCATAACATTTGCGTTTTTGGACACGGCAGATGAAGTATCGGAGCTGTTTTTCTTTTGGGCGGTCCGGGTCTGCTGTTCATCTCCGCCAGCGGCTCTTATTATGGTGACAGTATAGGTGGTGGCGTTGCCGTCAACGTCTGTGACTGTTATGGTTCGTACATTTTCGCCCACCTGACACTCGCTTGTGCCTGTATACCATATATAGTCAGAGGGGCTTGCTGTTGTTCCCTCTATCTCAACATTGGTAACGGAATTGTCAACGTTCACTGTATAGTTATAGACATTATAGGCAAAGGCAGGAGAAAGCTCGCCGTTATCCACTGTCAGGGCTGTAAGAATGCCTTTATCGGGTATGCCGTTTGAAGGTGCGGTCTTAGTGGTAGTGGTCTTTTCGGTGGTGGTCGTGGTTTCTGTTTCAGTCTTGGTTTCCACCTTATCGCTTCCAACTGTTATGACACAATAGGCGGTTGGCGAGCCGATAAGCTCTGAATCAGGGGAATATATCTGACAGCTTTGCAGGCTTATATTTGCATTTCCTGCTGACAGACCTTTGAACGTAAAGCTGAAATCCACTTTTGAAGAGAAGGTATCAGGAAATCCGTTTACTGTAAGAACTCCTCCACCGCCTGAGGCATTGTCGCTTGACACAAATTCTATAACGGAATCGTCATAGGCGATATTTGCCTGAACGCTTCCTATCTCTGAATCTGCAGAAAATGTCACGGACACTTCAAACTGCTGATCGGTCATGACAGGGTTTTTAGGCGGATAGAAGAAAGCCTCCCCTGTTGCATGGGCAGCGAGAGCCGTCATTGGAACTGCAAGTGCGGCTGTCAAGAGCGATGAGAATATTCTTTTTACAAGCTTTGTTTTTGTGGTCATTGCTATCCCTCCCGATAACATGGATAATTATTTGGTATAAACTTTGGCTATATCAGACCACTGTCCGAAATAGGTTTTGCCTCCTGTGGCTGTATAGCTTCTCACACGGACGAAATATGTCTTTTGGCTTTTAAGATCTGTTACGGTCTTTTTGTCGGTCTTATTTGAGGTCACCTTAACTGTCTTTGCACCGCTGAAAGATATATTTTCAGCATAGGATATCTCATAGCCTGTAGCAGAGCCTTTCTGTGCATAGTCTATATAAAAGCCTTTTTTCACCGGCATGAGCTTTTGTATGGTCTGCTTTGCAGGGGTGATGACAAAAGACTTCGTTATCACTCCGCCATACGAGCCTTTTCCTGTTACTGTTACCTTAGCTGTGCCTATATTCTTATTGCAGGAATATTTCACTGTATAGTCTGCGCCGTTTTTAAGGGTCTTGCCCGAATATGTGACTGTTATGCTTTGGGTGATGTTCTTGCCTGTGAAAGACTTGTTTTTTATGCCTGCGACCTTAGCTTTGGCAATATCATATTTTGCGGTGGTCACGCTCTTTGTATCAGACCATGCGCCGTTATAACGCTTGCCGCCGACTATTGTATACGAACGCACTCTTACATAATATTTCTTCCCTGCCGTCAGGTTTGAAACTGTCTTTTTATCCGTTTTGTTTGAGGATATAATAGAGGTTTTTGCACCTACGAAGTCAGAGCGTGTACTGTAATGTAGTTCATATCCTGTGGCTGAACCTTTCTGAGCAAAGTCGATAAAAAAGCCTTTATATCTTGTTTGCAGAGATTGTATCTCCTGTTTTGCAGGATAAATGGTAAAAGTTTTTGTTATCGTACCCTGATAGTTGCCCATGAAGCTTATGATCATTTTTCCAACGCCTATTTTTGTATTTGAGCTATAGGAAACAGTATAATCATGTTCAGGAAGAAGAAATTTTCCTCCGTCCGTTACCATAACGTCAGGTCTTATAGGCTTGCCTGTGTAGGAGAGCGTATCAACATAATAGACGCTTGTCAAGTGAGCTGATTTTGGGAGAATATCAAACAATTTGGCTATAGTGCCGCTGTATCCGCCAATGCCTGTAATTATCATTTTGCCCTTGCCTGCGGCTATATTATCGGCATAGTCAATGGTATAGTCTTTATTATTCGTCAAAGGGGTATCGCCATAGGAAAGCGTTATACTGCTTTGAGCAAGTTCATAGCCTGTGAATGTCATATGTGTTTTAAAGCCTGATATATCGCAGTCTTTTATAAGCTTTCTGTCGGTATAGACCGCCTGAACTGTCATATTGGCTGTAACTTTTGAAAAGTCTTTATCCCAGCCTGTAAAGCGTTTGCCTTTTATGGTAGGTGCTTTGGGCGGATCGGCACTTTTGCCGTATTCTACGGTCTGAGATGACAAAACTGTGCCGTTTATATCGGTGAAATCGACCTTGCAGGTATTGGCTTTCCAGCCTGCATAAAGCGTCTTTGAGCCGTCTGAAAAGCTCACGGACGTTATAGGCTCGCTCTCAAGCTGTGGGTCGGCATACCAGCCTGTAAACTGTGCGCCCTCTTTTGTGGGGGCGGAAAGCTGTGCGGTTTCGCCCTCGCCAAGCTCGTCAGGGTTGAGGGGGCTGTTTTCGCCACCGTTAAGGATATAATCTATCTTTGCTTTGTCACTTGGGGTGACTTTTGCGGAAACTGTGGTGTTTTCTGTGAAAACTGTGTCGCTGTTCACAGGTTCACCTTTACGATACCAGCCGAGGGTGTAGCCCTGCTGAACGTTCACATTCGGGAACACGGCTTTGCCTGCATAATCAGTGCAGACTTCTATGGTCTGTGCCACAGCGGAGAATGTTATCTTATGGGAAGCCTGCTCTCTATATGAGGTCTGGCGCACAAGAGTGCCGTCCATTGTCCACTTTGCGCTGTCTTTGAACTTTTCACCGTAGGTGTTCATTGCATATGCCCCTTGAGAAAGTGCATTTTTTGCAGAAAGGCTTGAAACCAGGCTGTCGCTGTCATTGCTGTAACAGCCGTATGCGTTCACAACGGAAACAGCAATATCCCTGCCTCCTATAAAGGCATTTGTAATGGCGGAGCTGTTTTCCCTTAGGTTTGAAGAACACTCTGTTATGATACCGCAGGATTGTCTTCCTATGACGCCACCTGAATAGACTTCTCCTGACACTGTGCCGTCAAAGGTGCAGGCTTTTATGGCTGTTCCTTGATAAAAACCCACTATTCCACCTGCGTAATCGCCTTTCACTATACAGTTTTTCAGAGAGATGTTATTTAACTCTGCACCATTTTTTATGTATGCGAAAAGCCCTGAATACTCATTGGACATGATGACTGCGTTTTTTATAAGGTGTCCGTTGCCGTCAAAATAGCCCATGAATGGGTTTTCAGGATCGCCTACGGGTGAGATAGTTTTTCCGTCAAAGTCAAGGTCGCCTTCAAGGGTGACTAGCTTGCCCTCAAAGCTTTCGCCACTGCTGACACGTTTTGCAAAGCTTTCCCACTGGGCTTCGGTGGTTATAACAAGGGCTTCGTCATGTTCTTCTGCGGCGGAGATAAGGAGCTTTTGTGCGTTTGAGATATCATTTTTAGAAGCGTTCTCGTCTGCAAGCACCGTTCGGGCGTTGTTTGCTTCCCTTTCACATCCTGCAAGAGTGCCGTACTTCGCAAGGGTGCTTTCAAGTGAACTTTTATCTGGCTTTGCAATATCGTCAGTGTAAGCATAGATAAAAAGACTTCCTATAGAGTCGGTCTTATCTGCTCCGACGTCAGACCAATATTTGCCGTTAAGAGAAACATAGCTTTGCCCTGACTGCGCCTTTGATGTTCGGTCGCTTTCTGCAAGGAGATATCCCCTGCCGCTGTCGCCACTGAATTTTACTGAAATGGAATATTTCTCGCCCTCTTCAAGGAGGATATCCTCGGGAAAGTCAACTGTATAAAAGCCGTTTGCGGACACTGAGCCGCTTATCTGCGTTTCAAGGACGCCTATAGGGTCGCTGTCGGAAACGTCGGTATAGACGCTTAGGGTGTAATCCGCACTGCCCGTTTTGCCCACATACATAAAGCCTGCTTTATCAAGCTTTTCATCGGCTTTAGCGGTGAAAACATTTGCACCGTAAACAGAGCCGTCGTTACTGGCGTTCACAACATAGCCTGTCATTTTGCTGTAGTGATATGTATTATCACAGCTTTCTTCAAAGTCATAGCAGCAAAACTGTCCGAACTCGGCTTCATCATAGGACACCCAATAGAAGCCGTCATTGTCCTGATCTGCGCCCCACGAGCCTTTCACAAGCCATGCGCCGTTATTGGCAGGCTTATATCTGAAATTATCTTTACTGTAGTTATCGTCCCAACCCACCACTGTGACGGAATGATTTATGATAGTGTTTTTTGAGGCGTCGGGATCATAGTAGGCAGTATTGTTATGATTCATATAGCCATTTCCTGCAAAATAGCTTGCGGAAACTGCTCCAAGCTCCATTATTTTACGCTTCACCTGCGTGGTGCTTGAAAGCTCCATGACATAATTCAGCCTGTATTCACTGACGCTTTTCTTATTTTCGGAAACTGCCATATTCTCTGTACCGGATTCTAAAAACGGCTCGTAATCCTCATAGCATAGTCCCTGACCATTTGCAAGGGCGGAAGCTGCGAAGAGCCAGTTTCCCCCTGATGAAAAATCGTCTTTACCTGTGGCTGTGCCTGAATTTGAGGACAGCACCAAGGCAGGCACAGAAAATTCTGCGGAGGGGTTTTCAAGCCCCTTTTTGATAAGATCCTGCTCCGCACAGGCAAGGGCTGAGAATGCCCAGCAAGCACCCGTTGACGCCTGATCTTTTACTGTTGTGATCTCTCCTGAGCTTCTTGGGTCATAGGCGGATGGAAGCTTTCGGGCGGCTAGTCTTGAAGGGGACTTTATCTGATAGTCACCCTCTGTGCTTTTGGCCACGCCCTCTATCTCATAGCTATAGCCGTTATGGGTAAAGTTTACGGGAACGACTTTTATGCCGTTATCCTCGTTGGCAAGTGCAAAAGTCTGCGCCGAAAGCTGAAAAGCCAAGAGCAAAGCTGTCAAAAGCCCTGCCGCACCTTTCATTCTTCTCATTTTCCGCCCTCCTGTTTATCTCAGGTTATGGTTATCTTTCTTGTATACTCGTTTGAAACGCATCTGCCATATGCCGCTGTTTCTCTAAGTCTTACTGCGTTCTTTTCAAGGAAAGCAACACGCTTTGCATAATCGGAGATATCCTCAAGCTTTTTCAGCGAGGTATCATACTCAAGAGTTCTGTTCTCAGCCTGCGCAAGTATGCGTGTGCCTGTGCGGTTAAAGGCAAGTATCCTGCCGTATGGCACTTGTCTGATATCGTCCTTTCTGATGCCGAGAACAAGGTGCAGGACCATTCTTCTTACTCTTGCCATGGTGATATTCTTTGACTTTATACGCTGTTCAAAGATATCCATAGTTTCAGGGCAGGAGCTTACGACAGACATAAATCTGTTGGCAAGGTGTTCGTCGCAGTCAGGGAGGGCAAGAAAATCTTCTCTTGAAGCTGTGCAGAGCTTGAAAAGCATTTCTCTGCCTGCCTGCCGGGTAAAGGACGGCTTACAGCCCTCAAAATCATATGGAACAAATCTCTGCCACTCACCGCCCTCTTTTATAAGCTCTCTTATATGAGAAGCCGAAGCGAAATTACCAGACTCTGCCTGAGAATCATGTGCGACAGCCTCACGCTTTACGGCATAAGGCACTAGCCATGGGGCTATACGCTTTGCCGCCTTTATATACTCAACTGCAAGAACGTTATTGGGCGTGGAGAATATCTCTTCGGCGGTTCTGCCATAAAGACCTATGGAGGCTTCATACATAGCCTGCGGGTAGGTCTTTCCCTGAGATAAAAGCTCTCTGACCTGCTGTGAGTTTTCAAGCATTGCGGATATCTCCGCTGCCTGTTCAAGAGCGTTTTTATCACCGCTTTCACAGCCGAAAGACAAGGTCGTTACCACGTCCTCACCAAGACCTGCAAGAAGCCTTACTGCACTTCTTGCAAAGACCTCGCTGTTTGAGCATGAGAACGGGCATGGCAGTTCTATAACAAGGTCTGCACCGTTTCTTATAGCAGCCTGTGCTCTGTCATATTTTGAAAAAACAGCCGCTGAACCACGCTGCACGCAATCACCGCTCATTACTGCGACGATACCCTCTGCGCCAGCCTGTCTTGTGGCTTGTATCTGATATTTGTGTCCGTTATGGAACGGATTATATTCCGCAACTATTCCCGCAATTTTCATTTTTTACTCCTCTTTCTACCCTATGCATATTTTATTCCGTCTTTCAAAAGCTTACTGCGAATTATGATACTAATATGTTAAGCCCTAGTAAAAAAATTGTGCAATATGTATATTTATGAAAAAAGCTCTTGAAATTTATCATTAATATTGATATACTATAAGTATATGATATTATGGGCTTAAAGTCAAGCCCGTTATCTGACATATTATAATCGGGAGGAGATTTTTTCCAATGAAAATCTTAGTTGTAAACGCAGGTTCATCATCACTTAAATATCAGCTTCTGGATATGAAGGACGAGTCTGTTATCGCAAAGGGCAACTGCGACCGTATCGGTATCGACGGCCATGTAAGTGCAAAGACAGGCGACGGCAGACACATCGAGGAGGATTGCAATTTCCCTACTCACACAGAGGCTTTTGAAAAGCTCGTTGAGGTACTCACATCAGGCGAAACAAAGGTCATCGACTCTATGTCTGAGATATCAGCTGTTGGTCACAGAATAGTTCAGGGTGCTGAGATATTCAAGGAGACCTGCCTTGTAACAGACGAAGTTATCGACCAGATCGACTCACTGGCTGAGCTTGCACCTGTACATAACCACCCACACGCTCTTGCACTGAGAGCCTGCAAGGCAGTTATCCCAGCAGGCACACCACAGGTAGTTGTATTCGACACTGCTTTCCACTCAACAATGCCAAGAAAGGCTTATCTCTACGGTCTGCCATACGAGTGCTACACTGATCTTCATGTAAGAAAATACGGCTTCCACGGAACATCACACAGATTTGTTTCAGGCGAGCTTGCAAGAGTAATGGGCAAGCCTATCGAGGAGCTTAAGATAGTTTCATGCCACCTTGGCAACGGCTCATCTATCACAGCTATCAACGGCGGCAAGTCTGTTGACACATCAATGGGCTTCACTCCTCTTGACGGTCTTGTAATGGGAACACGCTGCGGCTCTGTTGACCCTTCTGCTGTTGACTATGTTGAGAAGAAAATGGGCTTCACACCTGACCAGATGACAGAATACATGAACAAGAAGTCAGGCTTCCTTGGTCTTTCTGGTATCGGCTCTGACAACAGAGATATTCAGGCTGCTGCAAGCGAGGGCAATGAGAGAGCGCTTATCGTAAGCGAGATATTTGCTTATCAGATCAAGAAGTTCATAGGTTCATACGCTGCTGCAATGAACGGACTTGACGCTGTCATCTTCACAGGCGGTATCGGTGAGAACGCACCTGAGGTAAGAGCTGCTGCTTGCTCAAATCTCGATATCCTCGGTATCCACATTGACGCTGAGAAAAACCTCTGCCGTGGAATACTCAAGGAGATATCCACAGACGATTCTAAGACAAAGGTTTACGTTATCCCAACAAACGAAGAGCTTCTCATTGCAAGAGATACTCTGGCACTTGTTACAAAGTAATATTTCAGATAACATTAAGGGCGGCTTTCTTATGAGAGCCGTCCTTTTTTTGCGCATAAAAAAGGCACAGGAGAGGTTTTCCTGTGCCTTGATTTGTTTGATAAGACCGCCAATTTTCATGTAGGGGCTGGCGCCCTCGACAGCCCGATTTTGAGAGTGTAAAAGTTTGAATTATCACGAAGTTTTGTGGGCTGACGAAATATCAAGAAGTGGGACGTCGTATTTGTTTGAATGTACGACATTGACTATATACGTTTTCCAAACACCATTGTATCAGGTCTTAACGCCTGAGAACTGCGTCTGATAAAGTCTGTAGTAACAACCCTTGGCGGCGATAAGCTCCTCATGGCTACCCTGCTCTGCAACACGTCCACCGTCGATAACCACTATCTTATCTGCGTCACGGATAGTGGAAAGTCGGTGAGCGATGATAAGGGACGTTCTGTTTTTCATAAGAGCCACCATTGCGGACTGAATGTGCATTTCAGTTCTGGTATCAACCGAGGAAGTGGCTTCGTCAAGAATAAGTATCTTCGGGTCGGCAAGCACTGCTCTTGCTATGGAGAGAAGCTGACGCTGACCTTGTGAAAGGTTTGAGCCGCCCTCGGCAAGCACTGTGTCGTAACCCTCGGAAAGTCTTTCTATGAACTCGTCTGCGTTCGCAAACTTTGCCGCCGCCTTTATTTCATCAAGGGTGGCGTTTTCTCTGCCGTAGCGGATATTCTCCTCTATGGTGTCCTTAAAAAGCACTGTATCCTGCAAAACTATGGCTATGGAACGTCTGAGCTTGTCTTTCGGAATATCGTAAATGCTCTGACCGTCTATGGTTATCTCACCGCTGTCAACGGGATAAAATCTTGTGAGAAGATTTACTATGGTGGTCTTGCCAGAGCCTGTTGCACCGACTATGGCTATTTTCTGACCTGCTTTTACTTCAAGATCGAGGTCTTTTAGCACCTGCTTTTCAGGAACGTACGAGAAGTCGATATGCTTGAAGTTGATATCGCCTTTGACGTTTTCCACCTCAAAGTCAGCCTTGCCCTCGTCAGTTTCCTTATCAGCGTCCATGACCTCAAATATACGCTCTGCGCCTGCTATTGCGGTCTGGATATTTGCGAACTGATTTGCAATCTCATTGATAGGACGTGAGAACTGTTTTGAATAGAGTATAAAAGCCTGAATAGTTCCCACTGTTATAAAGTCTTTTATTGCGAACCAGCCGCCAAATGCAGCGATAAGGATAAAGCCGAAATTGGATATTAAGTTCATGCAAGGGCCCATTACACCACCGAATATCTGAGCTTTTATGCCGCATTTTTTCAGATTGTTGCTCATTTTCTCGAACTTGTCAACAGCGTCCTGCTCCTTGCCGTAGGAAACGACCGTTCTATAGCCAACGACCATTTCTTCCACTTCACCGTTTATCTCGCCAAGAAGCACCTGCTGTTTAATGAAGTATTTCTTCATATACTTTGTGAGTACGCCTGAAACGAATATGGTAAGGAACACTGTAGACAGTGAGATAAGGGTAAGAAGCGGTGAATACAGAAGCATTATGACAACTGTTCCCACTATGGTCAGCACGCCTGAGATGAGCGAGCCTATAGACTGGGAGATAGTTGTGGAGATATTCTCGACGTCGTTTGTCATACGGCTCATTATATCGCCATGGCTGTGGGTATCGAGATATTTTATAGGAAGTCTTACAAGGCTTGAGAACAAGTCTTTACGCATGGTCTTTACTGTGTACTGTGAAAGCTTTGCAGAGAATATTCCCTGCATATAGGTGAAAACAGAGGACAGGAGATAAACTGCACCAAGACCTATAAGCGTTTTGCCCAATGCGCTAAAGTCAACGCTTGTTTTCTTTTTGGTGAGGGTAATGCAGTCGATAGCTATCTGCTGTATTGACGGTGCGGCAAGATTGAGCAGAGTTATGATGAGCATTACTCCGATAAGGGCGAAAAACAGATATCTATTCCTGCCTATATAGCCGATAAGCTTTTTAAGGGTGTTCTTGGCGTCCTTAGGCTTTTCCATTGTGAGCCTTGCACCGTGAGGTCCGCCCGGTTTTCTTCCGCCGGGTCCCATTGGAGGCATTGGAGGCATTACACTTCACCTCCTGACGTTTTTACCTGTGAAGCGTAGATATCCTGATATACCTCGCAGGTCTTTAGCAGATTTTCATGGGTATCGCAGGCACAAAGCTTGCCATGGTCAAGGACGGCTATCCTGTCGCATGATTTTACGCTCTGGATACGCTGTGCGATTATGATAAGGGTAGTGCCGTTCATTTTGCGGTCTATCTCAGCACGGAGCTTTGCTTCTGTGCCAAGGTCGAGGGCGGAGGTGGAATCATCAAGAATGAGGATCTCAGGTTTTTTAAGTACCGCTCTTGAGATAGAAAGCCTTTGCTTCTGACCGCCTGACAGTGAAGCACCCTTTTCGGCTATAATACCCTCATAGCCTGCAGGTATTTTCTGAATGAACTCGTCAGCCTGAGCTGCTTGTGCGGCGGAGATGACATCCTCATGGGTAGCGTTTTTGTCGCCCCACTTTATGTTGTCCTCAACTGTGCCTGAGAAAAGCTCGCTCTTTTGCAGGACTATGCCAACTTTCTTTCTAAGCTCGTCAAGCTTGCAATCCTTGACGTTTACGCCGTCAACAAGGACTTCCCCTGCTGTGCAATCGTAAAATCTTGGGATAAGGTTCACAAGGGAGGATTTTCCCGAACCAGTTGCACCTAGTATGGCGACGCTCTCGCCTGACTTTATATCAAGGGTAAGGTCTGAGATAACAGGTCTGCCCTTGGTTTCAGGATAGGAGAATGAAACGTTTTTAAAGCTCACTGTGCCGCCTGTTTTATCTGAAAGGGAAACGCTGCCGCTTTTTATAACAGGGTCAGTTTCGAGGACTTCTCTCAATCTGTTTGCAGATGCGGAAGCCTTTGCGAGGGTCTGGAACATCATAGACATCATCATTACGCCATGCAAGACCTGAGTAAGATATGTGATAGCCGCCATGACCTCGCCGACCTTCATAGCTTGTGCCTGCACCTGCCAGCCGCCTATAACTATAACGGCAATAACAGACAGATTGAGTATTATCATAAGAAGAGGCTGAAGGATAGCCATAAGGGTCTGGACACGGAGGTTTGATTCCATAAGGCTTATATTTGCATCGTCAAAACGCTTTTCTTCTGTATCCTCTCTCACATAGGCTTTTACTACTCTTGCGCCTGTGACGTTCTCCTGAACCACAGAGTTTACGCTGTCAAGACGTTTTGCAACGATAGAATAGTATGGGTTTGCCTTTTTGAGAATTACTATCATCATGATTATCTCGACAGGCAAGGCACATAGGATTATTATTCCAAAGCGAACGTTCAGAGTGAGCATCATGATTATTCCGCCAAAGAACAGCAGGCTGTCACGCACCAACATTCTCAGCATGAAGTCTACCATTTGCTGGATAGCGGTTATATCCGCTGTAAGACGTGTTACCAATGAGCCTGTGGTGAACTTGTCGGTCTGTTCAAATGAAAGACCCATGACACGTTTAAAAACGTCCACACGCAGATCTCTTGAAAAGCTTTGGGAAGCTATCCCACCGAATGCAGAAGCCGCAATTCCGCAAGCTCCGCCGCCTATAAGAACAAGGAGCATAAGAAGTCCCGTTCTTATGATAAGATCCATATCCTGACCCAGCACGCCATCGTCAACTATTTTTGACATAAGCTTTGGCTGAAGCAGGTCGCCCAGCACTTCTCCCACCATGGATAGAGGTGTCAGCACCGCAAACAGTGCATAGGGCTTCAAGTATTTGCTTAGTTTTACTTTCAAAGCAGTTCCTCCTAAAATTTTATTTCAGGCTACTTATACGCAGGATAGCTTGATATGTACATTTGCAAAGCACAGGCATTGCGTGTTTATAAACATCAAATTTTCCTTGCCGGTGACATAGTGTCACAGCACTAATTGTGCATTATCTCAAGCTCCCCGGACAACTCCTGCGCTGTCATTTTTCTGCTGAGGGAGGATTTGTCTATCATTATGGTAACAGGCTCTTTTCCGTGGATATCGAACCAGTTGTCAGAGAACACGCAATCTGCGGTTTTCAGGCTGAGGCAGACGCTTTTGGCGTAATTCTCGGCACAGAATGTCAGGACAAATTTATCCTCGCTTTCTGATATGCCATAGGTTATGGCAGGCTCTAAGAATGTAAATTCTTTCGGGCGCACAAAGAGGGTTGTGCCAAAGCTCAACACCTTGCCGTTTTCCATAATGGAATATTCCAGATATTTTTCACGAGGGTCGGTACGGTTTTTAAGCTCGTCTGAAAGGTCTATGTCAAGGACGTTTTGTGCTGTAAGAGCCGGAACGTTCACGGACTTTTCGCCACTTTGCAGAATTTCAGCTTTATTGTTTCTCAGCGTCCATTTTACCACGCCCTCAAAGGCTGTCATTCGCTCGTTGGATATGTTAAGGACAGGCTTTTTTCTATGGGTATCGTCGCAGGAGATAAGGCATGGTGCGTAAAAACGCTTTGCATAATAATGCAGACCTTTCCACCTGCCGAAATAGTCGATACTCGACCATGAGATAACAGGGTTTGAATCGTTCACCTGCCAATAGGCAGAGCCCATACATCTGCCCCTTGCTCTTCTCATATGCTCAACATTTGAGCGTATGCAGTCTGCCTGAACGAGCTGTGAGGAATAGATGAGCTGTTTGAAATCGTACGGATATCTCACCATTTGTGCAAGATAGTACATTATCTTCTCGTTGCCCTGAACGCACTTCTGATGTGCCGCCATAACCGGTGAGCAAAGGTCAAAGTCGCCCTTTGTTTCGTCGGCAAAGGCACGGCAGGTCTTTATATCAGGCAGGCTTTCAAAGCCATACTCCGAACAGAAGCGGTAATAGAACTCTCTGAACGCTTCGATAGGCTTAAAGTTGTGCCAAACGTCCCAATAGTGCATATCCCCTGCATGATTTGAGGAAGCGTCCTTGAAGCCTCCCCCTGATGAAGGTGATGACGGCCAATAGAAGGTGTTTTCGCATGGGTCATAGGCTTTAAGCACCTGTGGGATAATATCCTCAAAAATGATAAGATAGTCACGCTTTGCTTCCTCGTCCTCGGGGAGACCCCAATATTCCCATGCGGATTCTATCTCGTTGTTGCCGCACCACAGACCAAGGGACGGGTGGTTTCTCAGGCGGATAACGTTGTCACGAACTTCCCCACGGACAGTTTCTTCAAACTCCTCTGTGAGCAGATATGCAGAGCAGGCGAACATAAAGTCCTGCCATACTATGATACCATTCTCGTCGCAGTAGTCATAGAAATACTCGTCAGGATAATAACCGCCGCCCCACACTCTTATAAAGTTATAGTTTGCGGCTTTACAGTCTGCAAGGAGCTTTCTTGTTTTCTCCTCGCTACAGCGTGTGACTATCTGGTCTTCGGGGATATAGTTTGCGCCCATGGCAAATATCTTCACGCCGTTGTTTATAAAGCAGAACTCCTCGCCCCACTGATCTTTTTCACGGCTGACAGTTAAAGTTCTAAGACCTATGCGCTGTGTATTTTTATCAGCGCACGAGCCGTTTTCATCATACAAAGTCACAGCACAGATATATAGTGGCTGTTCGCCATAGCCGTTCACCCACCAAAGCTGAGGGTCGTTTATCACAAGCTCTGTTTCATAATATTCTGCACTTTCCTCTAGGCTTATGTCGGCTTTTGCGGCGATATTGCCCTGCGGGTCGGATATTTCCACCATAGCTTTTTTACAGCCGTGGTTTTCTATATGCAAAAGGGCTTTCAAAGTCACTTTGTTCTCGGTATGTTTCTGGCTGTAGTAAACGTCAAGTATACGTCCTGCATCTGGGACGATAAGGGATACACTGCGCCATATTCCCATGTCAGGGAGCATTGGACCCCAATCCCAGCCGAACATACAATGGGCTTTTCTTATATGTGTATAGCCTGTCATGGTGGAGTCAACGCCCCAAAGGTGACGTTTTTCGTCCATTTCTTTTATGTATCTGTTTGGCGAGGTTATTTTCACTGTGAGAGTGTTGTCCCCCTCTTTGATGATACCATGGACAGGAAACTCCCACACTCTGTGCATATTGTTCACTCTGCCGAGGTGAATGCCGTTGAGACAGACGTTTGCTATGGTATCAATGCCGTCAAAGTGCAAAACGGTATTCTCACAGTCCGTGGCGGTCTTATCTGCACTGAAAACTGTTTCAAAATCGTAATCGTCATCACATATCTGTGTTGAGATATACTCGTTCTCACGATAATATGGGTCGGGTATCTTTTTATAGTCAAGCAGGGTCTTATATACAGAGCATGGAACTTTGCAATCAAAGATCTCCTGCGTGCCTGCTTTTTTCATTTTCCAGTTATGATCAAGACTTAGTGTAATACTCATTGAACTCTCCTTATTTGTCATGAATGCAGAAAAGGTTTGTTTCCCATGCGGGGTAGTATCTTTCCTGACGGATATAGAATTTGTATCCTTTGCAAAGACTGTTTATATACAGAGGCAGGGTGATGTAATCATATGGTCTGTGATACAACGCACTGCATATTTTGGGGGCATAGCGTGAAATGGTATATTCACTGCCTTTGATAGCTTCCAGGTCTGCTCCCTCAACGTCATATTTTATATAGGTGCATTTTTTGCCTGCAAGAACGCTGTCCAGACTTCTTGCACGAACCTTTTTTCCTGCGGCATCTACTCTGCCCTGTCTGCCTGCGCCGCCTGCGAAATAAAGCTCGGTATCAATGCTCCATGCGGCGGCATTGTAAAGACTTATATTGTCATAGGCTTTTAGATTTTTCAGGCATTTCTGAAAGTTTTTTCTCTCAGGTTCGAGAGCATATATTCTCTCATACTTTCCCCCTGTGCGTGAGATAAGCTCTGCGGCAGTGTCGCCTGTGTATGCTCCCAAGTCGCAGTATATCTCGTTTTCTCCAAGGGGAAGTATCTCGGTTATCTTGTCCTTATCCGTAAATATCTCACGGAGATAAGAAAGCTTGCCTGTTATCTTGAACGCTGTCAGCTTTTCAAAGGTAAGCTTTGAAATATCGTCATCAAAAAGGCGGTAAGCTTTTTCAGCCTGAGAATACATTGAGAGAAGCTTTTCCTTGCTGAAATTTTCATCGCCTGCAACGCACATTTCCGGCACTATGACCTCGCAGCTTTTTTCAATATTGTCGATACGCTCCATTATCTCAGGCAGGCTCGTGCCAAAGCCAAGCACAACTGTGATATTCCCAAACTGCGCTTGCACCTGAGAGAAAGTCTGCACCTTAAACCCTCTGAAGCTTTGTCCGCGGACAAAATCGTCGCTTGCAAAAACACCTGTGCATTTTATGCCAAGTCTATCAAATTCATCAAGAAGCTTTTCCGCTCCGTCGCCCATGCCGTATATGAATATCGGCTTTTCGCAGGTCTTGAGCCGGTCCCACGAGCTTTCAAGGGACTGAAAATATTCTTTTGAAAACATTCACACTTTCCTTTCCAAAAAAGGCTCTCACAGAAAGATCTGCGAAAGCCCCTTATTCTTATAGAACTTTATATGATATCGTCATGGATATCAAAATCATCATGATCATGGCAATGACCGCCGTCACCGCCGACCATATCCCTGCCCCTTACACGGTATCTATCACGATTTATATTGATATACTTATCAAGCTGTGCAAGCACATCTCTTGGTGCTTTTATGGACTTGACTTCCTTAACAGGCGTATCAACGTCTTTGACATTCATTACTATTGTGCCACAGCCGAACATTCTTTGTCCGAACGGCAGGACAAGCTTTTTGTCGACGACCCTATAAAGGTCAAGCTCGTCTTCCTCTATGCTGAGAAAACCCTTGCGTGTTATAAACTTATCTTCTGTGAGAAAATATCTTGTAAATGATATAGGCAGACCAAAAATCGTTCTTTTCTTATCTGTCCAAATGTAATTGATAACGTCTTTTTTCATAAAACGACGTCGCCTCCCTCAACATGATCTATAATTTTTTACAAAGACATCATTGCAAACTGGTGGCACAAAAAAGCTGCTGACCATGTTTTTTGCAATGATCCTCCCGTATATTTTACCACGCAATAAAGCTTTTGTCAAGAAATTATATTTTGTAAAAACCATGTAAAAATACCGTTCGGTTATATATTTCTATATCATTTCGCAAATATTAATAAATGCAAAATTATATATTTGTATTAATATTTTATTAATTATATAGCAATCTTTGCTGGCGTTTTCGACTTTTTTCTACATAAAATAAGCTTTCATAACAATGTAAAGTTGATGTAAAATATAGCGAATTGTCAATTTATTCATATAATATATTGATTTAAACGACACAAAAGCATATTTCCTTTGTGAGAATTACAATATTTGCACAATTATCTCAATCGAAATTTAGTAATAACCGACATTTGTTTATTTACTGTGTATAGATTGTTGCGTGTTTCTTAAAACATAGTACAAAAAGCAAGAAAATTAAGTAAAAAACTTGAAATTATACCGTAAAAATGTTATACTGCAAGTGTAGTATAAAGTTAAAAAATAAAAAAATTGGAGGAAGAATTAAAATGTGTAAAAAAGACGTGATCAAAATCCTTGTCGGAAGCCTCAATCAGACTGGCATGAAGGTGGCAGACTATCTGAAAAAACAGGGGTACAATGTTGCTCAGTCAGACTACAATCCACTGGAGATACAGCTTGAGGTACTTAAAAGCAAGCCTGATTTTCTGATAATTTCAGAAATAACGGAGTTTCCCTACGAGCTGTGCAAAAATCTCAAAGGGGCTTGTCCTAAGCTGAAAATAATCATGCTTTCCGACAGAAAAACCAACAACAGAAACAATGGGCTTGCAAAATATGCAGACAGGATAATAAAAAGCCCTCTAAGCTGTGCAGATATCAAAAACGCACTCAGAGCGCTTCAGTGTCCTGACGATTCTGCAGATCCGAACATCACAATAACACGAAGCACTGACGAGTGGTACACCAATGGCGACATACAATCTGCTATATCCACCGTGATGAAGAGATTGTGCATAACTCCAAATTATAACGGCTATGGCTACATCAAAGAGGCAATAAAAATGGCACTTACGACAGACAAAGCCAACAGACGTGTCACAAAGGTCATTTATCCAGAGATAGCGGCGGCACATGGAGTAACCACAGTAAGCGTTGAAAGAAACATGCGCACCGCCATAAGGATCGGTTGGGAAAAAGCTCAGGACAAAGACAAAGCCGAGATATTCGGTAATTTTGCCATAAGACCTGACCACTACCCCACTAACAGCGAATTTATTTTCGTTGCCGCCGAATACATAAACAGCAAATATCCAGCGGAAAAGGCATTATCAGCCACCGCTGGACATACTAGCGAAAGTAATTTATTTATCTAACAAGAAGAAAGCCGTTATGCACACAGGCACAGCGGCTTTTTTCTATATAAACGAAACGTCCTGCAGTAAATGACAACGGGCTGCCCTGCGGACGCAGATCTTCGGCTGCGTCACCCACTGTCATAAGATCACTGCAGACGCTCCGTTATCTCATTTTATGCCGACATGGTTTTTATGACACAAAAAAGCGTACCGAAAAATCGGTACGCTCAGTGTTTAAGTAAAAGCCGCCCTGCCGTCGCACAGCCGATAAACCCGCTATAAAAGCAGGGTGGGTAAAACAGCCTGAAAGCTTCACGCTCCCTTCGTCCGTTTCCGAAACGGCAAATGCGGTTTCGTTCGGGAGGTCTGCAATCCATTTCCAGAGTCTGAATCCCTTTTTAGAAGTGTTGGATTTATAATAACTGTGCTTGTTCGCACAAGGCAGGAAACTTTTTCTGTTATTTAGTATATCACAACATATCCATAATATCAATAGGTAATTTCAGCAAATCAAAGTACATAAAATTGTACATTTTACATATTGACAAGCCTATATGCTGAGATATTTTTCTTATGACAGGTGGTCGTGATCGTGACAACCGCAGCCACAGCCGCAATCATCGTCTTCGTCCTCATCGTCAAACTCGAACATTTCATCGATACGCTCCATAAACATCTGACCGATCTTCTCATACTCGTCATCATCTTCGATAGAAGCAAGTATCTCGTCATTGTTCTCGTCATACTCAGCCTTGAGTATCACAACGTCGCCTGAATCTTCAAGGGCTTCGTCACCGTTCTCATAATAAGGAGTGAGAGCATAATACTTCTCGTCACCATATTCCATTGCGTCCAACAGCTCAAAAGTCTGCTTATTACCATTTTCGTCCTCCAGCTCGTAGAGATCCGGCAGAAACTCATTATCCATAATTATCCTCCTAACATGATCTTGTGCGGTATATCGGCACTTTCTGAGTGGGATATATCGAAAAAATCAGAACAGAAAGACTGTTTCTGACCACCGCAACACTTTAATTATACTACACTGCAAAATCAAAGTCAAGCGCATTTTGTAAAAGTAATATTAAATATAAAATATACAAAAAAGTTGAGAAAAACTATTGACAAGTGCTAAAAGATGTGGTATAGTATAGTCAAGGAAAAACAAAGAGCCAAACAAAAGCAGACAACAGGGTTCGCTGAAACGGTCAACGGTCTGACGATACAGTAACGATTTCAGAGGGCACGGCAAAGCGAAGTGAGGCGAGAGGTTTTCCTTATATATCACAGGCAGATCGATGGACACAGCATATACCCGACACTAGGTACACTACAGTTCAGCAGGCGGGCAGGCTCATCGGATACCTAATAAGATATGAAAGGAGCGAGTCCAATGGACGCATCAGAGATCCAGGAGAGTATCCATAGGCTCGGCAATTTCTTAAAGTAAAAAAGGATCAAGACGCAGACGAATGAGCTGACAGGAATCCAGACATATATGATTTACACAGGAAGAAATTGCAGAGCCTCATGGATTAATCACAGCATAGAGTTACTGCAATTTAAGGATACTCTCAAATTTACAATTGAATATTTTGCAACTTTTATATAAGGAGTGATCGACATGATCGGTTACAGAAGGTTTGCAAATAAAATTTAGACAGGAGTGTTTCCAATGCACAATTTCAGCTTTTCAGAGGTAAAGAAATAAACTGAAAGAGTGATTCCAATGTAAAATTTAGCTTCTGAACATAAAAAGCTCACAGAGCTATAAAAATCAAATAAATTTCGAGGAGTGGTGCATATGAAAATGCACTCAAGGCTTTTGAACATCTGATATTTGGAGGTGAATCCGCCAGTTACTTCAGCAAGGCTTATCTGATATGATGAGCATAAGATCTTGAAATTATGCGAAAGGCGATAATTCCAATGGAAATGTAATAAATTTCATTGACAATAAATTTCACGAAAGGTGTTAAGTCCAATGGCACGTTAAGTTTTATCTACTGAGGCATAACTTAATATTTTGAAAGGAAATAGATCCAATGGAAAGGTAATTTGCACTTAGAGATTATTTTTACCGAAAGGAAATAGATCCAATGGAATAGCTTATATTATGCGGACAGAATTTTACTGAAAGGCGTGAGTCCAAAGTACAATTTAGCATGAGTTTACGACTAGAATTTTCAGAAGGGCGTAATACCAATGGCATAATCAATATGAACGTACATACTTAACTATGTGGTGTATTCAGATATCACATAGTTAAGTTTTTTTGTGTAAGAGGTTGGACGTCGAGGACGCCGTCCCCTACAACGTATCAAGAATAAATAAAGCACCCTGCGGATCAATGCAGAGTGCTTTTATTTTATATCATATTTTCAAGGAAAGCCACTGTCTTTGGATCGTATGTAAGATCCTGCGCTTCCATATCCTCGTCAAGCTGCCACAGCTTTGTTACTGCGAAAACTGACGATACAAAAAACGGCTGGCTGTTCAGATAGCCGAGGGTTATCTTTGCCGGAGTGTCCCCCGTCTGCTCGCTGAGCTGTTTTACCTTTGCAAGTCTTGCAAGATTAGCAGGGCCTGCATACTGTCCCTCAGGGAGATTGTTTGCAGCGTCGCCCTTTGCAAGCTTTGCAAAAAAGCCCTTTGCCTGCGGGGAGAACGCCATAACAGGAAAATCATGCTTCTTGTACCAACGGAACTCCTTTGTATCCATACAAACAAGAGTATTGTCACCGAAAGTTTCAACGCTCGAATGTGCAAGGCTGTAGTTTATCTGACTGATCCTGATAGGCTCCATACCGTTTTCCTCAGCAAACTTATTCGCTTCCTCTATCCTCTGAGTTGTCCAGTTTGAAACACCTATAAAATGTATCTTTCCGCTCTCATAAAAATCATTGAGAACTGGCATTATCTCTTCCACAGGTATCTTCGGGTCGTCACGATGAAGAAAATAAATATCCACATAGTCAACGCCCAACACTTTCAGGCTTTCTTCAAGATCCTTTGTAAGCTCTTCCCTGCTAAGACGGCTTTTGTCCATATGACCCATTTCAGGGTGACCACCCTTTGTGGCGATACAAATTTTGTCACGATTATTTCTGGCTTTGAGCCATCTGCCTATTACGCCCTCACTGGAATTGTGACCATTCTCAAGCCAATCGCAGTAAACTCTTGCGGTATCGATACACCAGCCGCCAAGCTCTGCATATTTGTCGAGAAACTCAAAATACACATCGTCACAATCGTTTCTCTCAAAACCTGCCGCACCAAAAGTCAGGGCAGGAACTTTCATTTCATATTTGTCATTTTTCAATACATAGCTTATCATATACTCTTCCCCCTTGGCATACAATTTCCTATACTATTTATCATCACTATGTCTGTCAATTAATGATTATACCATATAAAAAGGACTTTTTCCACAGAATTTTGTTAAATTTTATTTTTTCATAAAAACCCCTTGACAAGTCGGTAAACTTGATATATAATTGTAAAGGTTTATGACTTTACAGAAATCCATTGGGAGGTAAGCGGTATGAGTAAAAATTTGCAAAACAGTGTTTTGCTCGACTTGTATGGCTGCCTGCTCACTGATAAACAAAACGAGATCATGGATCTTTATTACAATGACGATCTGTCGTTGGGAGAGATCGCCGCACAGCTAGATATCTCAAGACAGGGCGTTCATGATGCTATAAAAAAATGTGAAACTGCAATGGCTGATTATGAAGAAAAGCTAGGTCTGCTAAAACAGCAGGAGGCTTATCTGGCAGAGCTTAAAGAGTTCAAGGCTCAGGCTATGGACGTTTTTAACGAGTGTAAAAAAAAGAATTATGCGAGAGATATCGCCGAAAAGGTGATAGTGCTTCTTGAAAATCTCGATTCTAAGCTTGATGAATTTGACAACGCAGAATATACCGAAGAAGAATAGATATAGATAAAAAAATTATACGGAGGACAGCTTATGGCGTTTGAAGGACTTTCAGAAAAACTAAACGGCGTGTTCAAGCGTCTTAAATCAAGAGGTAAACTTAGCGAAGCCGATGTAAAAGAGGCAATGCGTGAAGTTAAAATGGCTCTGCTTGAGGCTGACGTTAGCTACAAGGTAGTAAAAGATTTTATTGCCAAGGTAACAGAGAGAAGCGTTGGCGAGGAAGTGCTAAAGAGCCTTACTCCTGGTCAGCAGGTCATAAAGATAGTTAATGACGAGCTTATAAAGCTCATGGGCGAGGCTAACTCGAAGATAAACTTCCCTAACAAGCCGCCTTGCATCATAATGATGTGCGGTCTTCAGGGTTCAGGTAAAACAACACACGCTGCAAAGCTTGCGAAGATGTTCAAGAAAGAGGGCAAGCGTCCTCTGCTTATAGCAGCAGACGTTTACAGACCTGCGGCTATCGAACAGCTAAAGGTTGTGGGAGAGAGAGCCGAAGTCGCAGTATTTGAAATGGGTCAGATAGACCCACGAAAGATAGTAAAAGAGGGTATCAAGCACGCCAAGGATTACGGCAATGACCTTGTTATCATAGATACGGCAGGACGTCTTCACATTGATGAGGAGCTTATGAACGAGCTTAAAGACATCAAGAAGATCGCTGAGCCGAACGAGATAATGCTCGTTGTTGACGCTATGATCGGTCAGGACGCTGTAAAGGTAGCTTCAAGCTTTGACGAGGCTCTTGGTATCGACAGCGTTATCCTTACAAAGCTCGACTCTGACACAAGAGGCGGTGCGGCGCTTTCAGTGCTTGCTGTAACAGGTAAGCCTATCAAGTTCGTTGGTATGGGCGAAAAGCTTGACGAGTTTGAGGCTTTCCACCCTGAGAGAATGGCTTCAAGAATACTTGGCATGGGCGATATGCTCACACTTATCGAAAAGGCTACTCAGACAGTTGACGAAAAGGACGCCAAAAAGCTTGCAGAAAAAATGCAGGAAAAGGGCTTTGACCTTAACGACTTGCTGGAGCAGATGAAGCAGATACAGAAAATGGGTTCTATGAAGTCTATTATCAGAATGCTTCCAGGCGCAAACAAGGTAACAGACGAGCAGGTGGAGCAGGGCGAGGTTCAACTGAAAAAGACTGAGGCTATGATAAATTCAATGACAAGGGCTGAAAGAGAAAAGCCTGCGATCATTGACCCTAAGAGAAAAAGACGTATCGCTGCCGGAAGCGGCACACAGGTATCTGACGTAAATCAACTTTTAAAGCAGTTTGAACAGATGCAGAAAATGATGAAGCAGTTCGGTATCGGCGGAAATCTTCACGGAAAGAAATCCAGAAGAAACAGAGCGGCGCTTCTCAAAGGTCTTGGCGGCGGAATGCCACAATAGTTGATAAGCTATCAGCAATCAAGTGATTGATTTGATATATGAAGTTTTTTATGGAGGTGAAAATACAATGGCAGTAAAGATCAGACTCAGAAGAATGGGTGCTAAGAAGGCTCCTTTCTACAGAATCGTAGTTGCTGATTCAAGATATCCAAGAGACGGACGTTTCATCGAAGAGCTGGGCTACTATGACCCAACTAAGGAACCTTCTGTACTCAAGGTTGACGACGAAAAGGCAAAGTCTTGGATCGCTAACGGTGCACAGCCAACTGATACAGTTAAGGCTCTTCTCAAGAAGAACGGCACTATCTAATAGCTGACAAGACAATTCAGACGGTGAGCTGCTTATCCCACCACTTCGCTTGCCGTTTTCGGCGGGGAAAACGCTTCCCTGCCGCATTTTCGTGGGAGAATGGAGATATTTTTATGAAAGAATTACTCGAAACTATAGTTTCTGAGCTTGTTGAAAACAAGGACGCTGTAGAGGTCGTTGTTGACGAGCCTAACGCAGAGGGTATCGTGGTTTATCATCTTCACGTTGCTCCGGACGATATGGGCAGAGTTATCGGCAAGCAGGGCAGGATCGCAAAGGCTATAAGAGTCGTAATGCGTGCCGGTGCTTCCCGTGTGGATCAGAAAATAATGGTAGAGATAGACTGATAGTTCAGTGAATAAATCATCACCCCGTACAGATAATAGTATGGGGTGATTTTTTTGCGTATAAATAAAAAATACTTCAATGCGCTCACAGGTATAGCCGTGGGGATATGCAACGGATTTTTCGGCTCGGGCGGTGGAATGATAGCAGTGCCTATGCTTGAAAAAGGCGGCAGCGAGGCGAAAAAAGCTCATGCCACGTCCATTGCCATAACGCTTCCATTGTCTGTTATAAGCGGACTTATATATTTCAAGGGCGGAAGTCTTGACATTTGGCAGGCAGTGAAATTCATACCCCTTGGTCTGGCAGGTGCGGCAGTGGGTGCAATGCTCATGAAAAAGCTTTCAAACAGTCTGCTAAAACGTATTTTCGGCGCACTTATGATAATTGCAGGCGTGAGGATATTTATGAAATAGGGTGATATTACGGCTTGGTATACCATATGTGCGGTGGCTTTTCTTACAGGTGTTTTCGCCTCCATGGGTCTTGGAGGCGGAATGGTGCTTATAGTTTATCTGACGGTCTTTGCAGGCTTTTCGCAACTAGCGGCGCAGGGGATAAACCTTGTGTTTTTTATCCCTATCGCAATAATAAGCCTTGTGCTTCACACGAAAAACAAGCTTGTGGAATGGAAAAAAGCCGTTCCCGCAGTTTTGTGGGGAACGGCCGCTGTTATCATATCAGCATGGCTTGCAAACAGGATAGAGCAAAGCCTGCTTTCAAAAGCTTTCGGTATTTTCCTTATCCTAATGGGACTGAAAGAGTTATTTTTCAATAGTGAAAAGCACAAGTTCAAAAGGGTCTGAAAAACGCTGTGTCCAGCCGCTATTGCCTACTCCCCTTGACACCACAAGGGTCGTATCGTTCACGCTGTAAGTGCCGTCGGTGTATTTCGGGAACAGACCCTGACCAGGTGCATAAAGACCATTCACAAGGGGTAGCCTTATAAGTCCGCCATGTGCGTGACCTGTGAAGTCGATATCGATATGCGTTCCATACTGCACTGCGGTCTTGCTGAAATAGTTGCAATCCTCGGGATAGTGATTTAGCAGTATGACAAAATCCTCTGTGACCTGAGAAAAAGCCTCGCTGTCATTTTCCATATTGTCAAAGCCCAACAGGCTTATAGTATCACCATTTCGTGTGAGTGTGGTATGCTCGTTATAGAGGACGTTTACACCATAGCTTTCACAGCCTGAAACGAACTGCTCTCTTTTCTCCTGAGAAAGATTATATTCATGGTTGCCCATAACAAGATAGACAGGACATATCTCAGGGAGCTTTTTCATAAGTTCCAGCGAGCGGTCAACATCGGGAAATATCTGATCTACGCTGTCCCCTGTGACAAAGATATAGTCAGGCTCACAGTCTTTGACCTTTTCCGTCAGCCTATCTATATAGCCCTTGCCCCACTCGTTGTGGAAGTCAGATATCTGAACTATCTTACAGCCCTCGAAGCCCTCAGGCAAGTTGTCAAAATGCGCTGACAGCTTTTTGACCTCGATATAGGTATTAGACCACACAAAATCGGCTAATATCATTACCACAAGCACTATTATCACTATGATGATATTTCCTTTCTGCTTTTTAGTCAGCCTGCTTTGCTTTTTTTCTTCTGTATTCAAGATAGCCCTCCAAAATTATCGTTGCGGCAACTGTATCTACAACAGCCTTTCTTGCCTTTCCCCTGACGTTTGTTTCGTTAAGGATATTGTGTGCTGTGACAGTTGTGGAACGCTCGTCCCACATTCTCACGGGCAGGTCGGTACGCTCTTTCAAAAGCTCAGCAAATGCCCTGCACTTCTCTGCTCTTGGACCTTCCGTGCCGTTCATGTTTATAGGCAGACCTACTATTATCTCACCTGCGCCGTATTCAGCCGCCGTCTGAGCCGCCTTATCTGCAAGCCTTTCGGCGTTTCTCTCAGGAACAGTGCCGATAGGAGAAGCAAGAAACTCAGAGCGGTCGCTTATTGCAAAGCCTGTTCTTGCGTCGCCATAATCTATTGCCATTATTCTCATTTCACACACCTCTACATCATGACTTTTCGTATCATTATATCATAATACTGTCTGTAAAACAAGTCCTAAAGCAGGATTTTGGGAATTAAACTGCAAAAAGCGCAATGCAGAAGAGCTCTCTGCATACCATTTGCTTAAAAAAGTAAAATAGTTCCTTAAATACTGTGATTATTTGTGCATTATGGTTATTGATTTTTATTTTTTATTATGTTATAATGCTTTATTATCAGAGGGTATGCACAAATATCAGGGTTAAGTTTTGTGCAAAATTATATTATATAAGAATTGGAAAGGAAAAAGAAAAATGAAGAAATTTTTATCAGTAGCAATGTCTGCTATCATCGCCTGCGCTTCAATATTCTCATGCACACTGACAGCTTTTGCCGAAAACGCAGAAACAGAAGACGTTACTATCGACTGCTCTTCCGCAGAGACTTGTAGCAATTGGAAACAGTCTATCACTGTCGATCAGGCAACTTTCAACGCAACAAGGCTTACAAAGGATTCAGAGATAATCGTTACATTCAAGAGCGAGGAAATAAACGAAAAGGCAGGAAACAAATACAATGCTGAGCTTATTTTCCAGAGCTGGGACAACACCACTACATCAGCCGCTCAGGACGGTGCAGTATGGGCAAAGATAGCACCTGTGAAGTTTGACGACTCATCAGCTACATATGATTTTGAATCTATCGCAACTGCATACGGCACGGACGATTTCAGTCAGGTATACAACATCATAATCGGCGCAACTGACAGAGCGAAGATAACAGTAACAGGCATAACGGTAACGAACTGCAAGACAAAGACTTATGCAGAAAAGGAAGAAAAAGACTCAAAGGGAACAAACCCTATTATCATAGTTATTGCTGTCATTGCAGGAATTGCTATCGCAGTTGTGGTAATTGTGATAATCATGAACAAGAAGTCAAGCGAAGCCTTTGACGTAAGCACCGGCAAGTTCGTTGACAAGAAAAATCTTTTTGATGAGCCTAAGAACGGTGAGGACGAGAAGAAATAAAAAATAATGCTATCAGCAGGAGAACGAGCAGTTCGTTCTCCTGCTTTTTTTATACCAGAAATATTGACTTATAGACGGAGTTATGGTATTATATTAAAAGGTATATTTAATAATTGGAGGCTATATAAAATGTCAATATTTAAACTTGATCCAGCATTTAAGGACTACATCTGGGGCGGCACCAGACTTAGAGATGAGTACGGCAAAAAGTGCGATTATGATAAGGTCGCAGAGAGCTGGGAGCTTTCTTGTCATAAGGACGGTCCAAGCGTTGTGGCTGACGGTGAATACAAGGGTCTGACACTCAATGAGTATATCGAAAAGGCAGGCAAGGGCGTTCTTGGTAAGAACTGCGAAAGATTTGAGAACTTCCCTATCCTTATTAAGCTCATTGACGCTAAGAACAATCTTTCTGTACAGGTACACCCTGACAACGATTATGCAATGAGAGTTGAGGGCGAATACGGCAAGACAGAAATGTGGTATGTTGTTGACTGTGACGAGGGTGCAACTCTTCTCTACGGTTTCAAGCACGAGATAACAAAGGAAGAATTTGCAAGAAGGATCGCTGACAACACACTGCTTGAAGTAACAAACGCTGTACCTGTTAAGAAGGGCGACGTTTTCTTCATCAAGTCAGGCACTCTCCATGCTATCGGCAAGGGTATCCTTATTGCTGAGATACAGCAGAACTCAAACACTACATACAGAATTTATGACTATGGCAGAGTTGGCAAGGACGGCAAGCCTAGAGAGCTTCACGTTAACAAGGCTCTTGACGTAACAAAGCTTGCTCCTGCTGAGCAGTATCCTGAGACACCTGTTGAGAAGAAGGACGGCTATGACATAAAGCTTCTTTCAAAATGCGAATACTTCACAACATACAGGGTGAACGTTGAAACAAAGGCTGAGCTTGACGCTGACGAAAACAGCTTCAACAGTATTCTCGTTCTCGAGGGTGAGCCTGTTATCAGCGGCAGTGAAACTGTTTCTGCAAAGAAGGGCGAAAGCGTATTCATTTCAGCAGGCACAGGCAAGTATACTGTTGAGGGCAAATGCACATTCGTGCTTACAAAGATAGACTAAGGTGAGATAAATGCTTAAACTTGACCTGAAAAAGGAGATAGGTGAGCTTGGCGCACTTGTGATCGCTTTTATTATCGGATTTGTGGCAAGCTCATTTTGGATAGGTCTTATCAGCTTTGTGGTGCTGGAGCTTGTGTATCTTTTGGTATATGACGCCATAGCAAAAAAGGCTGAAGCCCAAAAGCCAAAAGAGGAAAAGGAAGAGATAAACTTTCACGAATATGACGATGACACTGAGAGCGATAACGCTCAGTAAGCTCAGAAAATAAAAGGGAGAAATTATTATGAAGTATTACATTGGTATTGATCTTGGCGGCACTAACATCAAAGCAGGTGTTGTAAATGAAGAATTTGAGATAATCGCAAAGGCTACCTGCAAGACCAATCTGCCAAGACCTGCAGAGGAGATCTGCGAGGATATGGCTAAGGTCGCTTTGGAAGCTGTAAAGAACGCAGGGCTGGAGATAGAGCAGATAGAGTCTGTAGGTATCGGCACACCTGGTACTGCAAACTCTGACACAGGCGTTATCGAGTATTCAAACAACCTTGGTTTCCTTAACTTCCACGTTGTTGACCTTATGAAGAAGTTTATCGACAAGCCTTGCTATGTTGAGAACGACGCTAACGCTGCGGCATACGGCGAGTATGTTGCCGGTGCAGCAAAGGGTGCGAACGACGCTGTTTGCATCACTCTGGGCACAGGCGTTGGCGGAGGAATAATCATTAACGGAAAGATATATTCAGGCTTCAACTTTGCAGGTGCTGAGATAGGTCACACTGTTATCGACCCTAACGGTCCGCAGTGTACTTGCGGCAGACACGGCTGCTTTGAGGTATTCTCTTCTGCAACAGGTCTTGTAAGAATGACAAAAGAGGCTATGTTTGAGGACAAGGACTCTATCATGTGGAAAATGAACGAAGAGGACGGCAAGGTCTCAGCAAGAACTGCGTTCAACGCCATGAGAGCAGGCGATAAGGCAGGCAAGGAAGTTGTTGACAAATACATAAAGTATCTTGCTTGCGGAATCACAAACACAATAAACATCTTCCAGCCTGATATTCTCTGTATCGGCGGCGGCGTATGCAACGAGGGCGACCCTCTGCTTTTGCCGCTGAAAGAGCTTGTGGCTAAGGAAGTCTACACAAAGAACTCAGAAAAGAACACTGAGATAGTTATTGCAAAGCTCGGAAATGACGCAGGCATTATAGGCGCGGCATTCCTTGGACTTTCACACAAGAAGTAATAAAGATATAAAGGGGAATTCAAAATGGGACTTTTCGACAAGATATTAAAAGGTGCTGTAGACGCTATCGACAACGCTGCAGCAAAAAGCGGCAACGGCCCGACAGGGCTTAAAGACCTGTTTGATCAGGCTATGGACAAGAAAAACGAAGCTATAAATGGCACTTCAAGCTCCACGGCTTCAAGCAAACCAAGCACTGCCACTTCAAGCACAAGTTCAAGCAAGAGAAGCAATTGTGCTTATACAAGACCGACATATACCACACCGCAGGAAGTTCTTGACACAGCAAGTATTCCTGCAAAGCCGTCAAGAGAAATAACCTATGAAATTTTCGACGGCAAAGACGCAGAAATAAGGGTGAAAGTATCATTTGACCTGAGCGGTGATTTCATCGAAACAGAATGTGACTTTGATTATGGCGCAATGTATCTGCCAAACTGTGATGATGATTTTGATGACAATTACTCTGACAGCAATACACCTTATTTTGAAATGGTAAGTGCGCCTGATGACGAGATATACTATATGATAGATAAATGTCGAAATGGCGGCACGCCTGACAATGCAATGATGTTCCTGCGTGTTGATGATATGGGACCTAGGATACAGTTCAAAGCCAAGGTGAAAAACAGGTTTGGCAAGATAGAGTATTTTTATAACTGTCAATTCCATGATGAGTTCAACCCCCAAAGCTACATCGGCGTATGTTACAATGCTGATGTTGTTGGTACTCCACTTGAGAAAAAGCTTATGGCTGCTGTTGACGAAGCGGCACGCACATTCCGCAGAGAAGTAGTTAAAATAGAGGACAGACCATTCCGCTAAGGAGGACAAAACGAAATGAAGTTCAGTATAATAGGTTTTATACCTACTTTGCTTTTGCTGATACCTGTGATAGCAGCCTGTTTCAAGACACCTGCCGACAAGCCTGAGCTTGAGGACGAGAACATTATCGTTTTCATTGCAAAGTGTGTGGGCAGATTTGGCTGCATAGGCTATATGTGCCTTGCTATCGGAGATTACAAGGTAGGCTTTTCAAGCAAGCTGCTTTTCATAATATGGGCTGTTGTTGCACTGCTCGTTATCGCACTTTATTGGGTGCTTTGGATAAGGCATTATAAAAAAGGCAATCATTTTGAAGATATTTACGGCACTGGGATCCCGCTTTTCATTATCCCTGCGGCATTCGTGCTTGTGACAGGTATCTTCTCAATGAATTTTATGCTTATCATATTCTCAGTGCTGGATATCGTTTGCGAATACTGCTCTGCATACGGTGTAAGAAAGCGTCTGCACCCTGCAAAGACAGAGGAAAGCTCAGACGAGGCTGAAACAAAAGAAAATGAGGACGGAGAATAATACCGCTCTCAGTAATATATTTTTCAAAAGAGGTAATAAAAAATGGCGTGTAATTATTTTTGTGACGGAGTAGACAAAGCTCCACAGAGATCACTTTTCAATGCTCTTGGCATGACAAAGGAAGAAATGGACAGACCTCTCGTTGGTATCGTATCTTCATATAATGAGATAGTTCCTGGTCACATGAACATTGATAAGATAGTTGAAGCTGTTAAAATGGGCGTTGCAATGGCAGGCGGAACACCTGTTGTATTCCCTGCTATCGCTGTTTGCGACGGTATCGCTATGGGTCACATGGGAATGAAATATTCTCTCGTTACCCGTGACCTTATCGCAGACTCAACAGAGTGCATGGCTTTGGCTCATCACTTTGACGCTCTTGTTATGATACCAAACTGCGACAAGAACGTTCCTGGTCTGCTCATGGCAGCCGCAAGAGTAAACGTTCCTACTATTTTCGTATCAGGCGGTCCAATGCTGGCTGGTCACGTTAAGGGCAAGAAAACTTCCCTTTCAAGTATGTTCGAGGCTGTTGGTACTTACAACGCAGGCAAGTTCACACTTGACGACGTTGAGGAATTTGAGAATAAAGCCTGTCCGACTTGCGGAAGCTGTTCAGGTATGTACACTGCAAACTCTATGAACTGCCTTACAGAAGTTCTCGGCATGGGTCTTAGAGGAAACGGCACTATCCCTGCTGTATATTCTGAAAGACTCAAGCTTGCAAAGCACGCAGGTATGCAGGTAATGGAGCTTTACAAGAAGAACATCAGACCAAGAGATATCATGACAAAGGACGCTTTCATCAACGCTATCACAGCTGATATGGCGCTTGGCTGTTCAACAAACTCAATGCTTCACCTCCCTGCTATCGCTCACGAGTGCGGAGTAGAGCTTGACCTTGACTTTGTAAACGAGATATCAAAGAGAACGCCAAACCTCTGTCACCTTGCTCCTGCCGGTCACACATACATGGAAGACCTCAACGAAGCAGGCGGAGTTTACGCAGTTCTTGGCGAGCTTAACAAGAAACACCTTATCAACACAGACTGCATGACTTGCACAGGCAAGACAGTAGGCGAGAACATCAGCGGCGTTGTAAACAAGAACCCTGAGCTTATCAGACCAATAGACAACCCATATTCTCAGACAGGCGGAATCGCAGTTCTCAGAGGAAACCTTGCTCCTGACACCTGCGTTGTTAAGCGTTCAGCTGTTGCGCCTGAAATGCTGGCTCATGAAGGTCCTGCAAGAGTATTCGACTGCGAGGAGGACGCTATCGCTGCTATCAGAGGCGGCAAGATAGTTGAGGGCGACGTTGTCGTTATCCGTTATGAGGGACCAAAGGGCGGTCCTGGAATGAGAGAGATGCTCAATCCTACATCTGCTATCGCAGGCATGGGTCTTGGCTCAACTGTTGCACTTATCACTGACGGACGTTTCAGCGGCGCTTCAAGAGGTGCTTCTATCGGTCACGTTTCACCTGAGGCAGCCGTAGGCGGTCCTATCGCACTTGTTGAAGAAGGAGATATGATAGCAATAGATATTGACAACTGCTCTATCACACTTAAAGTATCTGACGAGGAGCTTGCTGAAAGAAGAAAGAACTGGAAGCCAAGACAGCCAAAGGTAACAACAGGCTATCTTGCAAGATACGCTTCACTTGTAACTTCTGCAAACAGAGGTGCTATACTTCAGATAAAGGACTAATATCCGATACAAAATAATAAGGGAGAAAGGCGGAATAATATGAAAAAAATCATTTCAGGCTTGCTTGGAATACTCTTTGTAGTTCTTGTAGTAGTAGGTGTTTTCATCTGCACATATGTATTCAATCAGCCGTCAAGATCAGGCGATTCAAGAGAGCTTATCTCTGGAACATGGACAGATAAGGACGCAAACATCACTTTTGAGTTCTCTGACGAGGGCGATTTCACTATCACTCGCGCTGATGACAGCTCAGTTATCGCAAAGGGCTGGTTTAAAATTCAGGAGGACGGGGGAAGCGGAAAGATACAGCTTCTTGTAAATCCGTCTGACAGAGATACAACTGTTGATATCGGTCTGAGAATGAAGTTCTTCTCGACTATTTCCTACAAAAACCTTTCTATACCGTCTGAGGACGAGGGAGACAAGGTCGCTACCTGCAAGTTCATTTTCCAGAACTCTGACGGAGTTTACTCATGCGAGAGAAAAGACTCCGAAGGCTCGTTCTATGATGGCAAATAACGAATTTTCAAGGGCTACGGCTGAACGATATGTTTAGCCGCAGCTTTTGTGCAGTAAAGACTTGATTAAGATAAAAAGGAGAAAAAATGGAGCTACTGATCAAAAATATCCGTGCCTGCGACCCGCAGACAGGGCTTGACGGTATAACGGACATAGGCATTGACGGAGGAAAGATAGTCAGCCTTGGAAAAACTAACGAGCATGCTCAGAGAGTTATCGACGCAAAGGGCAAGCTTTGTGCATTGCCTGGGCTTTTCGATATGCACGTTCACTTTCGTGACCCAGGTCTTACCTACAAGGAGGACATCATCACAGGTGCGAACGCCGCAAAGGCTGGCGGTTTCACGGGCGTCGCTTGTATGCCGAACACAAAGCCGCCTATCGACTCCCCTGAGGGCGTGAAATACGTTTTTGAAAAGGCAAAGAAAACAGGTATCGACGTTTTCCCTATTGCCTGCGTTACAAAGGGCATGAAAGGTCAGGAGCTTTGCGACTATGACGCACTCAAAGACGCAGGAGTTACCGCCATTTCAGATGACGGCAGACCTGTTGAGAACGCTGAGCTTATGCGTCAGGCTATCGAAAAGACTAACGAGAACGGTCTTATCGTGACTTCTCACTGCGAGGACTTGAAGATAATAAACGGTGGTATCATCAACAAGGGCGAGATATCCGAAAAGCTTGGAGTAAAGGGCATGGACAGAGCCTCTGAGGACTATATCACAGCCCGTGAGATATGCCTTGCAATGAGCTGCAATGCGAGAGTTCACATATGCCACGTTTCCACCAAAGGCTCTGTGAACATCATAAGAGCGGCGAAAAAGGACGGCGTTAAGGTCACCTGCGAAACTGCACCGCACTATTTCACCTTCACAGACGAGAAGCTTTTAGCCCGTGACGCTGATTTCAGAATGTCGCCTCCACTTAGAACTGAGGAGGACAGGGCGGCTGTTGAGGAAGCTGTTCTTGACGGCACTATCGACTGCATCATCACCGACCACGCTCCACACTCCGCAGAGGAAAAAGCTGACTTTGAGAAAGCTCCAAACGGTGTTGTGGGACTTGAAACTTCCCTTGCAGCTACGCTTACAAAGCTTTATCACAGCGGCAAATGCGGTCTTGACAAGATAGCAGAGATAATGTCGGTAAATCCGAGAAAGATAATGGGACTTGAGCCTATCAAGATAGCAGTTGGCGAAAGATGCGACCTTTGTATCTTTGACCCTGACTATGAATGGGAAGTTATCCCTGCGGAGCTTAATTCAAAGAGCAAAAACAGCGTATTCAAAGGCACAAGGCTCAAAGGCAAGGTAATGTACACAATATGCAGAGGAAAGCTCGTTTTTGAGCTTTAAAATAAAATATCCGAAAGGAAGATAAAAATGGCATTTGACAGACTTATTGAAAATATCGTAAAGACACAGAACCCGTCAGTAGTGGGGCTTGACCCAAAGCTTGACTATGTTCCTGAATATATCAAGGAAAAGAAGTTCAAGAAATACGGCAAGACGCTCAAGGGTGCGGCAAAGGCTATATGGGAATTCAACAAGACTATAATCGACGAGATACACGATATCTGCCCTGCTATCAAGCCACAGGCTGCATACTATGAAATGTATGGCTACGAGGGTGTAAAGACCCTTTACAAGACTATACAGTATGCAAAAGAAAAAGGTATGTTCGTCATGACAGACGGAAAGAGAAACGATATCGGCGCAACTATGGAAGCTTACGCAACCGCACATCTTGGTCTTACTGACGTTGGCGGCGAGCTTATTGAGGCTTTCGGTGCAGACGCTCTCACTGTAAACGGCTATCTCGGCTCAGACGGTATAAACCCGCTTCTTGACCAGTGCAGAAAATATGACAAGGGCATTTTCGTTCTTGTAAAGACTTCAAACAAGTCAAGCGGTGAGCTTCAGGATCTTATGATAGGCAACAAGACAGTTTATGCCACAATGGGCTCAATGTGCGAACTGTGGGGCAAGGACGTTATGGGCAAGTATGGCTACAGCGGTGTTGGCGCAGTTGTGGGTGCGACTTATCCTGAGCAGCTTGCTGAAATGAGAAAGGCTCTGCCGCACACATTCTTCCTTGTACCGGGCTACGGTGCACAGGGCGGCGGTGCTGAGGGCGTATCAAAGGCATTTGACGATCACGGACTTGGTGCGATCGTAAACTCCTCCCGTGGCGTAATGTGTGCATACAAGAAAGAGGATAACTGTGACGAGCATGATTTTGCAAAGGCTGCAAGACGTGAAGTTATCAGAATGAAAGAGGATATAATCTCATATCTGCCAAAGATCACACTTGAATAAACACTAAAGGAGTGACTGAGTATGACAGCAAAGGGCGTTATATTGTTTACAGCGACGGTGGGAGCATTGCTTTTATGCTCCTGCGCAAAGAACGAGGATACAAGCTCTTTGACGGAAAGTCAGCAGGAGCAAAGCGATTTTCCAAGATGTATCGTAGGCGAGTGGAAATGCCATGAAACGCCCCTTGACAACAGCGAGCTTTATTCGGGCTATCTCAGCCTTATTATCCGTTCAGACGGCAACTATCTCATGTATGACGCAGAAGCAGGCAACCCCTGCTTAAAAGGCACTATCGAAATGGACGGCGACGATCTTGATCTTATCTTTGTTGATGACAGCGGAGTGGATTTTGCGCCACCTGCCGGTTGGGAGAATATGTCCAAAAGGCAGGAGATAGGCTATTTTGCTGACTCTTACACGCTAAAGCTTACTTATACTGATAATGATAACTCGGTCACTCTCGTTTTTGATGCGGTGAACGCTCCGAATGAGGTAAAGAACTAAGTACAGGGAGGATTTTTAATGTACAAGCAGGGTAAATACCCAATAGTTTCAAAAAAGACCCTTGCAAAAGGAATTTTTGACATTGAGATATACTGTCCGCACATTGCAAAGGCGGCAAAGGCAGGACAGTTTGCACAGGTGCAGGCAGAGGGCTTTTTCCTCCGCAGACCTATCTCTATTTGCGATATCAACAAGGACAAGGGTACTATCCGCCTTGTTTTTGAGGTAAGAGGTCACGGCACTGACAAGATAAGCGAGCTTAACAAGGGCGACCTTGTTGACATTATCGCACCGCTGGGTAACGGCTTCAAGGTGCTTGAAAAGGGCAAAAAAGCTGTCTGTATCGGCGGCGGCATAGGCACACCTCCAATGGTGGGCATTGCAAAGGAATACGGCGAAAACGCAACTGTTATAAGCGGTTTCAGAAACGCTGCGGCGGTCATTTTGCAGGAGGACTTCAAGGCTATGGGCTGTGACGTTCAGCTTTGCACTGACGACGGCTCGGCAGGAAGAAAGGGCTTTGTTACTGACGCGCTTCTTGACGTGCTTAAAAGCGAAAAGCCTGATATCGTTTATGCCTGCGGTCCAATGATAATGCTCAAAAATATCACGAAGATATGTGAGGAAAACGGCATTTACTGTCAGGTATCTCTTGAGCAGAGAATGGCTTGCGGCGTGGGTGCGTGTCTTGTATGCGTATGCCGCACTGTCAAGGACGGTCAGGAGTTCAATTCTCACGTTTGCAAGGACGGTCCTGTATTCGACAGCGAGGAGGTAGTGTTTGATGAATAGGATAAATGTGAATTTCTGCGGAGTTGAGTTCAAAAACCCTGTTATCCCCGCAAGCGGCACATTCGGCTACGGCAGAGAGTACGAGCAGTTCTATCCGCTTTCCAAGCTTGGAGGAATATCCGTAAAAGGCACTACGCTTCACCGCCGTGAGGGCAACCCAGGTCCTAGAGTTGCGGAAACTCCAAGCGGTATGCTCAATTCTGTTGGACTTCAAAACGGCGGCGTTGACAAGTTCATAAACTACGAGCTTCCAAACCTTGTAACAAAAGGCACAAGGATAATAGCCAACATAGCAGGCTCAACTATTGAAGAATGTGCAGAGCTTGCAGAAAAGCTCAACGGCACGGCTGTTGACATGATAGAGCTTAACATATCCTGCCCGAACGTAAAACAGGGCGGAGCGGCATTCGGCACCGACTGCAACGTTGCAGGTGCGGTCACAAAGGCTGTAAAGGACGTTACGGAAAAGCCTCTTATGGTAAAGCTTTCACCGAACGTTACGAGCATTGTGGACATTGCAAAGTCTGTTGAAGCAAATGGTGCTGACGCTGTTTCCCTTATAAACACGCTTCTCGGTATGCGTATCGACATAAAGACACGCCGTCCGATTTTGAAAAATAACGTGGGCGGACTTTCCGGTCCTGCGGTGTTTCCTGTTGCCGTAAGAATGGTATGGCAGGTGGCAAACGCTGTTAAAATACCTGTTATGGGCATGGGCGGTATCGCCACATGGGAAGACGCCATTGAAATGATGATGGCAGGCGCAGGAGCTGTTCAGGTAGGTGCGGCAATATTTGCTGACCCTTATGCACCTGTGAAGATAGCCGAGGGTATGCAGAAATTCTGCGAAGACAACGGCATTAACAACATCTCTGAGATAGTCGGCACTGTTAAGCCTTGGTAATAACATAGTAAAATATCCGTCTTTTTACAGGGCGGATATTTTTATGGCATTTTTTCTTATGAATTTCTTAAATCCATTGAAAACAGCTTGCAAAAATGCTATAATTTAAGTCGTCAGGAAAGGCTGACAGAGAAAGGGGAAAGATATGTTTCTTAGAGTACTTTGCGTGATAACATCTGCACTTACAGTTCTTACCACGCTTTCAATGACATCATGTGGAGCAGACAACGCCATTTCGTCTGAGACCTCCGAAAGTGCTGTTACATCTACGGCAGACAGCGGTAAAACTGCAAAGGATATCCTTTCGGCAATAGAGGGCGACCACATGGACGCTTCGACTTTTTACGGTGAGGACAGCTTCACAAAGAATACCGAAAAGCTTTATGGTATAGAAGCCGACAAGCTCAGCGACGGAGGAATACTTTACTCCTCTGACGGCAATTATGCTGACGAGATATCAATGCTCAAAATGGCTGACGGAAGCAGTGCAAAAAGCCAGCTTGCAGACAGGCTGAGCTACAGACTTAATCAATATGAAAACTACAAGCCTGAAGAAACAAAGAAAATACAGGCGGCAAAGATATTTCAAGCTGGAGATTACTGGGTGCTTGTTATCTCTGACAATGCTGACGAGATATCTGACGAGATAACAGACATGATAAATTAAAAAACGGAGGAAAGAAAATGACAACAGCGAAAAAAATACTTACCCTCGCACTTTGTCTGACCTGCCTTACAGCGGGTATGACAGGCTGTGCAAAAGATAAAAGCAGTTCTGATACTAAAATTACTAAAAGCACATCATCACAATCAGAAAGCAGCGACAGCGAGAAGATAAAAGAACTTAACGACAAGCTTGAAAAGCTGGAAAACACGCTTTCTAACATTCTGGGGGAGGATATATTTGATCCCGCAGACGGTGACGGCAACGTAAATGGTGAGATACACCCTATCTATGATGATACGGCAGTGGTTGAAGCTTACAAGTCGGGTGATGATTCAAAGCTCACTGACGATAAGGACAAATACATACTCAAAGAGCTAAAAAAGGCTGTGGGCGAGATAATCAAAGACGGCATGAGCGAATATGACAAGGAAAAGTCTGTTTATGATTATGTGTTCTCTCAGACCCACTTTAATGACGATTCTCTTGTGGCGATATCTGATGACAGTGAAGATGACGAGTCATACAATCCTTACGGATTTTTCCATGACCACTCTACTATCTGTGTAGGAAACGCAACAACAATAAAGCTGTTTTTTGATGTTCTGGGTATCGACAGCAAGATAATACACTCAACAGAAAACGGCGAACACGCTTGGAACGTTGTGAAGGTAGACGGCAAATGGTATCACCTTGATGTGACATTTGACGGCGGCAACGAAGCTCCTGACTACGCATATTTCAACGTACCTGACACTGCAAAGGACGACGGCTCTTATCCTTGGAACAAAGAGGACCTCCCTGAATGCAATTCAACTGACGATTGCTACATATGCAAGAATGCCAAGAAGCTTGACAGCGTTTATGATATACCTGAGCGCATAAAGGAAGCAATGTCAGGCAAAGGAAAAACTGTATATATGTCACTGGACGTGCCGGAGGGAGCAGGCAGCACTGCAGTTGCGGAGCAGGTCACAAACATAATATCAAACTTTTACATTGACGATTACAACGTCTCTTCCACACCTGTTATTGACGCAGGGGACAAGGTTTGCTTTGGAATTTCTTTAAATTCGGCAGATGATGACGATTCGGATAATTCTTATGACACAGACAATGCACTCGGCATTGATTACGACAAGCTTTCAAAGGCTTTCTCAGATGCTCTCGGAATAGATTATGAGTATGAGCCTGATTATTCTGATAATAACATAATGGGTTAAAGCTTATAAGGGGATTCTTTAAGGCAACACCGCACAAAGCCCACCTGACGGCTTTGTGCGGTGTTGCCTTAATAAAAGCCGCAGGGCATACAGCGCAAAAACTGTATACCCTGCGGCTTTTTATATCGGATTTGATCGAAGAAAGCTTGCCCATTGGGTCAAACGTCAGCTTGCCTGACTGTCTGCCCTTTTCCGATTTTATATGTTTGAGAAATCAGCTCTCGAAAAGTGCTGTTGAAAGATATCTCTCACCTGTATCAGGGAGAAGTGCAACGATAGTCTTGCCCTTGTTCTCTGGTCTCTTTGAAAGTATCTCGGCTGCTTTAAGTGCTGCGCCTGATGAGATACCAACAAGGATACCCTCTGTTTTAGCGAACTTGTTGCCTGTCTTGAAAGCGTCCTCATTCTCGATAGGAAGGATCTCGTCATAAACCTTTGTATCGAGGACATCAGGAACAAAGCCAGCGCCGATACCCTGAATTTTGTGTGGACCTGATTTGCCCTGTGAAAGAACAGGTGAAGTTGCAGGCTCTACTGCTACGATCTTAACGTCAGGGTTCTTTGATTTGAGATACTGACCAACACCTGTTACTGTTCCGCCTGTGCCAACGCCTGCGATAAAGATATCTACCTTACCGTCTGTATCTTCCCAGATCTCAGGACCTGTTGTTGCAAAGTGAGCGGCTGGGTTTGCTGGGTTTACGAACTGACCGAGGATAACTGAATTCTCGATCTCGCCTTTAAGCTCGTCAGCCTTCTTGATAGCACCCGTCATGCCCTTTGCTCCTTCTGTGAGAACTATCTGTGCGCCATATGCCTTAAGAAGATTTCTTCTCTCGATACTCATTGTTTCAGGCATTGTAAGAATTACCTTGTAGCCCTTTGATACGCCCACAGCCGCAAGACCGATACCTGTGTTTCCTGATGTAGGCTCTATAATAGTTGCACCTTTCTTGAGAACGCCCTTCTTCTCAGCTTCCTCGATCATTGCAAGTGCAACTCTGTCCTTAACGCTTCCTGCCGGATTGAAATATTCAAGCTTTGCAAGGATAGTTGCGTCAGCCTCTACTGCCTTTTCAAAATTAACTGCTTCGATTATTGGAGTTTTTCCGATAAGCTCCGAAACGCCCTTATAGATCTTTGACATTTTAATCTACCTCCGATATGAAAATTATTTTATGCGGTTTTCTGTACCGCTTATGTTTGCTATGGTTATACTATATCACTTTATTCCTACTATGTCAATAGGATTAATATGCTTTCTGTGTTTTATACAACAAAATCAGCTTATTGCAAGCTTTAATTTGTGCATTATGACCTATAATCATACTCAGTAATGCAATATGGCTTATTATTATCATCACAAAGCTCCACAAATTTTCTGCCCTCATCGGTATAAACAAGAGCCTTTATGGCTTTACCACGCTTCAAGGGATTTTTATATTCCACACGGATACGCTTCACAGCAGACTCGTTTTCCACAAACTCGTCTGTTATGTCAAGATATCTCGCATTGTTGACGTGTTCGTTCATGTCGATATAGCATTTCAGCACCGGGATATCCTCATACACCTGTGGCTCAGTATCAGGTAGGGCTATCTTTCTTGGAAGATACTCCATATCAAGCTTTGGATAGAGCTTCACCCTATCAACAAGCTCCTGTGGAACTTTTATAGGCCGCTGAGAGGTTTTGTCCATGAAAGCGCCAGAAGCTATAGACTTCACGCAGATATCACCATTTTCGTCATATATAACTGTGTTTCTGTAGCCATACATTCTTTTTAGCTCATATGTCCATGTTTTGACGGTGAGCTTTTCGTTCTGCTCAGGTCTGCGAACTATATCAAGCTGTCTTGACACAAGAAACATCACGCAGTTTTCTTTCTCAAAAAAAGGCGACATAACAGGGTGAGTGTCAAGGTGGATAACAGAGCAATCCTGCAAAAGGTCAACAAGGCAGCTATTTCTTATTATGCCATGCGAACCTATCTGGCTGCAATTTACAGTGCGTTTCATTTCATACATATTGCTTTCCTCCATTCTGCTATATGATAATTATACAACTTATTGTCGCTTTTTTCAACAGCACATAGGTACAAATGTTAACAGAGATAAAGAAATGTTAAAAAAAACTTGTTGAAATTAGTCCGCTTTGCTACTTATAATGATATTACAGCAATTTTACAGGAGGCAAAATATGTTTTTATGGTTAATGATAGCTATTCTTGTGGCGGTCTGCTCTGTGGCTGGCTTTATTTATCTCACAAGAAGAATATCAGCTTTTGGCTTTATAAAAAAGCTTTCAAAGGATAAAAAGGTACTTAAATACGCCATAAGTGCAGGTCTTATAGTGCTCACAGGCGGCATAATATGGCTTATATGGGACTGGATAAATGCGATAATCTGTTTGCTGCATCTTGTTTTATTCTGGCTTTTGTGCGACTTGTTTGTGTTCATTGGAAAGAAGATATCAAAGAAACAGGCAAGCAAATGCCTTGCAGGCTTTATCGCCGTGCCGCTGACGGTGGTGTATCTTGCGGTGGGCTGGTATCTTTGCAGCAATGTGTGGGAAACTGACTACACACTGAAAACTGATAAGAAGTCAGGTGACATAAGGATAGTTCAATTTGCAGACTCTCACGTTGGCACAACGTTCCATGGGGACGGCTTTGCAAAGTACATGGAAGAGATACAAAAGCTTGACCCCGATGTGGTGCTTATAACAGGCGACTTTGTTGATGATGACACATCAAAAGAGGACATGATACAGTGCTGTGAAGCTCTTGGCAAGCTGAAAACAAAATACGGCGTTTATTTCTCATTTGGCAACCATGACAAGGGATACTATGACCCTTCGTATCGTGGCTACAGCGGTGACGATCTTATTGCGGAGCTTGAAAAGAACAATGTCAACGTATTACAGGACGACACCGTGCTTATCGACGATCGTTTCTACATAATAGGCAGACAGGACAGATCTGAGGAAATGGAAAAGGGCGGTCACAGAGCATCTATGGAAGAGCTCACAAAGGATCTTGACAGCTCGAAGTTCACAGTTGTAATGGATCACCAGCCTTGTGATTATGACGCTCAGGCGGCGTCAAAGGTAGACCTTGTTTTGTCAGGTCACACACACGGCGGTCAGCTCATACCAATAAACTTCCTTGGCACTCTCATCGGCGGCAATGACCGCACATACGGCTATGAAAAGCGTGAGGACACCAACTTTATCGTGACATCAGGCATTTCAGACTGGGCGATAAAATTCAAAACAGGCTGCAAGTCTGAGTATGTTGTTATTGATGTTTCGGAGAATTAAACAGCAGGGCAAAGCAAAAGGGTCAGCGAAAATTCTGACCCTTCAGTCTGTATCAGAGCTTTGAATGCTTTCCTATCGTGATTTTTTCCAAAATGTTCACCTGCCTTTCGGGCATTCGCTGTGTCGAAAAACGCTGTGTATAAAAGTTTAGTACAATGTTTACCCTTAGTCAAGCACTGAACTATTGACAAACTGCCCTTGTGGATATATAATTTACCAAGAAACTACACTTTGAAAAGGAGGTGTGGCAGTGACAAAGGTCATATATCCTGTTATCGGCAGGCAGACTTCCCTGCCCTTTTATCTCACCGGAATAGGCATTTCCGACCCTGAATTTCACGTCACAAGGGACAAAGGGCTTGTTTCACATCAGTTTCTTTTTACCTCAGGGGGCGAGGGCAGACTAATTGTCGGGGGAGAAGAATTTGTGCAGACTAAAGGCTCGGCATTTTATCTGCCCCCTAGCGTTCCGCATGAATATTATCCTGCAAATGGAAACTGGATAACAAACTGGATAGTTTTCCGTGGTGAATTTTCGGGGCAAATGCTTGCAAACCTTGGCTTAGACAGCTTTAGATTCTCCCCTGAGATAAACACAAAAAAACCTGCTCAGCTTTTTGAGCGAATTTTAGTTGCCGCTGCCGACCCTGTGAATTGTGGCGAAAAAACTTCCGCACTTGTGTATGAATATATCCTGGCCATGAGGACTGCAATGCTTTTCCCTGACAGCCGAAACAACGTGGGAAGCATTACAAGGCAGGCGCTTTTGTATATTGACAGCCGATACATGGAGGATATCACCGCAGAAACACTTGCAGGACTTTCGGGAGTGTCAGTACAACATTTCTGCCGTGTTTTTAAAGCAGAAACTTCAATGCGTCCCCTTGAATATATTGCAAAACGACGTATCTCTCAGGCAAAATCTCTGCTTCTTAACACCGACTCTGACATAGGCGACATAGGCAAGCAGGTGGGCTATGAGGACAGAAACTATTTCAGCATCGTATTCAAAAAGCTGGAGGGCGTTTCGCCAAGAGAATACCGTCGTTCAAGAGGAACAGGTTTGTAATAATATTTTAAGCTTTATTAGAATTTTCTTAGCATATTTCAAAGCAAAATGTTCGTATCTTAATAATATGCAAAATATTTCAGATTGACCATACACTCCTTTAAGCTTATAATTGTCATAAGAAAACAAGAAGCCATGCTTTATGCAAGGAGGATAACTTATGACGATACTAAAAAGGAGCGCTTCAATGGTGTCAGCATTGGTCATGATGATATCTAGCGCAGGCGCTTACAATTGCAGTGCGGAGGGAACAACGGTGAACGATAGCAATACAAATAATACAAGAGAGATAGTTATTGACGGAACTACGGCTCAGCTCAAAGAAAATATGCGCTACAGAGGGGCAGGCATGGTGAGCGCAAACAACTCATCAAGGCTTCTGCTGGATTACAAGACAGAACACCCTGATGTATATGAGCAGATAATGGAGTATATGTTTGGCAAAGAGGGCATCGGCATTACTCACCTTAAGTTGGAAATGGGTGCGGATATAAACTCATCATCAGGCACAGAACCATCTGTAATGAGAACAGAGGACGAAAAGGCTGACGTAACAAGAGGTGCGGCATACCAGCTTGCCGCTGACGCAAAGAGAATAAATCCTGACCTCACCTTGGATATGCTTTGGTGGAGCGAACCAAAGTGGGTATCCGGTGCATCAGACGTTTATGCTGCAAGATACAAATGGTATAAAAACACCCTTGACTCCGCTTATGAAACATATGGACTTGAATTTGACTATGTAAGTGCTGTGCAGAATGAGCGTGGAGCTGACCCTGAATGGGTGAAATATCTTTCCTCACATCTCAAAAGTGAAAAAGACACCCCTTATGACTACTCAAAGATAAAGATAGTCGGTGGAGAAGAGGTCTGCACATGGGGCTTTGCTGACAGAATGTATGAGGACAGCGAACTTATGAACGTTGTTGACGTGGTGGGAAGCCATTACACAAGCGAGTCCACCGAGAACGCACAGAAGCTTGCATATGAAGAAAACAAAGAGCTTTGGTTCAGCGAAGCAAGCTCGCCAATGGCATATGCGCAGGGTACATACAGATATGACGGCTCAGGTCTGGCAGGCATAAACGGCACCCTTGATATTGCAAACAGAATAATCGGAATGTATCCAAACGGCAAAATGACACTTTATGAGTATCAGCCTGTTGTATCGGCATACTATGACGGTGCTTGCTACTGTCAGAAACAGCTTATCTCAGCCTGCGACCCTTGGAGCGGTTATTATATGCTTAACAGCGGTTTTTATATGTCTCTGCATTTTTCGCAGTTCATTGAAAAAGGCTGGGCGTTCGTTGACAGCGGATGCTACAGCGACGGCAAAAAAGGCGGTGACGGCCACGCTATCGTCGACGCAGTTTACAGCTATATGACCGCCACAGACACAGAAACAGGCGATTACAGCACTGTTATCACAAACACTACAAGCGAGCCTATACAGTATGACCTCAAGGTATCAGGACTTGACAAGGCGTCAAGCAACGTGAGCGTATGGGAAACAAGAGGTCCTGACAGCATTGACGGCAGCTATGACGAGAATTATTTCAAGAAAACTGAGGATATAACCCCTACAGAGAACGGCGGAGCTTATACATACTCTGTGACAGTGAAGCCGAATTCTATTGTGACGGTTTCCACTGTTAAACCTGAGCGCACAGAATACAAAAACGCTGACGAGAGCGAACGCACTGTTTTGAAGCTTCCATATTCGGACGATTTTGAGTATGCAGGCTATCCTGAGAATTATCTTTCATCAAGGGGCAATGCGCCAAGATACACAACAGATCAGGGCGGTGCTTTCGAGGTGGAAAAGACCGACAAGGGCAATATGCTAGTTCAGCAGATAACAGCTGACATGAAAGCCAACGAGTGGGGCTACACCCCCGAACCTGTGACTACATTCGGTGACGACAGGTGGTATAACTACTCTGTGAACGTTGACGCTGCTTTTGCGACTTCGCAGGACGCAGGATCAAACTATGTGGGCGTTGGTCTAAGATACACGCTTGGCTGCAATTCATACAGTGGCTATTGGATAAAGCTTTATGAGAACGGAAGCTGGGAGCTTAAAGCAAATGACGGCACTCTTAGCAGTGGAAGCATAGACGGCTTTGACGGCACAGCTTCTCACAATCTGAAAGTCGAGGCTGTAAACAACGTTATCCGTGGATATATTGACGGAAACATGGTGGCTGAATACTCTGTCAACGAAGGTGAATCTCTTATCAGCGCAGGCAGAGCGTCACTTTTCAGCTCATACAACAAAAACAGCTTTGACAACTTCTCTGCTGAACCTGTGGAGGGCAATGATACATATGTAACTCGCTTTGACGAAACAGACTCTTGCTTCACTTTTGAGGGCAGCTGGGAACACAACCTTATGAGCAGCTTCAAAAACTACAAACGAACCATATCAGATGGCACAGAGGGCGACTATTTCACAGTAAACTTTGAGGGAACAGGCTTTGCGCTTTCAGGTGAAACAAGAGAAAAAGCTATACTCGGGGTATCAATAGACGGTGGTTATGAACAGCTCGTGACAGTTTCAAGGACAGGTCAGCGTGAGATATCATGCCATTTTGAAGGCTTGTCTGAGGGCGCTCACACCGCAAAGGTAACCATAAAATCAGGCAAATATACAATTGACGCTATGCAGGTAACAGGCGGAAAGATACCATTCGAGAAGGAAACGCCTGCGAAGTCTGAAAGCACTACGTCAGGCAAAAGCAAGCTTCCTATAGCTGTTGGGGCAGGCGTTTGCGCTGCTGCGGCAGTTGGTGCAGTGATATACGGCATAGCGAGAAAGAAGCGTAAGGAAAATAATGACTAAAATAAGCAGAACAACAGACATGACACAAGGCAGTGAAATGCGGCACATAATAATGTTTTCACTGCCCTTGCTTGCAGGAAATCTTTTGCAGCAGACATACAATATAGTGGACACTATGGTGGTGGGGCGTTATCTGGGCGATGACGCCCTTGCCGCTGTTGGTGCTACAGGCTCTATCACTTATCTTTTTTACACCCTTTGCATAGGGCTGTCGGTGGGTGCAGGAATAATTGTCGCACAGTATTTCGGTGCAGGCAAGAAAAAAGCCCTGCGGTCGGCAGTATTCAATTCGGCACTTGTCACGGCTATCTTCGGCGTTGTAATAAGCCTTTTATCCGTTCCTGCCGCAAGACCTATACTGGAGCTTTTGAAAGTTCCTGACAAGCTTATCGGAGATTCTGCGGCTTATATGCAGATAGCCTGCGGCGGAACGATAGCGGTGGCAGCATACAACTGGATAAACGCCATAATGAGGGCTTTGGGCGACTCAAAAACACCGCTGATATTCTTAGGTGCAGCAAGTTTGCTAAACGCCCTCCTTGACCTGCTTTTTGTGGTGGTATTCAAATTCGGCATAGCAGGTGCGGCATGGGCGACAGTGCTTACGCAGGCACTTTCTGCCATTTCTTGTATTGTGTACTGCTTTGCAGTGAGCGGAGAGATAAAGCTCACCGCCGACGATCTGCACGCCGACAAGGACATGATGAGCCGCTGTGTGAAAACAGGCGTGCCTATCGCCATACAAAACGGACTTATCTCGGTATCAATGGTGGCTCTCCAGCGTGTGACAAACGGCTTTGGCGAAACGGTCATGGCGGCATACACAGTTTCAATGCGTATCGAGCAATTCGTTCAACAGCCGTTTTCTTCACTTAATGCGGCGATTTCAACATTCACAGGACAGAATATCGGTGCAGGGAAAGAAAAACGTGCGCAGAAAGGTCTTGCTTGTGCAATAAAGATATCGGTGATATTCTCGGCGGTGGTGCTTGTGCTGTTCACACTGTTCGGTGGAGCGATAACATCTTGGTTTGTCAAGGGCAAGACTGTTATAAGCATATCGGCAAAAGCGCTTATCATAACCTCACTTTTCTACTGGTCGCTGGGTATTATCCACACCACAAGGGGCTTTTTGAACGGCGCAGGCGATACAAACTATGCCCTTGTAAACGGCATGGCGGAGGTAATATGCAGGATAGGTCTTTCACTTATCCTCACAAGGATAGCTTTCATAGGCTATTGGGGCATATGGTACACCACCGCCGCAACATGGTTTGTGACCGCTATGGTGAGCCTTTTAAGATACAAGGGTGGAAAATGGAGGCTTCATGCCATAGTGAAATAGATTTTCATAACTGCTGTACCGATTGGGTGCGGCAGTTTTTTTGTTGAAACAGTTTCACATTATATATGAAATATTCATATGAAACCATATTGATTTTTCATAGTGCTGTGGTATAATAAAATAAAAGGAGTGACGAGCAATGAACATTACCGAATTTGCAAAAGCCGCAGGAGTATCAAAATCTGCTGTGAGCAGATATTTCAACGACGGCTATGTGAGCGAAGAAAAGCGCAGGCTTATTGAAGCCGCCATAGAAGCCACAGGCTATGCCCCAAGCGTTCAGGCGCAGAACGTGAGAACAAGGGTGACAAAGCTTGTGGGAGTTATTATACCGAAGCTTTCAAGCGAGAGCTGTGCAAGAGAGGTGGAGGGAATAAGTCAGGTACTCAGTGAGCAGGGCTATCAGCTTTTGCTTGTGAACTCTGCCAACGACCCAAAGAAAGAAGTGGAATATCTGGAGCTTTTCCGAAGCAATCGTGTTGACGGAGTTATCTTTTTGGCTTCTGTTTTCACTCCGCTACATGACGCTGTGCTGAAAAAAATGCGTGTTCCGGTGGTAATTGTGGGACAGGAATACAAGGGTGCAAATTGCGTTTGTCATGACGATTACAAAGCCGCCTATACCGCCGAGAAGCTTATGCTTGACAAAGGCTGCAAAAAGCCCGCTTTTATCGGTGTTACCGAGCAGGACAAGGCGGCAGGTCAGGCAAGAAAAGACGGATTTCTCCACGCCCTTTCTGATAACGGCATCAACATTGAAAAGTCTGACATGCAGACGGCTGAATTTAAAATGGACTCAGGCTACAAAAGGGCTTTGACATTACTGAGAAGCGGCAGAAGGTACGACCACATTTTCTGTGCCACCGACAATCTTGCCGCAGGCGCACTCCTTGCCTGCCGTGAGCAGGGATTGAAAGTACCGGAGGATATAATGATAGCAGGTATTGGCGACTCTCAGCTTTGTAATGTCACGTCCACTCCACTGACCTCTGTGCATTTTCATTATCGCACCGCAGGCATAGAAGCGGCACAAATGCTGCTCAATTCACTTAAACGAGAAAGCTCTATACCAAGAACGCTGACGCTTGATTTCGAGCTGGAAGAACGTGAGTCCACAGAGAAAAAATATGAAACTGTGTGAAACCTTGTAATACCGCCTTGTAAGTTTATATTATTTGTCAATAGACAAATGCACTGCCATAGGTTATAATATAGTTAATGAAATCGGTATCACATAAATGATGAAACTGATAAAATAACATACTTCGGACAAAATAATAAAAAAGCAAGCAAAGGACGGGATATTATGGATTACAGAAGTTCAGCTCGTGAGATACTTTCTGCCATAGGCGGAAAGAAAAATCTGGTCAGTGCCGCACACTGTGCCACAAGATTAAGACTTATAATCGCAGACAACTCAAAGATACAAAAGGATACCCTAGAGAACATTGATGTTGTAAAGGGCGTTTTTGAAGCTTCAGGACAGCTTCAGATCATCATAGGCACCGGAACGGTAAACAAGGTCTATGACGAATTTATCGCAGAGGCAGGCGTGGAAGCCTCTTCAAAGGACGAAGTCAAGGCTCAGGTGGCTCAGAAGCAGAACTGGTTCAAAAGGCTTATCAAAACTCTCGGCGATGTATTCGTACCTATAATCCCTGCTATCGTTGCAGGCGGTCTTATCATGGGAATAATGGAAGCCTTGAACTTCATGGCTGCGAACGGATTTATTTCCATTGATACCAGCGGATATGTTTTCACAATATTCAAACTGCTTTCAAATGCAGCGTTCACATTCCTGCCGATACTTATCGGCTACTCGGCAACTAAGGTGTTCGGTGGCAACCCTTATCTTGGTGCGGTAATAGGAATGTTCCTTATCCACCCTGACCTGCAAAACGCTTGGACAGTTTCCACAAACGGATATGAGCAGACTTTCTCCATATTTGGTCTGTTCAACGTTCACATGGTAGGCTATCAGGGTCATGTAATTCCTATCATCATCGCTTCATTCATTCTTGCGACTATGGAGAAAAAGCTTCACAAGAAGGTGCCTGACATTATCGACCTTTTCGTTACACCTCTTGTGAGCCTTACAGTAACAGCTTTTCTCGTTTACACCTTTATCGGTCCTGTATTCGTTGCCCTTGAAAATGGCATCATCACAGGAGTTCAGAAGCTTATCACTATCCCATTCGGCATTGGCTCATTCATAATGGGCGGTTTCTATTCAACAACAGTCGTTGGCGGTATACATCATATGTACACTGTTATCGACATTGGTCAGCTTGCTAAATACGGTGCGACCTATTGGCTGCCTCTGGCATCTGCCGCAAACATGGCTCAGGGAGCTGCCTGCCTTGCAGTGGCAGTAAGAAGCAAGAACAACAAGATAAGATCAATGGCTTATCCTTCTGCTCTGTCTTGTATGCTTGGCATCACAGAGCCTGCAATATTCGGTGTAAACCTTAGATTTGTAAAGCCTTTCATATTCGGTTCTATCGGCGGCGCTTGTGGAGCAATGGTCGCTTCTATCCTCCACCTTGGCGCAACCGCAACAGGTGTAACAGGAATATTTGCAATACTTCTTACACTCAACCACCCAGTGAAGTATATAATCTCAATGGCTGTAGCAATGGGCGTTGCATTCACTCTTACTTGGCTTTTCGGCACGAACAACGAGCAGATAAAAAACGAGAACAAGCCTTCCGAAAACAAGACAGAAAAGGCTGAACAGCCTGCACAGGCTATCGAAACAAAGGCTGAAAATGCAGACGCAGCAGATGACGGCATTATCACAGCTCCGCTTAGCGGCAAGGCTGTAAAGCTCGAAAACGTTCCTGACCAGACCTTTGCGCAGGGTATACTTGGTCTTGGTGCGGCAATAGAACCTACTGAGGGCAAGGTCGTTGCACCCGGCGACGGCAAGGTCGAAACGCTTTTTGACACTTTCCATGCAGTTGGTCTGACCCTTGACAATGGCAAGGAGCTTCTTATCCACGTTGGCATAAACACTGTTGAGCTTAAAGGCGAGGGCTTCAAGGCTTACGTTTCTGAGGGCGACAGAGTAACAAAGGGACAGACGCTTCTCACTTTCGATATGGACTTTATAAAGAGTAAGGGCTATCAGACTATCACGCCTGTTCTTGTGGGCAATTCAGACGAATTTGCCTCCGTTGAGGAGCTTGCAGAAGAAGGCACAAAAGTGACTATAGGAGATAAACTAATAAAGGTAAACGCATAAAGCACAGACAAACCGTCAATAATCATAGTCAATGAGCCAAAAGGAGAGGATATAAATGGATAACAAAGAAAAACTGGAAAACAGAGAAAGAATAAAGAACGCAAAATGGCGTCAGAGATTTCATATCGAACCGCCTGACGGCTGGCTCAATGACCCGAATGGTCTGAGCTTTTACAAGGGCGAATATCATGTTTATTTTCAGTACAGCCCAATAGCCGCTGACGGTCACACACCGAGAGGCTGGGGACATTATCACGGCAGCGACCTTATGCACATGACTTATGACAGAGCAGTTATGATGCCTGACATTCCCGAGGACAGCCATGGTGTTTACTCAGGAAGCGCCATTGAAAACGACGGTGTTCTGCATATTTTCTACACAGGTAATGTGAAGATGATAGGCGATTATGATTATGTCAAAGCCGGCAGAGGTGCGAACGTTATCCACGTCACCACCACAGACGGAAGCAAAATGAGTGAAAAGCAGGTACTTCTCAGAAACAGCGACTACCCTGCTTTCTGCTCATGCCATGTGAGAGATCCAAAGGTGTGGAAAGAGGGCGACATATGGAAAATGGTGCTCGGTGCAAGAACTCTTGACGACGAGGGCTGTGTGATTGTATACGAATCTGACGATCTTATAAACTGGAAATACAACGGCAAGGTATACAAAGAGGGCTACGGCTATATGTGGGAATGCCCTGACTATTTCGAGATAGACGGCAAGGGCTTTTTAAGCACCTGCCCGCAGGGTATGCCTCACTATGAAACAAAGTGGCAGAACCTTAACCAGTCGGGCTACTTCCCTGTTCAGGGCAAGCTTGAGGACAGCGTTCTAGGCAATTTCACCGAATGGGACATGGGCTTTGACTTCTATGCACCGCAGACATTTCTTGACCCACAGGGCAGGAGAATACTCATAGGTTGGCTTGGCATGGATAACAAGGTCTACGGCAATGCCACAACTGAACTTGGCTGGCAGCACTGCCTTACCATACCGAGAGTTGTAACTATTGCACCCAACGGCAAGCTCAGACAGCAGCCTATAGCTGAATTTGACGAGCTTAAAAGCAACGCACGCCGCCAGAGCAGCGGTCAAACTGCAGAATATCCTCTGCCATTTGAGCTTGACGGTGAGCCTGCTGACAGCTTCAGCATATCTCTTGACGGCAAGCTTGAACTTAGCTTTGATAAAGAAAAGCAGCTCTTTACAATGAAATTTACTGATGAAAAATACGGCTGTGGCAGAACGGTAAGAAACGCAGAGATAGACAGCGTGAGAAATATAAGAGTTATCGCAGATATGTCAAGCATTGAGGTATATATTAATGACGGCGAAACTGTTATGTCAACAAGAATATATCCCGATAATGACAGCGTAAAACTTAAAGTAAACGGCTTTGAGGCACAGGTCTGGGACATCTGAGAGGAGGAACTGCAATGGGAAACACACTTTTTGCCATAGGCGAAGCACTGATAGACTTTATTCCTGCACAGACAGGCTGTGCCTTTGAAGAAGTAACGGCTTTCAGCCCTAAAAGCGGCGGTGCGCCTGCAAACGTCTGCGGAGCGTTCACTATCCTTGGTGGAAGCTCGAAATTTATCACTCAGCTTGGTGATGACCCATTCGGAAGAAAGATAGCAGGCGACCTTGCAAGGGCTGGAATCGACACTTCCCTTGTGAGCTTCACCGACAAGGCGAACACAGCTTTGGCTTTTGTGAGCCTTGAAAATGACGGCAACAGGACGTTCTCATTCTACAGAAAGCCCTCCGCAGATATGCTTTTTTCAGCGGAGCAGGTAAAAGAAGAATGGTTTGATGACGCATACGCACTGCATTTTTGCAGTGTTTCCCTTGGAGATTTTCCAATGAAAGACGCACACAAAAAGGCTATCGCCTATGCACGTCAAAAAGGCGCAATGATAAGCTTTGACCCTAATCTGCGTTTTCCTCTTTGGAACGACAAGAAAGCTCTGCATGATACCGTGAATGAGTTTATACCAATGGCTGACATTGTGAAGATATCAGACGAAGAGCTCGGATTTATCACAGGGGAAAGCGACATCAAAGCCGCTCTGCCAAAGCTTTTCACAGGCAATGTGAAGCTTGTGATATACACCTGCGGCTCAGAGGGAGCATATGCTTTCACAAAGAACGCACAGGCATTTGCAGAGAGCGAAAAAGTGAAAGCCGTTGACACAACAGGTGCAGGAGACGGATTTATAGGCTCGTTCCTATATGCACTAAAAACTCTCAGCGTGACCGCCGAAGATCTTTGTTACCTTGACAATGCACAGCTAGAACGCTGTATAGCGTTTTCAAATAAATTCTGCGGTGAAAGCGTTAAACATCAGGGTGCTATCGACTCCTACAGAAAAATAGAATTTATATAAATTTGCATAATAATTATCCTTTAATAATACATTTCCTTAAAACAAAGCCTTCCCATTTTGGGAGGGTTTTTGTTTTCGGCAAATTTCACAAAACATTTTGCAGTATATGTAGGGGACGTCGCCCTCGACGTCCCGCTTTTGCGTTTTTGAAAGGCTCGTTTTAACACGTTTTAGCATAGTAATATGATACTTTGTGAAAATTTGACAAAAGATAAGATATACTATATAATAGAGATTGTATGACTATTTTTACAGGAGAATTATTATGAACGAAAATAAAAACAGAGCAACCTTTCAATCCCGATTGGGATTTATACTTGTGTCCGCAGGGTGTGCCATTGGTCTTGGCAACGTGTGGAAATTTCCATACATCTGCGGACAAAACGGCGGCGGAGCTTTTCTGTTCCTATACATTATCTGCCTTGTGCTGTTGGGTCTTCCAATACTCATATGCGAATTTGCCATAGGCAGAGGAAGCAGCCGAAGCCTTTCTCAGGCTTTCAACCGACTTGAAAAGCCCGGTAGCCGATATCACTGCACAAAATACACAAGCATTGCAGGAAACTATCTGCTCATGATGTTTTACACCATGGTCACAGGCTGGATGTTATACTACGCTTTCAAATACGCCACTGGCTCGTTGGACGCTTCAAGCACAGCGGCAACGGCTGAGGCTTTTAAGGATATGCAGGCTTCCCCGTGGCTCATGCTCATATTCTCGGCTATCGTTATCATACTTTGTATCGGTGTTTGCGCACTGGGATTGCAAAACGGCATTGAAAAGGTAACGAAATTTATGATGATACTGCTTATGGCGCTCATGGTGGTGCTGACGGTGAACTCTATCAGGCTGAAAGGCGCTTCTGAGGGGCTTAAATTCTTTCTTGTGCCGGACTTTGACGTCTTTAAGGAAAAAGGGTTCACATCAGTGCTTTTTGCCGCAATGACTCAGGCGTTTTTCACACTAAGCATAGGCATAGGCACAATGGAGATATTCGGAAGCTATTTGAAAAAGGACCGCACTCTTGTAGGCGAGTCTGTGAACGTTATCGTTCTTGACACTGCCGTGGCTGTCGTTGCGGGACTTATCATAATCCCTGCCTGCTTTGCATACGGCATCGAGCCTGACTCAGGTCCGTCACTGCTTTTCATCACTCTGCCTAACGTTTTCCACCATATGGCTTCAAGCCGTTTGTGGGGAATATTCTTCTTCATCTTCATGTCATTTGCGGCGCTTTCCACCGTTATCGCAGTGTTTGAGAACATTATCACAATGTCAGTAGAACTGTGGGATTGGAGCAGAAAAAAATCCCTTATTGTAAACCTTGTGATGATACTTGTGCTTACAATGCCTGCTGTGTTTGGATTTAACCTGCTGAAAAATATCCAGCCAATGGGCGCAGGTTCGACTATCATGGACCTTGAAGACTTCTTGGTATCATCGAATCTTCTGCCACTTGGCTCTCTTGTGGGAGTGCTTTTCTGCGTTCGCAAAAACGGCTGGGGCTGGGAGAACTTCATCAAGGAAGCCAACACTGGCAAGGGCAAGCATATCCCTGACGGACTTCGCAGCTACATGGCATATGTTGTACCTGCACTTATATGCTTCATCTATCTTAAAGGCTACTATGACACATTTTCAAACAGAAGTCTGCCGGTCCTTATAGGCTGGATGTGCTTTGCGGTGATACTTCTTGTGCTGATATTCTGTGCAGCTTTCTCAAAAAGCAAAAAAAATTTGGAAAATCCTATTGACAAATAGAAAGTTTGGTTATATAATAAACCTTGCGTGATGTTTCACGAAAAATCGTATAATGATAAACGCTATAAGAATAAGCTGAAAGGTGGTGGGTGAAATGAGAAATATTCTTTTTGATCTTATAAAGACTAACGAGAATATAAGTCTTGCAAATAATGTAAATTCAATATACCTTTCAGATGTCATTTTACCTGCCCTTATTTCCAAAAGCTAATGAGATTTTTATCGGCTTTCTGGATATTATACTGCAGATCTATTGCGACCTCTGATATCAGGTATCAGAGGTCTTTTTTTGACCTGTTATAGGCAGTTACATTATGCGAATTTACAGAATTATATCGGAAGAATATGAAATTTATCCCGAAAAGGAGGGAATACATGAAGTTTTTTGACGTTTTGCCACAGCTTGCAGAAAACGAACTGCTAAAGCGTGGAGTTATGACTGACGAGCTGCTTTACTGCGTAAAAGCTGACCTTGACGGTGAGGGCGGATATGTGGACGTATACATAACTTTCACAAAAGACACCCTTTGCATACTCCGTGGCTATGAAGAATACGGAAAAATGAAGCGTGGGCAGAAGAGAAAAAATCTCGTAAGCTTCACAGTATCAGGCTATGATGAATACCCCATAGACAGCATTGAAGAAATGTTTGTTGACCGCTATGCAAATTCCGCAAGACTTATGATAAAGGACAAGTCCGGCAAGGAGTTCCCTATAGCGAGGTTCTCACTTGGCTTTGCTGACAAATTTGAGAAATTCAGCCAGCGTGTGAACTGCACAGTCAAGAACGAGCCTATCGACGACCGCCTGCTGGAAGGAGTAAAGACCCACTGCCCTACCTGCGGTGAGCCTTATCCTGACCCTAACCGCCCTGTCTGTCCGAGATGTGTAGACAGACGCTCGGTGTTCAAACGCCTGCTTTCTATGTTCGGTGAATTTAAGGGTGCGGTATTTCTCATACTGCTCACCATAGTTTTAAGCAACGTTTTTGCAGTGCTTTCACCGATATTCGGCTCTCAGATGCTCTATGATGATGTGCTTGCGGAAAACGGAAAATACTATGGCAGGATACTCATGATAGTAATGCTCATCGTGGGCATAAACATTGCAGGAATGATAATGCGTATCATTTCAGGCATTATAACCTCAAAGGTCGTGCCTGTTGTTACTCACAGACTGCGTGTTAAGATATTCTCATCAATGCAGCGGCTTTCCCTTGACTTTTTCACAAGCAAACAGACAGGCTCACTTATGTCCAGGGTCGACAGAGATAGTCAGAACATCTACTGGTTTTTCACGGATATAGTACCATATGGACTTACAAACGTAGTAAAAATAGTGGGTATTGCAGTAATAATGCTCACAATTTCGCCCCTTCTGTCACTTGGCATAATCCTCACTATCTCGGTGATAGAGATAGTTCAGCACCAGTTTTACAAAAGCCAGCGCAAGCTTTACCGTAAATATGACGTTGCAATGCGTTCTGCAAACTCAGTGCTGTCTGACGTTATGAACGGTCAGCGTGTGGTAAAGGCTTTCGCCCGTGAGGACAGAGAGATAGAACGCTATAGGGTAAAAAACACTGACGCATTTTTGATAAACTCAAGGATAAACTCACGGATAGCAAACACTATCCCTGTTATATGGACGTTCTATAGGATAGTGAACAAGCTTGTTTTCTGCCTTGGCACAGTGCTTGTTATAAAAGGTCACATACTATTCGGCGCACTTTCAGCACTTATTTCCTATACCGAAATGGCGATGGATCCTATCAACTTTTTCACATGGATAGGCGACCGCTGGGCAAAATGTATGGACGCCGCATCAAGAATGTTTGAGATAATGGACGCTCTGCCTACTGTAAAAGAGGACGAACACCCTGTTCACATGGAAAACATGAGGGGCGATATCGAGCTTAAAAATGTATCCTTTGAATATGAAGCAGGACACCCTATCATAAAAAACGTTTCCTTCAAGGTGCAGGCTGGGCATATGTTTGGAATCGTTGGTAAAACAGGTGCAGGAAAATCCACTATCATAAACCTTATGGCAAGGCTTTATGACGTAACAGGCGGTGAGATAACCATTGACGGAGTGCCTATCAGAAAGATAGCTTTTGACGATCTTCGCCGTAACATAGGCATAGTTTCTCAGGAAACTTTCCTTTTCATAGGGTCGATAGCTGACAATATCCGCTATGCAAACCCTGACGCCACCATGGAAGAAGTTATCGAAGCGGCGAAGTCCGCAAACGCACATGAGTTTATAACAAAGCTCCCTGAGGGCTATAACACTAAGGTCGGCGAGGGCGGAATATCCTTGTCAGGCGGTGAAAAGCAGAGAATATCTATCGCAAGGGCTATCATTCAGAAGCCTAACATACTTATCCTTGACGAGGCGACCGCTTCCATGGACACAAGGACAGAGCGAAAGATACAAGCCGCTATCGACAATCTGAAACAGGGCAGGACGATAATCTCTATCGCACACCGCCTTTCAACTCTCCGTGATGCTGATATGCTCTGCGTTATCGAAAATGGTGAGCTTAAAGAAATGGGTACACATGACAAGCTCATAAAAGAAAAGGGCAAATATTTCGAGCTTTACAAGCTGCAATCTGAAGCATTGCAGTTCATAAACGAATAAGTAAGGAGATGAACATAATGGCTGAAAATATTACCACTGAGCAGGAAGTTTATGAGGTCGATAAGCTGACCTTGCTTGACTGCAAAAAGATACGCCTTGCAAAGGAAGAAAGCGGTTTTCTTACCCTCGATTATGAGGGCAGAACTTATCACAAGGTAAACCCCACAAGGCTCATACCATTTTACTCAAAGACCACCTACATAAGCCTTTCATACGAAAATTCTGAAAAAGAATTTCGTGAGATAGGCGTTATAAAAGATATGGCGGAGCTTGACGATGAGCAATACAAGCTTCTTGACAGCTATCTTGAATACAAATACTATATGCCTGAGATAACAAAGGTCTACAACATAAAAGACAATATGCGTGGTGCGATATTTGTCAAGGCTGACACAACTTCGGGACAGAAAACTATCTGTATCCGTGACTGGTATCAGAATTTCAGAATGATCGGCTATGATTATCTTTACGTCAACGACGCAGACGGCAACAAATATTTCTGCCCTGACATTCACAAGCTTGACAGAAAAAGCCGTCAGGTGCTTGAAATGTACACCTAAAAGGTGTCAGACCACACTGAAAGGAGTGTGAAAAATGGATCTAAAAACTTCCCTGCCACAGAATGCCCCGGCAGACATTGTTTACTCCCTGCCTGCGAACTTCACCTGTAAGGGCGACAAAATGGACGGACATTTCTGCGTAACAAAAGAAAAGATATACATTTACAACGGCAGTGAGATAACACTTGAATACAGCATAGACGATTTCTCCGAGTTTGAGTGCAAACAGCAGATAGGCACTTCAATGGCTCAGGGAACGCTGAAAAGCGGTGAAACTATCTGCTTCTGCGGTTTTTCGCAGGATCAGTTTCTCAGATACGCCGAGCTTATGAAACTTCTTGACCACTGTTTGCGTACAGGCGAGCTTATGGAGATAACTGACACGGAAGAGCCTGTATGCCCCAAATGCGGTCTGCCACTGGAGGGTGCAAAGGAATGTATCTACTGCACAGGCAAGGGCAAGACAATGGTCAAGCTGATAAAACGCATTGCGCCATACAAGAAATATTTTGCGATCGCAGTTATATGCACGATACTTTCCGAGCTTATTTGGGTGCTTGCACCATATCTTGACAGAGTTATAATCGACAAGTATGTTACCCCGAAAAACACCCATTGGGCAGGCCTTGCAGGCGTTATCATCACTATCGTCACCCTGCTGCTTCTGGCAGGAGTGTTTGAGTTTTTCAACATGAAAAACAGCTTCAAGGTGGCACTCAATCTGGGACGTGACCTTAGGCAGGAGATATTTGAAAAGTCACAGCAGCTTTCCATGAACTCCATATCAAAGCGAACTGCAGGCGAGCTTATCAACCGTGTTTCAAGCGACGCCGCAAAGCTTGAGGACTTCATCACTGCAAACGGCAAGGACGCCATAGTAAAAATACTTTCCCTTGTGATAATAGGCATACTGCTTTTTATCATGGACTGGCGGCTTGCACTTATGACAGTTTTGCCTGTGCCGATAGTTTTCATAATTGTGCAAAAGCTTTTTGACGCCATGGCGATACGCTACACAAAGGTATGGAAAAATGGCGTTTCTCATGGAGAAACTTTGCATGATATTTTAAACGGCATAAGAGTTGTAAAGTCCTACGGCAACGAGGTAAGGGAGATACAGCGCTACACAGAATGTTCCGAACGCTGGGCGAAAAGCTGTGTTCGTGCGGAAATGATGTGGTATCTCACCATTCCTGCCTCAGAATTTATCCTCACCATTGGTAACTTCTTCGTACTGTATTTCGGCGGAAACATGATACTTGACCACACCATGACATTAGGTCAGCTTATACAGTTCACCACCTATGTTGCAATGCTTTACGAGCCTATACGCTGGCTCATACAGATACCGAGAAATCTTGCGGACACCTCAGTTTCCGCAGGCAAGGTCTTTGAGATACTTGACGAGGACACTGACGTTCGTGATTGTGATGACCCTATTGACCTTGACATTCAAGGCGATATCGAATTTGACGGCGTTTATTTTGGCTACAAGGTATACAATCCTGTGCTGAAAGACATCTCATGCAAGATAAACAAAGGCGAAATGATAGGCATTGTGGGACACTCAGGTGTGGGAAAATCCACAATGATAAATCTTATTCTCAGACTTTATGACTGCACGCAGGGAGAGATACGCATTGATGGTGTGAACATAAAGGATATTGCACAGCACAGCCTGCGTTCACAGGTGGGCGTGGTGTTGCAGGAAACTTTCCTTTTTGACGGAAACGTACTTGAAAATATAGCATATGCAAAGCCTGACGCTACCTTTGAGGAAGTAATAAGGGCAGCGAAAATTGCGAATGCACATGACTTTATCACAAAGCTCCCTGACGGCTACAACACCCGAGTGGGCAACAAGGGCTATCAGCTTTCGGGCGGCGAACGTCAGAGAATTGCCATTGCAAGAGCGATACTCCATGACCCTAAGATAATAATACTTGACGAGGCGACGGCTTCTCTTGACACTCAGACGGAAAAGCAGATACAAGACGCTTTGGGCAAGCTAACAAAGGGCAGGACGACAATTGCCATTGCTCACAGACTTTCCACCCTCAGCAACGCCGACAGGCTTATCGTCCTTGACAAGGGCAGACTTGCAGAGTTTGGCACTCACGCTGAACTTATGCAGAAAAAAGGCGTATACTACAAGCTTGTTATGGCTCAGCGCCAGACCACAAAAATGAAAAAAGCCCAACCGCAGACCTGTTAAGCACTTGACATTATCACGGCAATGTGGTAAAATACAATAGTAAAATCTCATATTGGGGAATGATGTTCTCCCCTGGGAAACCTAAACCGCTTACTAAGCTGATGACTTCTGTTTTTTACGCAGGAGTTGTCAGCTTTTTTTGATTTTTGGGAGGTATATTTATGTTGTTTTCACTGGCTGTGATCTTTCTTGTGGGGCTGTCAGCCGCCGCCATTTTTCAGGCTATCGGTCTGCCGAGGATAATCGGTATGCTTGCAACGGGCATTCTCACAGGCACTTACGTTCTCGATCTGCTGGATCCTAAGATACTTGGCATATCCTCAGAGCTTCGGCAGATAGCCCTTATCATTATCCTTATCAAAGCAGGGCTATCCCTGAACTTGTCTGACCTTAAAAAAGTGGGCAGACCTGCGGTCATGATGTCATTTCTGCCTGCAAGCTTTGAGATACTGGGATATTTTCTTCTTGCTCCGCTGCTTCTTGGGATAAACCACACGGAAGCCGCTGTTATGGGTGCGGTGCTTGGTGCGGTATCCCCTGCGGTGGTAGTGCCGAGAATGGTGAAGCTTATGGAAGAAAAATACGGCACTGAAAAAAGCATACCGCAAATGATACTTGCGGGAGCTTCATGCGATGATATTTTCGTTATCGTGCTGTTCTCCACATTCGTAACAATGGCGCAGGGCGGCTCTGCAAAGGCGACGGATTTTCTCAATATCCCTGTGTCGATAATTCTCGGAGTGCTTCTCGGCTCGCTGTCAGGGTTTGTGCTTTTCTATATTTTTGAGATATCCTACCGCAAAGGTAACAAAATAAGAAACAGCACAAAGGTCATCGCTATCTTGGGCCTGGCGTTCCTGCTCATGTCAGTGGAAACATTTTTGAAGCCTTATGTGGCTGTATCGGGACTTCTTGCAGTTGTGGCAATGGCTTGCGTGATAAAAATAAAGGCTGACAAAAGCGTGTCTGCAAGGCTTTCAGAAAAGTTCGGCAAGCTTTGGATAGCCGCTGAGGCTGTGCTTTTTGTCCTTGTTGGTGCGGCAGTGGACATACGCTACACCCTCACGGCAGGTGTGGCGGCTGTGCTTCTTATTTTTGGAGCGCTTATTTTCAGAGCCGTGGGCGTATGGATATGTCTTCTCGGCACGAAGCTGACCCTTAAAGAAAAGCTTTTCTGTGTAACGGCATATATGCCAAAGGCGACAGTTCAGGCGGCTATCGGCTCAGTGCCGATGTCCCTTGGTCTGCCCTGCGGAAAGATAGTGCTTTCTGTGGCTGTGCTTGCGATCCTTATCACCGCACCCCTTGGTGCAATAGGCATTGACCGCAGCTATAAAAGGCTTCTTGCACACGAGGAGTAAAGTGGCGTAAAATAGGCGATTGCGGCACTCTCTGCACATTTTATGAGTGAATAATTTTTGATTTCACACATTTTATGAGGGAATAATTTGAGCATTTGCACATTTTACGAAAAATTCTGATTACATTGCATAAAAAAAATCGGCACGACCAAATCAAGGTCATGCCGTTTTTCATATCCCTACCCTATCTACAGTTGATGCAAGGTGGTAATAAGAATTTGTTACGATACGCATGTTACATTGCTGGCAATGCGTTGTCAAATGAGGACTTGAACCTCTGAAACCTGCCCGAAGTTTCTGCCCATAATCAGCACATTCTCTGCTGATAGAGATACATCCACCCTGTAGATATCCCACCCATTTCATCACACCAGTTCTGTTGTCCAGTTCAGCTCCTGAATTTTCTCGTCCACATTTCTCAGTTCCTTTGAAAGACCGTCAACCGTTTTCTGTATCTCTGACACAGGCACAGTGCTGACTATTTTTATCTCTGTTCTTGTCATTCTTGTGACACGGCTGCTTGCGGTATCCAGAAAATCCCGCAATACCCTTACCTTCTTTTTCAGACAATCTCTGTGTGCAAGAAGCTCTGTGATAGTCTTGCCCTCGTATACTGTTCCGCTGTTGGTAAGATTTATCCGTGCCACCAGATCTTCAAGACGGACTATCAGTCTGTCAAGCTCCTCCATAAGAGCCTTTGGGTCTTCCGCAGGAACATCGCCCTCCTGCACCTTTGCGTTATTGTCAAGTCTGACTGAGATCGTGTTTATTCTGTTCTGGATATCAGAACGCTCAGCCAATGCAGTTGCAAGTTTCATATAAATTACCTCCTATCCTTTGACAACGCCCACTGTGAAAAGCTTCTTTATAGGCGTGGTCAGGTCACTTTGATTTTTCATAACAACATCTATATCCTTGTAAGCAAAGCGGCACTCCTCAGCCACGTCTTTCTTACTGGTCTTTCCAAGCACCACGTTTCTTTGCCTCAGGTCTACCATAACAGACTCAACGGAGAATTTCTCCTTTGCGCCTGTGCGTGAATAGTTTCTGCCTGCACCATGAGAAGAAGTCAAAAAGCTTTCAGCCTTGCCAATGCCCTTGACTATATAGCTGTTTGAGCCCATAGAGCCTGGGATTATAGCGACTTCGCCCTCAGCCGCATGGATAGCGCCTTTGCGGTGTACCCACACGTTCTCACCGTAGTGATTTTCCAATGCGGCATAGTTATGGTGACAGTTTATCTCGTCACTATAGTTCGGTATGATACCCGTATACTTCTCAACCTGCTCTGTGAAAATATGCTTTACCTTTTCAAGCATTACCTCTCTGTTTTCAAAAGCAAAGTCCATTGCAAGCTTCATCCAGTTGAGATATCTCTGACCCTCGTCTGTATCCACAGGGAGAAACGGCAAATTATACTCTGAGGGAACAGTTGAAAAATACTTGTCATTCATCTCATGGGCTATCTTGTTGAAATACTGCCCTATCATGTTGCCGAACATTCGGCTTCCCGAATGGAGCATTATACAAGCCATGCCGTTTTCGTCTTCCTGTATCTCGATAAAATGGTTTCCACCACCCAGTGTGCCAACGGAATAATATCCCTGCTCGATAAATTTCAGCAATTCGCTGTCAGCATTGTATCTTTCTATCTCGCTTTGCGCCTTATCAAGCACGGCAGAAGTCTGCGGCTTGCCATAATGACTAAAGCCCACTGGGATAGTGCGGAGTATATTTCCTACTATCACCTTTATAAGCTCGCCGCTCCCTGTCACAGTGTCACGAAGAATGTTCACAGAGATATCTGTCTGCACGAATGCCATTCCACAGCCGATGTCAACGCCAACTGCATTTGGGATTACCGTATTTTTGCAGGCTATCACACCGCCTATAGGCATTCCCTTTCCTGTATGAGTATCAGGCATCAATGCGATATGGTCGTGGGCAAATGGAAGATTTGCAAGGTTTATCGCCTGCTCAAGACAGCTTTCCTCGATATCGTCTATAGACTCTGTCCATATCTTGATCGGTACTAGCATTTTATCTTTATCGTAATATTCAAACATTTTGTGTACCTCCTACTCTTGCTGTTGTATGTATTATAGCAGATAGATACAAAATAATCATATAAAAAAAGGTGCGAGGTTTTGTTATGTATTGCAATGGGAGTATAGATTTGGTATAATGTTATCAAAGGAGGTGTTCTGAATGGCGGTATATTCTGAACTTATAAAAAATTTTGAGAAGATAAGAGAATATGTGCGTGATTTCTATATCTTTGGGTTTCACACAAGAGAAAGCTTTGACGCAAAAAGCAAGCGCACCTATGACAACGAAAAGCGCAGGATAGAAAGCTGGCTTTCAGACCACGTTCACACCTCTTTGGAGGGTCACAAAAAGAAAGTATCTGTGCAGGTGGATTCGGGGAACATTTTTCAAAACCCACTGTATCAGTGCTATCGTTCAAAGACCTTTACGGACAATGATATCCGTCTGCACTTTATTTTAATGGACGCTCTTGAAGATAACGCCATGTCGGTATCGGAGATAGCAGATTATATTTCTGCAAACTACGGCATGATAATAGACGTGCAGATAATCCGTATCAAGCTAAAAGAATATGTAAAAGAGGGCTTGGTGTCGGAGGTCAAAAGCGGAAGGAATATCCTATACACCAAAACTGGCTGTTACGCAGATGATATTGTAAGTCAGTATAAGGGCTTGGGGGATATGATAAAATTCTTCTCTGAGGAAAATCCTTTTGGCGTGGTGGGCAGCTTTATCATGGATAAGCTGGGTGCGAAAAATAATATTTTTGTGCGTAAGCACGCTTACATGGTGCATACTCTTGATGATGAGATACTCATTGATATCATTGGGGCAATGGAGCAGAAAAAGGCTGTTCTGCTATCCTGCGTAAGCCGAAAGAACGACAAAAAGCACGAGATAACAGCCGTTGTGCTGAAGATACATTGCTCGGTGCAGACAGGAAGAAATTATCTTATCATGTATTTCACAAAGCAGAAACGTTTGATGTCTGTAAGGGTGGATTCCATAGTGAAAGTGACTCCCCTTGATGTGGTAGCTGACTATGATACATATTACAGATATTATGAGGACAACCGCAGATTTTTATGGGGAACTAGCTTCGGAAAATCACGCAGATACGGACAAAAAGAGCATATCCACATGGAAATAGCGGTAGACGAAACGAAAGAAATGTATGTTGTGAAGCGTTTGGAACGTGAAAAAAGAAGCGGTACTGTAACAAAGAAATCCGACGGGCTTTATGCCTTTGACATTGACCTTTTTGACGCTAACGAAGCCTTCCCATGGATAAAAACGTTCATCGGCAGGATAGCGGCATTTGAAACAACAAACGAGGAATTGCAGGATAAATTTGATTCAGATATTGCAAGGCTTTATGAAATATACGGAGGTGCTTACGAATGAAACTGTTTTCGGAAATATACAGCACCTATTACAGCATAACGGAGAAAATACTGAAAAAGCGCACTGTCACAAAGGCTGAGATAGCAGATATCATCAGACAAAACGGCTTTTCTGAAAGCGTTCTTTTCCTCGAACCTAAGCTCACAGGCGAGGGCGGATATGGTCTGCTGAAAAAAGAAGACAGCGTATACAAGTCTATCCTGAAAAAAGAGCCTCATATCCCGCTGACGGCACTTGAAAAAGCGTGGCTTTGTGCGGTGCTAAGCGACCCGAGAAGCGGTCTGTTTCTTGACACTGAGCAAAAGTCGCAGTTAGCGGAACTGCTTGGTGCGAAAAAGCTATATCAGAGAAACTTTTTGACCTGCTTTGACCAATATTCTGACGGTGATGATTTTCATGACCCACAATACATACAGCATTTTCGGGATATACTCTCGGCTATCCATGGCAAAAAGCTAATAAAAATAAGCTTCCAGACAAGAAAAGACAACCGCATCACGCACTATTTTCTGCCCGCAAAGATAGAATACTCTGCCAAAAACAACAAGTTTAGAGTATATGTGAACAGATACCAAAAACGCAGAATGATGGACAGCGGAATTATAAACCTGTCGCAGGTAACACTCACTAAGCTGACGGATATAACGCCTGAGAGCTTTTTAGCTGTCACAGACAAGAAAAAGCAGGCAAAAATAAAGATACTTAACGAGCGAAATGCGGTAAATCGTTTTATGCTTGAATTTGCAGAGCTTGAAAAAGAGTCGGTCTTTGATGAGGACAGCGGTGAATGTATGGTATCTATTAAATATGATGAGCAGAATGAAAATGAGATAATAATACGTTTATTGTCATTCGGACCTGTGGTGAAGGTGCTTTCGCCATATGATTTTCGCAGGAAAATCAAGGAGAAGGTGGACAGGCAGTTGGCTTTGATGAAAAAATAAAACAAAGGCTCTCCGCCGTTTATACGGCAGAGAGCCTTGCTTTTTATCGTTTAAAAGATTTGCCCGTCAAGCAGCATCACGAAGTCAAGCTTCGGCACAAAATCAGCGGCATTTCTAAGCTGACTAAGCACATAATGTTCAAGACAACCGGGGAGGTTTTAAAGATTGCCGTAAACCTCCCGTTTACGCTGCAATCTCCATTGTGTTGTACTTGTTCAAAAAGCACTCTCCTATTTTTATTCTTTATAACAAAGCCATACGACTCAGTCACCATTTATATATGCTGTTGTTCTTTGTTATTATGCCTTTGCAAGAAATTCCTTTCCTGCCTTATCGGTATCAAGTATCGCCTTGATAAACTTTTCTTCCGAAGGCTCGCCAGGAACATAAGTCCACTCAACAACGCTTGCCGCCTTATGTGCAATGGCTGGGACATCTTCTTCTGTCAGGGCTATCTCGTCCAAAGTACATGGCAGACCTATACTGCGGTTGAACTCAAAAATGCGCTGACGTTCTTCATACTGCTCGTCATATGTAAGCAGGCAAAGCACACCGAATGAAACTATCTCTCCGTGAAGGTGATCATGCTCGCACTTTGGAAACAGCGAAGCGCCATAGTAAACGCAGTGGGCAAGAGATGAATTATAATAGTAATCGTCCTTTGGATCGGGGTTGTTCTGATGAACAGTAAAATTTGAAACAAGACCTGTTGTAATGATGATATCAAGAGCTATCTGCTCGATATTCTTTGAAGAAACGTTATTTCTGCAATCCTCAAGTGCTTTTTTTCCGTAGGATACAAGCGGTTTTGTGCATGCCTCTGCAAGAACTCTGCCAAGCAAAGGCGTATGGGTCATATCCTTATCACGGCAGGCAAAGACCACCTCGTACTCTTTGCTGAGAGCGTCACCGATACCAGCCCAGAAAAGCTTTTCAGGTGATTCTGCGATTATTTTTGTGTTGATGAAAGTATGGAGTGCAGGTGCTTTGAGGTAAGCATATTCCTTGAAAGTGCCGTCAGCGTTGTAGATAACAGATATTGCCGTGCAGGAAGCGCAGTTAGAAGCAAGGGTCGGGAAAGTGAAAAACGGCTTGTCAATTCTGTCGCAAAGGGTCTTTACAGTATCAACGGCACGTCCGCCGCCAACACCAAAGACCATATCTGCATTTTGCACTTCCGGCATAGCTTTAAGCATTTCAATGTTCTCATAATTTGAGTCGCCGCCATACCATATGAAGTCGGTTATCTCAAGGTCAGAGCCTTTGAGAGCCGCAAGCAGTTCAGGCTTAGCCTTTTCCATAGCGGTCTTGCCGCCGATAACAACAGCGGTTTTTCCATAACGTCGGGTAACATAAGGTATTTCTTTGTAGCAATCGTCGCCAATAGAGTAGCTTGGTAAAAATTCGTTGTAAGACATATTCTTTCCTCCGTTATTTTTAACGGCATTTTCTACCGTCATAATTATATGATTTAATAATACAACTATTTATAGAGTAATTTTGTGATATTTTGTTAATAATTATTAAAAATATATCAAAAAGCGGCACTCCCAAACCACTGCCACTGTTCTGCCTGCGCCCTCGTCACGGAGCACTTTGAGTATCACCGCTTCGTTAAGGCTGTCATGATTTCTTGTCGGCTCGTCAAGTATAGCGAACATCTTGTCCCTTGCCGCCATGCCGTTCATTGCAGCGTGAAAAAAAGCTGCCTAACCTCCTCATTTGTATGAAAAAAATCAGCCGAGAGCATCAAACAAACAGTACAGCTTTTATAGCTATTTAGGAAAATACAGAGTAAATTCTGCACCCTTGTCAACCTCGCCATATGCTTCTATCCTGCCACCATGACGCTTTATTATGCGGTCTGCCGTGGCAAGCCCTATGCCGCTGCCTTCGTATTCTTCGTCAAGATGAAGCCGCTGAAAAACGCCGAAAAGCTTGTCAGCATATGCCATGTCAAACCCTGTGCCATTATCTCTGAAGGATATCACACCATAGCTTTCGTCAGGTATCGCAGACACTGTTATAACAGCATTCTGCCTGTGTCGGGTGAATTTGAAAGCATTCGTCATAAGATTTTTCACAAGCATTCTCACCAGCACATCATCACCGCTTATTTGCGGCAAACTACCCTCAATAAGTGTTATATTTCTCTCAGGCTCAGCGGACTTGCACTCATCGAAGATATCACTTACTAATTCATTCATATCAAGCGTTTCATATTCCGGCTCGATGCTGCACATTTTTGAGAAACTAAGAAGCCGTTCTATCATTGTGATAAGCTTTGCAGTCTTGCCCTCTATCATTGAAGCTATCTTCAATGCGTCCTCTGTGTTGCCTGCTCGTATGTCTTCTTTCAGCGTGTCCGCCAACATCTGCGTAACATTCAGCGGCGAACGCAGATCGTGAGATATTGCCGAGCAAAACAGACTAAGCTCATTATTTGCCTCCTCAAGCTTTCTGCGCTTGCTGTATATTTCAAGGTGAGTTTTAACTCGTGCCAAAAGCTCCTCTTTTGTGAACGGCTTCACAACATAGTCACAGCACCCAAGCTCAAAGCCCTTTTTTATCATGGCAGGGTCGGATTCAGAAGTCATGAAGATAACAGGTATCTCCTTTGTTTCCTCATCAGATTTGAAATGCCTGCAAAGCTCCAGACCGTCCATGCCCTCCATTTTGATATCCAAAAGGATAAGGTGAGGCTTGCTCTTTTCTGTCATTTTAAGAGCCGCATTTGCACTTGTCGCCCCAAGCACCCCGAAGCCCTCGTTTCGCAGTATAGTGCCTGCAAAGGCTATATGCTCAGGCATATCGTCAACAATAAGTATCTCCGCTTTTTCAAACATTCCATCACCGCCTTGCCTAAAAAATACTATTCCGTCATGAGTCTTTGTACCTCGTCCTTGTCTGCAAGCTTTGTTTCGTTAGCATAGACTATCTCGCCCTTTTCCATTACATAAAGCTTGTTGGTGTTTTCAAGAACAAAATCCAAATACTGCTCCACAAGAAGCACTGTTATGCCTTTCCACTCGTTTATTTTCTGTATCGCCGCTCCTATATCCTGAATTATCGACGGCTGTATGCCCTCTGTAGGCTCGTCAAGAATAAGTATCTTCGGCTCTGCTGCGAGGGCTCTTGCAATTGCTAACTGCTGTTGCTGACCGCCTGAAAGGTCGCCACCCTTACGCTTTGCAAACTTCGGAAGTATAGGGAATAGATCATATATATAATCAGGCACTTTGCCCTTACCGCCCTTTGGCTGCAATCCAAGCTCGATATTTTCCTCAACTGTCATCCGTGAAAAAATATCACGTCCCTGTGGAACATAGCCTATGCCAAGCTTTACACGCTCATAGACAGGCTTTTTGATGATGTTCTCCCCGTCAAATATTATCTCGCCTTTCGGGGTCTTTACAATTCCCATTATGCTTTTGAGAGTGGTGCTTTTGCCAACGCCATTTCTGCCGATAAGCCCCACTATCCCGCCTTTTTCTACCTCAAAGCTCAGGTTTTCTATAACACGGCTCTCACCGTAATATGAGTCAACGTTTTTCAAGCTTAGCATTTTACTCGCCTCCTCTTCCCAGATAAACAGCCTGAACTGTCTTGTCTGCAAGTATGTCGCCGATGTTGCCCTCCATGAGCATTTTGCCCTCATGAAGCACAGTTACGATATCAGCTGCCTGCTTTACAAAGTCCATATCATGCTCGATAACGATAATAGTGCAATCCTTTTTTATCTCCTTTAGGATCTCGCCCGTTCGGAAAGTTTCGGGCTTACCCATGCCTGCGGCAGGCTCGTCAAGCATTATTATCTCAGGCTTCTGCACAAGCTGCATCGCTATCTCAAGCCACTGCTTCTGACCATGAGCAAGACTGCCTGCACGTTCTGACGCTTTATCCTCAAGTCCCACACGTTCAAGCGTCGAGCGGATATTTTCCATATCCTCCTTTGAAGGCTTTTTGAAAATAGAATCAAGTATGCCCTTGTGACCCTTTAGAGAAAGTATCATGTTCTCCTCCACAGTGAGGTTTACGAATACAGATGGTACCTGAAACTTTCTTCCCACGCCCTCCTGCACGATTTTATATTCCTTCATGCCTGTGAGCCTTACGGCTTCTCTGCCTTTGGGGTGGAAAATAACTGTGCCGGAGGTGGGCTTTGTCTTTGCGCAGATTATGTCAAGAAGCGTGGTCTTTCCAGCGCCGTTGGGTCCAATGAAAAAGTGTATGCTGTTGCGCATGACCTTTGTTCTCACCTCTGTGAGAGCGTAAAAGCCGTCAAAGGAAACGGAAATATTGTTTATTTCAAGAACAACGTCATTTGTCTTTGTATCTGCAGCCATTTTACGCCGCCTCCTTTGCCTTGTCTTTGCCCTTTGCTTTAAGCTTGCGGAAAAGTGCTGGGAGCTGTTCGCTGACGATGCCAACGATACCGCTCTTGAAGAATATGATAGTCACGCAGAACACTGCGCCGATTATATACTGCCATATCTCAACCATGCTTCCTGAGCTGAGATTATACTCGCAGAGATTTATAAGAAGCGCACCAATAACAGCGCCTATTATCGTTCCTCTGCCGCCGACAGCTACCCATATGACCATTGTGATAGAATAGGAAATAGTCATTTGTGACGGAGTAATGCTTCCGTTGAAATTTACAAAAACTGCGCCTGCGATACCAGCCAAAGCTGCAGACAGCACATAGATAAAGTTCTTATATGCGCTTACCTTATAGCCCGAAAAGTATGTTCTGTTCTCGCCGTCTCTGATAGCGATAAGGAGCTTGCCGAACTTACGGCTAACAAGGAATCTTGACAGTGCAAAGATAAGGGTCATAAGGATAAGTGCAAGATAATAGAGCTTGAACATCTCGTTTCTGTGAAGATTGCCCTTGATGCTTCCGAAAATGGTCTTTATCTCTGTGATACCCACGTTTCCGTTCGTGTAGGTAGAAAGTGCGATAAAGATAGAATAAGCCGCCCATGTGAGTGCCTGTGAGATGATAGAGAAATAAACGCCCTTTACTCTGTTTTTAAAGATAAAATATCCGATAATAAACGCCACCACTGAGGGTACTGCTATAATAAGGATAAGGGTCAGAGCAAAGGAGTTGAAAGGCTTCCAGATAAGAGGAAGTTCATCAAGTCCGCCTATGTGCATAAAGTCTGTTATCTTGCCGCCTGTTTCCTGAAGTTTAAGATACATTGCCATGCAGTATCCACCAAGGGCAAAATAAAGTCCGTGACCAAGGCTCAGGATACCTGTATAGCCCCATATAAGGTCGATACCCATTGCGACAATTGCGAACGCCATACACTTGCCGAGAAATATAACTGTAGATGAACCGGAGAGCATTCCGGCATTAAGAAGCAGCGGCATGATGCCAAGAATTATTGCTATTATAAGGAAGCTTATAGCAGCTCCCCTCTTTTTGAAAAATCTGCTTAGTTTCATTGACCGAAACACCTCCCTTACTCGTCAAGATTTCTGCTCTTGATAACGAAAAGTCCCTGTGGACGCTTCTGCAAAAAGATAATAACGATAAGCAGAACGATAGCTTTTGCGATAGTTGATGAAGTATAGTTCTCTGTGAAAATGCTTGCAGAGCCTATTATCACAGAGCCGATAGCAGTGCCGAGAAGTTTGCCGACGCCACCGAGAACAACTGCCATAAAGCTGTTTACTATGTAGCTCTGACCTACAGTCGAGTCGATAGAACCAAGAAGCGCCACTGAACAGCCTGCGATACCGGCAAGACCTGAGCCGATAGCAAAGGTAATGTTATCCACCTTGCGTGAGTTTATGCCCATACATTTTGCCATTGTTCTGTTTTGCATAACAGCTCTCATCTGCTTGCCGAAGTTTGACTTATACATGATAAACCACACCAGAAGCAGACAAAGTGCCACAAGAAGAATGATGAAAAGTCTGTTGTATGAGAATGTACAGCCGCCTATCTTTATTCCACCGTTTAAGAATGACGGTGCTGTTACGTTTACACCCTGTGTGCCGAAAATGCTTCTTGCCGCCTGCTGTAAAATAAGGCTTATGCCCCATGTTGCAAGCAAGCTGTCTATCTCTCGCCCGTATAATCGGGAGATGATAAACTTTTCAAGCAAGCTTCCAAGAATGAACGTCACGCCGAATGCGGCAGGGATTGCAACAAAATAATAAACGTCACGAATGCTTTCGGGACAGTATTTTACGAATATCTGCTGAACGACATATGTTGTATATGCGCCTATCATCACAAACTCTCCGTGAGCCATGTTTATGACCCTCATAAGTCCGAAGGTTATTGCAAGGCCGAGAGAAGTAAGAAGTATGATAGAGCTAAGGCTTACGCCGTTGAACATAGTGTTTATAAAACGATCCATAGATTTTTGCCACGTCCTTTCGTGTCCTTAATAATGCACAGCCAAATTACTGACTGTGCATTAAAGGATACTTACAGAGGATTTATTATGAAATATGCTTATTCAAGAGGCTGGATTCCTGCCTTAACTGCCCAATCATAAGTTGAGAGATATGGGTCTGGAGCAACAGGATCAGTTGCGTAGATCTCGTTGATAAGTCCGTCGTCGCCCACCTGACCGATCCTTACAGGCTTTACAAGGTGGTGGTTGTCGCCCTGGATAGTTACAGTGCCTTCCGGTGCGTCAAAGGAAATCTCGCCTGACTCGACTGCCTTGATAACGTCCTCAGGCTCAAAGCTGTCTGCCTTTTCGCAGGCTGCTTTCCAAAGATAAACTGCGTCATATGCGGCTTCCGCAGGGTCAGATGTCACTCTGTTCTCACCGTATGCGTCCTTATATGCCTTAACAAATTCCTTGTTCTTTTCTGTGTCTGTTGTCTGATAATAGTTCCATGATACCATGTGACCCTTTAGGATATCAGCACCGATAGTAGCGACCTCTTCCTCTGCGATAGAGAATGACATTGTCATGTAGTCACTGCTTGTGTAATTCTTTTCAGACATCTGCTTGAAGAATGAAACGTTGCCTGTTCCGTTAAGAGTGTTGATGATAACGTCAGGCTTTGCAGCTTCGATCTTTGAGATGATAGCGGCAAAATCCGTCTGGTCCATATCTGCATACTCTTCACCAACGGCTTCTGCGCCCTTTGCTTCAAGCTGTGCGTTGATTATCATGTTCGCTGTTCTTGGGAAAACGTAGTCAGAGCCAAGCAAGAAGAATTTCTTATAGCCCTGCTCCAGCAGATAGTCGATAGCAGGAACGATCTGCTGGTTTGGTGCTGCACCTGTGTATACGATATTTGATGAGCTTTCCATGCCCTCATACTGAACAGGATACCAAAGAAGTGAGCCGTATTCCTCAACGATAGGCTTAACAGCCTTTCTTGATGATGAAGTCCAGCAACCGAAGATAGTTGAAACGCCCTCGCCGTCAATAAGCTTTTCAGCCTTTGTTGCGAATGTTGACGGCTCGGAAGCTCCGTCCTCTTCAACGTATTCTATCTGCTTGCCATTTACACCGCCTGCGGCATTTATCTCCTTGATAGCAAGCACCTCAGCGTCACGAACTGACTTTTCACTGATAGCCATTGAGCCTGTGAGGGAGTGAAGAAGTCCCACCTTAACTGTGTCGCCGTCGCCACTGCTTGAGCCTCCTCTTGAACCGCAGGCTGTGAGCATTGTTGCCGCCAGAGCCGCTGCCGAAAGCACCGCTAAAAATCTCTTCATTCTTGTCTTTTTCATAGTGTTTTCCTCCAATTCATTTTACTGTTTTCTTTTACTTTCCTATAAAAACCTTTCATAAGCGGGCGACCAAAGGTCGCCCCTACAACTTGCAAAGCAATAAAAAATTGGCTCTCTGCCCTAAAGGATATTTTTCCTTTGCAGATAAACCAACTTCATTGTTGTGATATTAAGTTTTTTACCTAAAACAGACCAAGCTGTTTAAGCGCCTTATCATTTTCTGCTGTACCCTTTTTGGTGAGGATATCATCACCAAGCTTTATCTTCAGATACTGAATGATAAGCTCCGTGCATTTATCCATTCCCATACGGTCAGAATTAAGGGTCATATCATAAAGCACCGGATTTGTCCACGTTTCACCGCCTGTGTAATACTTGTAGTAATCGGCACGATAGCGGTCGGTCTGATAGATCATTCTGTGGGCTTCTTCCTCGGTGACGCCAAGGCGTTCAATAACATTTTTTACGCAGAAAGCTCTTGGAGCTTCTATATACACGCTTACGGTGTTGTCATAGTCACGCAGCAGGTGATTTGCACATTTTCCAATGATAATGCAGGATTGCTGCTTGGCAAGCTCCTTGATTATCTTCGCCTGAATATTGTAAAGATTAACGTCAGAAATGAAGCTCCTGTCCGTCGGCTCAACGATATCGTCCTTATTCGCAGACTTCATAAGCCTTTTGATAAGGTGGTAGCCCCTCAGCTTTTCATCCACCTTAAAAAACAGATCCTTGTTTATTCCGCTGTAGTTTGAAGCCATGCTGAGTATCTGGCTTTCATAGCAAGGTATCCCAAGCTGTTTTGAAAGAGCAAGTCCGATCTGCTTTCCTCCGCTTCCGAAGCCTCTTGCTATGGTAATAACGAAATTGTCCATTTCTATCACCTCCTGTGCTTATAGTATAGCACAGGGTTCAAAAGATAAAAACACTAAAAATCAGAGAAAACCCTATATTTTTCAGACAAGTCACAATGATTGTTTGTACTGCGCAGGGGAAACGCCCGTTATCTCTTTGAACACCTTTGTGAAATAGTCTGCGCTTGAATAGCCAAGCTCCTCGCTTATCTCATAGGCTTTCATACCGCTTTGCCGCAAAAGCTTTTTGGCGTATTCTATTTTCACAAGGGTGCTGAATTTGCTGAAGCTTTCCCCTATCTGCCGCCTGAAAAGCTTGCCGAAATAGTCACGGCTGAAGCCAAAATGCTCCGCCGCCTGCTCAACTGAGATATCCCGACAGCTTGTATTTGAAAAATATGTGCAGATATCCTGAGTAAAGCTGTCTCCGCTACTTTTGCCCACGGCTTCAAGTGCCGAAAGCACATAGTCTGAGCAGGTGTTTTCAACCTTCTTCTCTTCAAGCTTTTCGGTTACACGTCTTAGCATATCTCCAAGCTTTTGCTCATTGACTGGCTTTAAAAGATAGTCAAACGCCCCAAGCACAAGCCCTTTTCGTGCATATTCAAACTCGTCATATGAGCTTATGAAAGCCACTGCCACATCTATGCCAAGCTCGTTTATCTTTCCAAGAAGCTCTATGCCGTCAATAAACGGCATTCTTATATCCGTCAGCACAAGGTCAAAGTCTTCGGATCTAAGCACAGCAAGAGCGTCCTTGCCGTTTGACACCTCTTTTGCTATAACAAAGCCACATTCTTTCCACACTGACATTCGTGAGTAGATAAAACGCATATCTGCGTCGTCCTCCGCCAAAAGTATCTTATACACACTTGTTACCTCCATAGATCCTCAGACTGTGTGATGCTTAGAAGATCATATCTGTTTATGTATTCTTCAAGCCGCCTGAAATTCGTCTTTTTCATAAACTTCTTGAACTCTGCCCTGTGCTGTTGAAAATATTCTGCCACAGAGATATCAAAGGCTTTGCAACGGTCTAAAAGCCCTTTTACAAGCTGTGAGTTTTTCTGATCATCTGCATTCTGCGGACTGCTGTCATCATCAAGCTGCAAAAATTTCTCAAGCCTGCTCACAGCCTTATGCCACTGTTCCTCAAAATCTTTTGTATCAGCATTTTGCAGTGCATCAGTTTTAAGAGTATCGTTTAGCGCCTTTGCGCTTTCATGAAGCCGTCTGCAGCAGAGATTGCCCGAAAGCCCCATAATGTCATGGAGAATTATCCGTGCGTTCATATAGCTTCCCGCTTCGATATGCTGGCAGATATATTTCTGGTCGTTTCCGTGGTCGGAAATAAAACGCTTTATTATATCAAAAAGTATGCTTTTGCTGCCGCCCAAAGCGTCAAGGCAGGCAACGCAGTCAAACACTTCGTCACCCTGCTCAACAGTTATTTCGGGCATTTCACGCCTTATGTGCAAATGCTTGTATATCATTTTTCTCAGATCATCAGGTCGGAAAGGCTTCGAGATATAGCCGTCCATGCCTGCTTCATAGGCTTTTTGCTCTATGCCCGAAACAACGTCGGCAGTAAGAGCGATTATTGGCGTAAGTCTGAAATCAGGAAGTTCTCTTATGTGTCTTGCTGTTTCATAGCCGTCCATATCAGGCATATGAAGGTCAAGAATTATCATATCAGGACTATGACCAAGGCAATATTCTATAGCCTTTGAGCCGCTGTCGGCGGTATCCACCTGCAAGCCGTATGTACCTAATATCTCGCTTTCGATATCCAGGTTCACACTGTTGTCGTCCACCAACAAAATTACCGTTTTTTCAACAAGCACGCCCTGAGAAGTATCATTTTCGCTCTGCACCTGTGACGGCTCTGCGACATCAAACGGCATAAGAAAGCTAAAACACGAGCCTTTTCCAAGCTGAGATGTAACCTCGATGCTATATTTACCACCGCTTGCCGCCTTGACGATAGATTGCGAGATAGGAAGCCCCAGACCTGTTCCGCCGTGACGTCTTGTCACTCCTGCGTCGCTTTGGATAAAAGGTTCAAAAATGCTCTCAAGCCTGTCTTGGGGTATGCCCTCCCCTGAGTCTGAAACACTGAACTTGATAACAACGCTTTTGCTCTTTATTTCCTGACATTTACAGTCGAAGACCACCTCGCCCCTGTCGGTGAACTTCACCGCATTTCCGATAAGATTTACAATCACCTGCCTCAATCGCAAAGGGTCGCCGCTGATGCAATTCGGCAAATCCCCCGATATATCAAGACGCAATGGGATATCCTTTGCTATGGCTGTGCTTTCCATTATGGAATAGGTGTCGCTTATAAGCTTCACCAGGTCAAAATCGGTGTATTCAAGCTGCAAGCTTCCCGACTCTATTTTGGAAAAGTCAAGAACGTTATTTATAAGACCAAGAAGATTTTCTGAGGCTGTGTTTATATTAGTGCAATATCTCTTCTGAGCATCATTAAGACTGGTATTTGAAAGCATATAAAGATAGCCTGTGATAGCATTAAGCGGCGTGCGAAGCTCATGGCTCATTTGTGCAAGAAAATCACTTTTTGCACTGTTCGCCCTGTCTGCTTCTTCTTTAGCCTGCCGCATTTGTGCCTCGGCTGTTTCACGCTTTTTAAGCTCATTTTGAAGTATCTGCGAAAGGCGGTTGAAAAGCTCGCCAAATCGAAAAAGCTCATACGCTCCCTTTGGTGACACACGGACGTTTGAAAGGTCAAATTCGGCAGAATTTTCATTACGCTTTGAAAGGCTCTCAGAGTAGTCGTTTATAGGTCTGACATAAAGGCTTTCAAAAACTATCAGTACTATGCCCACAATAACTAGCACGCTCGCTGAACACACAAGCTGTATCACCAGTGCAGTTTCACGTCCTGCGGCAGCGCTTTCCACCTCTGCATCAAGACGTTTATTAAGAGCCTGACGAAAGCGTTCTATAGGCGACATTATCATGGTTTTAGAATCGTTATAAAAGCTGTCATAAAGTATCTCGCGGGAACGCTCTTTCATTTCATCAGGGCTAAGTCCGCTGTATTCCTCAGGCAGTGGCGTATCCTCCACAATGGAAACATACTCGGCCAACCTGCCTCCCTTGCTGTCGCCATACTGTTTAGCTGTTATGCCTTTTGCAGTGAGCATAAGCTTCATTGACACCGTTTCGGTCTTTATGAGAGTATCAGAATACTTTTTGGCTTCCGCAAGAAGCGCAGTTTCGTTCTCAGGAGGATCAAGAGCGGAAAGGCTATTTATAACACGGTCACGGGTCTTTTCCTCATAGACCTCATACCAATAGTTATAAAGATGTTCGATATCTCCTGTTACGGAGAATTTTCTAGCTTCATCGGTAAGATAATCGGAAGCGTCCGCAAGCTCCTGCCCAAGGTCAGAAAGCTCTCCCCTGTTTGATTGTGCGGTATTCTCTCTGTCGATACACCGGGACATATATTTGCTGCTCATTAAAGTAAGAGCAGTAATAAGAAGAAACACCACAACTGCACAGATGGTGATATTGCGGCTTTTGAGCACACTTCTGCCCTTCTTTTTACTGACCTTCACAGAAAACACCCCCACAAAAAAACAAAAAACGCCCCGTGAAAAATACACGGAGCGTCATTGCCCTTAAATTATTACCTGAAAATTATATCATATTTTTGCAGTTTTGTCAACTGTTGTGGAATTCAAGCTATTTCAACTTCAGTGGAATTTTATTTGCTCGAAGATCATCTTGAGCTTCATTATCAAGCATCACTACCAATAAACCGCCATCAGCAAAATATAGCTTAAATTTATTGTTGTCATAATTCCCTTTCAAGGGTAATTCAGGAAAGCCTAAACAGTAACACACATTTATGATTCCGGCATTGTCAAGCCGATCAATGCACTGCCTCTGCGATAGTTACTGCCACATTTCCTACTTTTGTGAGATCCGTGACGTCCGATGAAAGCCCACCGCTGAGGGTGAGATCTGTGCTTATTGTGAGAATTTCGTCATCGACAGCCTTGTTTTCAGCTGTTGGTATTGTGACTTCATCATATGTAAATTCGCCCTTTACCAAGCTGTATTTATCAAGTGGCTCATATGTAAAATCAACGTCGATTGCCGCATTGGAATGGTTTGTAACGCTTATATCATTGCCCTTTGCAGACCATTCGCACTTGGTATCAATGTCATATTCGTGGGTTTTAGCGTTCCAAGTCTTTGTTCCGTTCACGCTGTATGTGAACTCCATTTCGCCCCACACAACGTCGGCACTGATAGTTTTTGAAGTCTTGATATCCTCAACATACTTTGCATTTACGCCGATATCCTTTTTGATGTCAGCGTCATCAGCCGCCGCTGCAAACGCCGCCGTGCTGAGTGTTGCCACAAGTGCAAATGCCATTGTGATAGAAATTGTCTTTTTCATAAGTGAGTTCTCCTTTTTTATAATTGATTTTTTTTACTTACATATTTGGTGTTTCGCCGTATCCGTCCCACCTGCCGTCAAGTCCAATATATCGTCCGTCAATAGTGGTGTTCTTTGCTATTGAGCCGTATCCGTCAAAATAGTACCAATCGTCATCCACTTTGACCCAATCTGTATACAATTTGCCGTAATCCCATGGATAAGACAAATCGTACTCGCCACCATTGTTGCTGCCTGTGAGCACCTTGCCGTCTTCATCGGCATAATACCATTCTTCTCCGCCGTCCTTAAACCAACCTTTCACCATATTGCCGTCTTTATCAAAATAGTACCAATCACCAGTGTCCTCATCCTTTACCCAGCCAGTTTCCTTATAACCAAGTCGAAAATAATACTTTGTGCCGTTCACGTTTGCCCAGCCGTGAGGATAGACATTCACTGTAATAGTGCCAACGGTCATGCTTTCAAAATGCTCTGTCGGTTTACCTGACAAAGTAAGTTTGCTGTTTCGGCTTTCTGAAATAGGCACTATTAGCTCACTGCTCGAAAAATAGCCTTTTATCTCGTCCATGCCCTCTGCTTGTTTGTATGAAAAATCCGCCATAACACCCACATTCCCTGTGTTTGTCAAAGTAAAATTTCCGCCGCTGTCAGACCAACCGCCACCTTTATATGAGTGGGTCTCAGGATCCCACTGCCCGTCTGAGTAGGTAAACTCCAAAGAGTCCCAAGTGATGTCGATGCTCACCTGCACTTTTGAGTCAGAATTATCCGCAGATGCAGAAACAGGCACTAACAACGCCGTGACAATTCCCATAGCTGCAAAAAAAGCTCTTATCTTTTTATCCATATTTCACCTCTCTTCATCTGACATTATGACAGCCGCCATAGTGTCCACCATTGCTCACTCAACTGTTTCAGTATCATAGCTCATCGTCTGCAGAAACACTTTCGCTGAGTTTTCTATTATTCTCATTTTCATTGTTTAACAAGCATCTCTAATCAACAGCATGAATATTTATAATAATTATCTATGATTCTTAACAAAAAGTCAATAAAATTTGCACAAGCGGCAAAAAAGTTGCACAAGCGGTAGGTAATTTGGTGTATGGAAAGCAAAGCCTCCCACAGAAACAATTTCCATGGGAGGCTTATTATTATATCAAATATTTAATTATCTCACTCATCGTCCTCTCCCACAGCCGAAAGCTTTTTATATCGGCGGTGTTCGATTATCTGCTGTTTGTGCTGTTCAAAATAATCGTCATATCTGTTTCTGCCAAACTTTGTTATCAGCTTATGATTATAATTCATAAGCTTAGCCGTAAATTCATCGCTGTCAGCATAATACAAATTAAGAAAATCATTATGATCATATCTTTGACCCTTTCGGTCAAAGTCAAGCAAGTCAAGAAGCATAGCGGCATTAAAATCTATTTTCAGATCCTTATGGCTAAGGTTTTCTGCCTTTTCATCACCCACCATATAAACATGATATAATTCCGGTTCAGCAATAAATCTGTATTCATAGCCGCCCTCTTTGTTCTTTAATGAAGCGGTGATAATTGCTTTTTTACTCTTGATATCACTATTGAAAAGACCCTTTATACGGCTGAGCAAACGATATGTTTCATAAAACTTCTTCTCTTTTATATCTCCACGAAGAATGTTTTCCTCAGAACCCTCCTTGCTGAAAGACTTATTTCCGGCTTCGCTTTCAAACAATGCCTTTGCCGCAACAGCGTTCCAATAATTTTTCACATATACGCCCTGACCATTGTCCTGATCCTGCTCTACTCTGAAATATCCGCCCTCAGGATAAATAGAAAAAGTCGTTTTGTCAAGCTTTTGCGAGAGGCTGTGCCTTTTTGCATCGGCAGCAGCACCACGGACGCTGACGATAATAACATTTCCAACTATTCTTATAACGCCTATGGCAAGATTGGCGGCTATCACAAAAGGCAGAATAAAGCCCCATGTAATAGCAAAGGTCGCACGCAGGGCAATAAGGATTATCCACAAAGGTCCCCATATGGTCATACCTAGATCGACCTCATATTCCTCACGGGTCATCTCATCTTCAAGGAGAACAACTTTTGAAAAGTTATTATACACAGAACCAAACACATTGAAGCCCTTTCGCCCTATCCTGAACGGAAAGCCTGCTGCAAATATCCAGCAAAGCACGCCTGAGATAAGTGCAGTGAGCCAATAGTATTCAAAATATTTTGCCTGCTTGAAGCTTATCTGCCTGTTCAGGATTTTATTCACAGGCTTTTGCAGCGAAGTCACTTTACTAAAGATATTTTTCAGGCTGTTGTCAATATCAGTATACGAAGCCTTTTCACCGTCTTTGACAACGCCAAAGGCACTTCCCACAGTGACGGTCTGCTTTGAGTTTTCAGCTATGTACTTATCATATCTGTCATCGTTTCCTGCGATCTTAGGTATAGCAAAGGTCACAATGACAAGTGCGACCACAAGTATCACGAACTGCATCAGGGCTGTAACAATGTTTTTCATTTTCCATATGTTCCTTTCAAATATGATCTTCTAAATACATTATAATATATTGGAAGGGATTTGGCAAGAAGTATCATAAGATTTTTCGCCATTATAAAACAAAAAAGAGCGACTGAAAAGATATCAGTTGCCCTTTAGTTTACAGGGAAAAACGATCATTATCGAAATAGCAATTGCGATCCCATAACTATCATCCAGATATACACACAGGTTTTGTCAATGATTCATAATAGCAGGTGATCGTTTTAGGCTTATCCCCAAAAAACATTTACTCTTCCCTTTCTCATTATCGTTCTATTTTGAACCATTACAACATATTCTTCATTATATGTCATGAAAAAAATCAGCGAAGAAGCAATAATGGTTTATTAGGTATCGCAAATTTATTAAAGCGAAAAAAATGCTCTGCGGAATCACAATCTCCGCAGAGCATTTTGTTTTAGTATATCTTTCCGTTTTTCTTGTAACCACCGTCAGCCTCAGAATATTTAAGGCACATAAACTGCCACTTGTAATTCCATTGTGGACTGTCATAGACCTTTTCTCCGACTTCCAGCAGATAAGTCACTCCGTCTATCTTTATCTCGCCCCAGAAGTGCTGTCCTCCGCCATTGCGGTTGCCCATAACAAGGTTTGCGTCATAACCGAGATAAACCATCATTTCCACCAGTGCGCCATTGTAATCAGAACATTGACCTTCTTTGTAAACAAAGATATTCTTGCTATGCGAGCCTGTCGGTATCCTGCCATATTTCAAATTCTTTCTTATCCAGTCCGCAGTATATTCGATCTTCTTTGCCGCCGACCAGTCTTTCTTGAAATGCTTTGAGGCAAAGTTTTTAAGTATCTTCTTCTCCTCTGCTGTAAGAGTGTGCGTCGAGGTCTTTGTTTTCTTGCCCTGAACGTTGTAGATCTTATAAGTGCTGTGGCTCTTTTTTGTTGCCGCATTAAGTCTTGAAACAGTGTTTATCTTGCATTGGATACCCGTCCAGTTGCTGTAAACCACCTTTCCGTTTATGGTCTTATAAGCCCTCATTTTGAAGTGATAATTATTTGAACCTGAAAGGTTTGATTTTGTATAAGAGGTCGTGCTGTTCTTTGTTATCTTCTTGAGCTGAACATAATCGTTATAGCAATCCTTTGGCATACTATAGTAATCGTTATGTGGGATAGTCCACTCATCGCCCTTGCACCAGTATATCTGATATCCATCAGCCTTTGTGTTCTTCTTCCAGCTTATGGTGACCTTCTTATTATAAGCCTTTACCGTCATTTTCGGTGTGGATAACTTCGTGTTGCCTTTTACCGTTATATAAGGGCCGGTCTTAGAGTTGTATTCAAGCTTTACGGCATAAGTATAACTCGTTGCCTCTGAAAGCTTCTTGTCAGTATAGCTTGTGGAACTCGTGACCGTCAGACGCTTGTAGGTCTTTTTCTTTGGATCATAGCGATAAACCCTGTATTTGCAATTGCCGATCTTGTTCCAGCTAAGCTTTACAGAAGTGGTAGAGTCAGCGGTAGCCTTAAATCCCTTTGGCTTTCCAAGAACGATCTTGAATGTTGTCGAAACTGGGTACCTGCTTTCGTAGTTTCCGCCAAGAGTAACAACAGCGGTCGCAGTGCCTATATTTGTGTTATTGTAATATGTTACAGTATAGTCAGAGCTCTTGATCATATTTCCGTCCGCCTTGACAAAAAGGCTCGGTCTGACAGCTTTGCCGGTATAATCCACATCAGCTATCTTTAGTATCTCGACCTCAGAAACAGCTTTCGGGCTGATAGTGAAAGGCACTGTCACATATCCTGTATAGCCGTTCATTCCTGCTATGGTCATATAGCCTGTTCCGGCATTCACATTGTTTGTGTATGATACATTATAATCAACGCCACGTCTTAGCACCGCACCACTAACTGTAACAACAGGTGCAGGAGTCTGAGCATAACCCGTGTAGGTGCAGCTAGTATCCACAGAAATATTCTCGCTGGATATTTCAGCCTCTACAACGTTATACTCAAAGGAATCGGTTCCATTAAAGTTGCCGATACCTTTAATATAAGCATAATGCCAGCCAAGCTCGCCACAGTCGTCCTCATATTCGATCTCATAGTCAACGCCCTCAGCAAGCACAATATCATTGTATGTAACAATAGGTTTTGGCTGAACAGGGTTACCGGCACAATAGCTCTGCTCATACTCGCAGTCAATATCCGCACTATAAATATCAGTTGGCACGATATTGAAATTCTTTGTAAAGCTTCCTGTGTAATTACCTATACCAGTGAAAGTAGCCGTCGCTGTACCTACGTTTATGTTGTTCTCATAAGTAACAACATAGTCCTCGTCCTCAGTGAGCCGGTAATAGTTGTTGCTGTCCATAAGAGAATAGCCATAAAGCGTCTTTTCCGTGCCGTCATACGGCTGATCGCCTTCATACCAACTGTTATACATATCCTCAGTCAACTGAATGGCTTCATCATTTTCCGACGTATAAAGACCGACTTCCTCTCCGCCAGCAGGAATTTGCTCCTCTGCCTCAGCCCCGAAGCATACCACTGCACTTTGCAGTGCAAGACACACTGCCACTGCCGTCGTAAGCGTCCGCTTAAATAACTTCATATTATTTTTTCCTTTCCACTATAATTTTCCTACATATTACTAATTTTATCACAAAGATGTGACAATGTCAAGATAAAATACAACAAATAGGAAGCCTCATGACATTCAGTTAGATCGTGAAGTGGAGGATGTAAAATACGGTGATACCACACAAGAATAAGGAGGTCTGATTATGATCTCTGAATTTGTACGAGAACAAAAAAAGATATATTCTGACGGCTTGATAGAATCAATATAAAGGAAATTTTATATCGGTATATATGCTCACAACGCAGCGTATATACCGATTTTTGCTTCAAAAAGTTTCTTAATTTTCTGAAATTTAAAAGCAAGGTTTTGTACATATACAACATATTATACTGCATATGTGATAAAAATTAGTCATATTGTTCAATTAATCTACGAAAAGTTGTGCTAAAATACGAAAATTATTTGTGTAAACGTTTTACTTAAATATTTAAGTTGACTTATTATACTTTTAATAATATAATGTTTTACGTTGACAGAGTTAAGGCAGCAACGCACGAGGATAATACAGTGCTGCCTTAGAATACCGGTATTTAAAAATTAATTGTATAAGAGGAGCTTTTTATGGTACAGAACAAAACTTTTTCTGTAAAGGCATTACAGACTTTTGTTGCTGTAATGTTTGCCGTAATAACCTGCTTCGGTTTTATGACAACACCGACCGCAGAGGCGGCATCAGGATTTTATGTAAGCGGTACTAGTATCTATGACGCTAATGGAAACAAGTTCGTTATGCGTGGCGTGAACATTGCTCATGCATGGTACACAGAGAAGACTGAAACTTCTATCAAGGGCGCTGCAAACAACGGCGCAAATACCGTAAGAGTCGTACTTGCAAACGGCTCAAAGTACACAAAAACAAGCGCACAGGAAGTAAAGAACATCATCAGCTGGTGCAAGTCAAACAAGCTGATATGCATTCTCGAAGTACATGACGCAACAGGCAGCGACAGCACTTATGATCTTAACAAGTGTGTTGACTACTGGAAGGAAATGAAGAGCGTTCTCAGCGGTACTGAGAAATATGTTATCGTAAACATCGCAAACGAGTGGTGCGGCACATGGAACGGAAGCGCATGGGCTGACGGCTACAAGTCTGCTATCCAATCTGTAAGAAACGCAGGCATTACAAATATGCTTATGGTAGACTGCGCAGGCTGGGGACAGTATCCTGACAGCATCAAGGATTACGGTAAGTCTGTTTTCAACGCAGACTCACAGAAGAACACCGTATTCTCCATTCATATGTATGAATACGCAGGCGGAAACGCATCAACTGTAAGAAACAACATTGATAACGCACTCAACATCGGTGTGCCTGTTGTTATCGGCGAGTTCGGCGGTCAGCACACAAACGGCGACGTTGATGAGGCTACTATCATGAGCTACTGCACAAGCAAGGGCGTAGGTTATCTTGGCTGGTCATGGAAGGGCAACAACTCTGACATGAGCTACCTCGACATTGCAAACTCATGGGACGGCTCAAGCCTTTCTTCATGGGGAAATACACTTATCAACGGCTCAAACGGAATTAAGGCAACTTCTAAGACCTGCTCAGTTTACAGCGGTTCAGGAAGCTCTTCCGGCGGTTCTTCTTCAGGAACTTCACCAGATTCTAACGGCGGAGTTCTCGGACTTGACGGAACATATTACATCAAGAACGCACTCAGCGGCAAGTATCTTGACGTATACAAGGCAAAGGCTGACAATGGCACAAACGTTCAGCAGTACAAAGGTACAGGCGGAAACAATCAGAAATTCAAGCTTGTAAGCGACGGAAACGGCTATTACACTATTTACACAGGTGCATCAAATTACAAAAGCTGTCTTGACGTATACAACTGGAGCAGGGACAATGGTGCTAACATCAACCAGTGGCAGTATCACGGCGGTGACTGTCAGAAATTCCAGCTTGTAAAGATCGGCGACGCTTATGCTATCAAGACAAAGATCTCAGGCTGCTACTCATGCCTTGACGTTTACGAACAGAGCACAGCTGACGGAGCAAACATTGACCAGTGGAGCTACTGGGGCGGAAAGTGCCAGCTTTGGTATCTTGAATCAACATCAGGTTCTTCCTCATCTTCATCTTCTTCAAGCAGCTCAAGCAGCAATTACAAATCGATCTTCTGGGGTTCATCAACTGCTTCAGCATGGGATCAGGCTGTTTCAGCAATGACTTCAAAGAATGGCGGAAGCTTCAACGCATATGACATTCAGTCAAACGGCTACTTCTACGTTGAATACTCAGGAACACAGAATCAGGTAGAATTTGTTCTTCAGAGCTGGTCAGGCGGAGCAGAGTGGGCAAAGGTTTCACCAAGCGAAACAGGCACAGCAAACGGACACTACTACGCAAAGTATTCTTACAACAACTGCAAGTCAGCATTCGGCACTTCCGATTTCGGCGGAAAGCTGGATCAGATCCATGCAGGTGCAGCAAACGGCACAGTAACGATCTACTCTGTATGCTACTGCTGGTGATCTAAGATTTTTTTCAGACTTCATACTGTTTCACAGCGGTATGAAGTCTTTTTTTTATGCAAAAAAGTTTTAACTGTACCTTTGATTTTCTTCCTTCAAAAAAATCAGAGCCTACTGTTATTTATGAGTTGCCTTTACGGATTGTTCGCTTTAAAATATCAGATGACAGCTATGAAGTAATTGCTACAAATTTATCTGAAGATCTTTTTTCTTCTGATGACCTTAAATACACCGTGGGGCTTAGATATTTTCACGCAATTTTATTTCTTGATTTTATTAGCTTAATGATATTGATAGAAAGCCATGCGAGTTCCTCTTAGATTGTTTGGATCTCTATCACGAATTTTCCTTCGGAGTTCACCTTCAGACGCAATGTCTTGACATATCTATTGCAAAAGTTCTCCATTTCTTTCATGGTAGCGGTCACTTTTGTGGCTTCATATATCTTGTGAGTAAGCTCCAGAGGGTTCTCTCCAATGAGTGAGTGCAAATGCTTTTCAAGCTCTGCAAAGAGTACGGCACGTTTCAACTCCTCCGTTCCTGCGGTGCAGAAATCATCAATGGCACAATAATAGATGCCATGCTGTGCAAGGGCGTTTTTGATCGCCGTTCCACACTTCTCGTATTCGTACATAACGAGAAACTTTGCTTTCGGCAGGCTCTCGATAAGTCCCCAAAAGTCCGAATCACTTGACACAATAATAAAAGATGTTATCCCGTCACGATAGAAGTCCGTGACTACACTTGCGGTCATTCGCACATCGACCAGTGACTTTCTGTCTGTCACTCGGTCGATCTCTATATGTTCAACGGGTATCTGCGTGAATTTAGAGAGCCAATCCCAGCCTGCGGTAGTGTTCGGATCGTCATATAGCGTGATCTTCTCGATCTTGGCAAGTTCAACTTGATTTAAGCCTTTCAGCACACTGTACAGCTTGTACGGGTTGGAGTTCTCACAATCGACAGCTATAGCTGTTTTCTCGGTGCTGTCGATAAAATTATAGATATTGTTTCGTGTTTCATCATCTGCGTCCCGATATTTCGTATAATCGGTGAAGCTGTCATTATGCTGACCGTAGATTATCTTCAAAAACTTACGGTCGGAATAGATGATGCTCCCGACTTCGGCAGGTTGCCAGTGAATATACATCTGAAATGGGTAATGTTCGATATTCGCCATATATTTATTGAACTCGGCTTTCATTACACCATTCTTATTATATTTCGGGACAAAGAACAGATCTCGAATATACTCCCAATTCAGCCAATCGTAGAATAGTTGAGAGCATTTGTCGATATTTTCATTGATGAGCCTTGTAAACTCCTGCATATACTTCTCTGAACGGCAATTCGCTTGGATAATGGTAAATCCCCATTTTTCAAGCTGTTTGATATTATCCGTATCGTACCATTCTATGTTATGCAAATTTTTGAGCTGAAACCGCATCAGATCATCGGTCTTTTTGAATTTCTGCATCAGTACGGTTCGCAGCTTACATAAATATCTTATTGTAGTGGCGTCCTTATCGGCTTGGAGCTTCTCGATAAGCTCGGAACATTCACCGTAACTCACGGTCAGTGCTGACATTCGGACGCCTATCATATAGGCTATAGTAGTAACTACCTCTTTTGTATCAACGGTCAAGTAAAACCCTCCTATTCATTTAATATGATCATCAATTGCCGTCATTATCCTGTTGAGCCGATTTTATCATGGTCTTGCTGATAGAAATTTCTGCGCTCTCCACCCGTTTGATTTTCTTGTATAATACACAGTTTACTAATTCTTCGTTTTCGTTATCCATTGCGATTCACCTCCACTCTGCCCTATATCCTGATTATAGCACAAATGGCGGTATATTGCAATGAAAAGGGCGTAAAAAAAGGGCTTACGAATTGACTTTTTCGGGGCTGTTTGGTATAATAAGAATAATTGAGGGGCAATGCGGCTTCCTCGCTTAAATCGGAATTTAGAGGTATAAAATGATTGTTTTAATAACAGGTGCTTCCCATACTGGCAAAACATTGCTAGCGCAAAAGCTGCTTGAAAAGTATCAATACCCATATTTGTCAATAGACCACCTGAAAATGGGACTTATCAGAAGCGGACAGACAGACCTAATACCTTATGATGATGATAAGTTAACAGACTATCTATGGGAAATTATAAAAGAAATGATAAAGACTGCAATTAAGAACGAGCAAAACATGATCGTAGAGGGGTGCTATATCCCGTTCAACTGGAAAGATAGCTTTGATGAAGAATATATACCTCAAATCAGATTTATATGTCTGATTATGAGCGATAATTACATCAGCTGTCATTTTGATGATATTATCAAAAACGAGAATGTAATAGAAAATAGAATGCATGATGCTGACTTCACGATTGAATCTATTAAAGAAGCTAATCAGTATAACCTTCAGCAATGCAGGATGTTCGGACTTGATTATGTTCTCATTGATGGTGAGTATGATATAGACCAGTATTGCAAATTCTGATTTAGCTTAGTAACTGAATATACCCAAACACGGATAGACCGTCCTAAACATACGGCTATCCGTTTCTTATTCCGCATTTTTACACAAAAAAAGAACGCAAAAACATTACGGCAAATATCTGAATTCAAAAAAACCAGCAAATAATGTTTATTCTACTGTATTTTCCCTCTCTCCTCCACAAACTCCACCAAACACATATCCTCCACAGCTATCCTAGTCTTGTCCATAAAAACAAGCTCATTAGTATAGCTGTCATAAATTCTCACTATGCCTGTCTTGGTCTGATAACTGCCACCACTTTTTCTCTTATCGGGAACAAAATATGTCACCCTTATCTCAGGGCGTTCGTCAAGCATATCAAGCAGGCGGTTGAGATCGTCATTTAGCCTGTTTACCTCGTCCTCTGTCAGCTCCTCCCTGATTTCGGTGTATCTTGCGGTTTCATCAACAGCAGCATCATAGCCTGTCAAAGCTGCAAAAGGGCTGAACTGCGCCGCCCTGTCTGATATAGACATTTGCGGATGATCGTCATAGTGCGGACGTGAAAACTGCTTTATATCATAATAATTGTCGTACATTGTAAGCCCCACCTTTCATGCCTTGTGACCGCCTATACTGCGGTTGCGCTCTCTTGCCGTAGCTCCCTCGGTATAGTTCGTGCCTTTCAAAATGGCATTTTTCCCATATTTGTGCTTTATCAAGAGCATTGCTTCCTGCAATGCCCTTTCTTTTTCTTCTGCGTTGTTATCAGCATTTGCCGCTTCCACCATATCAAACAAGCTTATCTGCTCATAGCTCTCAATTTCGGGGATATCCTCTTCTCTTATGACATTACAGGCGGTCAGATTAAGCCGTCTTGCAAGCAAAGTCTTGTCGATAATTCTGTCAAAAAGAGCCATGGTTGCGTCTGTTATTTTTCTGGTCGAGGAAGTGTGCCTGCCTAGATTTTGAGTGCCATGGGCGTGCTTTGGTATCTTCCTGCCATAGTGGTCGCAAACCACCTCGCCCGTATAGTGACCGTCCGCCAAGCTTTCTTTATCATACCCCACAGTGAGCACGATCTGATTTGTCACAACGCCCTTATCCACAAGATCAAGGGACAGCATATCAGCCATTTCCCACAGAATAAGCCTTGTGCGCTCATAATTACACGGCTCTTGCAAGACCTGTCCAGAGGAAATGCTGTTGTTCGAGGGGCGGTATGACTTCACGTCAGGTATGGCGGTAGGCTCGATACCCCATGCGTGGTCGATAAGAAGCTCGGTATTTTTGCCGAAAACCTTGTAAAGCTTCCCTATAAGATAATGGTCCAGCGACCAGCGTGAGATATCCCCCATGGTGTAAATACCAAGCTTTTCAAGACGGCTCGCTGTGCCTGCGCCCACACGCCAAAAGTCCGTGATAGGGGTATGCCCCCACAGCGTTTCTTTGTAAAGCTGTTCGTTCAGCTCTGCGATACGGACGCCGTTTTTATCCGCAGGGATATGCTTTGCCACAATATCCATTGCCACCTTGCACAGATACATATTCGTTCCAACGCCTGCTGTGGCGGTTATACCTGTATTTTTCAGCACGTCCAAAATGAGCATTTGTGCAAAGCCACGTCCGTCAACGTTATAAAGCCCGAGATAGCCCGTTGCATCAATAAAGACCTCGTCGATAGAATAGGCGAAAATATCCTCTGGTGACACATATTTCAGATAAATCCCGTATATTTTTGCGCTCACAGCCAAATATTTCGCCATTTGCGGAGTTGCCACGATATAATCAAGCTCGCAGGCGGGGTCGGATAGCTCCGAATAGATATAGCTTTTCTTTGCAAACTGTCTTTTAGGAGCTTTCTGCAAACGCTCCTTATTGACCTGCTCCACACGCTGAATGACCTCAAAAAGCCTTGCCCTGCCTGAAATACCAAAGCTTTTCAGTGACGGTGACACTGCAAGACATATAGTTTTCTCCGTTCGGCTCTCATCAGCCACCACAAGGTTTGTATTCAGCGGGTCAAGCTGTCTTTCCACGCACTCAACCGAAGCATAAAAAGATTTCAGGTCTATTGCAACATAGGTCTTTTCCATAGCATCACCGCCTTTTTCCTTTATGTATAATAGTATACCACGAAACTTTCTGTTTTACAATAGAAAATCGAACAAAAGTTCTGAATTTTTAATTAACTCTTTTCATGGCAGTTGACAAAGTAAAAAACGTCCCCGAGGAAAACTTGGGGACGTTAGTGTTATATTGGGTTTTAAGGCGGCATTCAATAGTCTACCAAGCTTCACTGTCATAAGGCTCAATAGGAATATTGTAATTCTCTGTTACCTTATAATACTTATCAGTGTCAGTGTCTACCATAAGAACATTTATATCTCCTGTGCTGAGCACATCTCCGTCAATGTAGTAGTGACTCGCTCCGTCATAGTAGATATCGTTAAATCTGCGGTCGCCTGAAATCGTGTTGGTATGGACATGCCCTGCCACCACCTTTTTGTCAAGTCCGTGTATCTTGCCAAGCCTGTGAGGGTACTGCTCTGTAAAAATATAATCCTCGGTGCAGTATTCCCAAGCATTGCCCGAATCCTCGTCAATGCCTGCGTGGACAAAGATAGTGTTGCCCTCAACATGATATCTCGGCAGACGTTCAAACCAATATCTATACGAGTCATCAGAGTCATCATATTCGCCGCTGCCTAGCATTTCATTGACCGAAGAAAAACCGCTCATCACCATTTCCTCGTGATTGCCAAGAAGCGCCACCACCTTCCTATGACCATATATATTCTGCAAGCCCATTATCTTTTTAAGCACAGCTATATTGTCCTCGCCGCCGTGGATATAATCTCCCAGAAAGATAAGCTTTGTGTCAGGCTCGTCAAGGTGGTCAATGACAAGCTCCAAAGCGTCGCAAAGTGCTGAATAACATCCGTGAATATCACTCATGCAGTATATTTTCATGCTTTTCTCCTTTTGTATCATTAGTTTGGTTGTATTTAGCTATCAGTTTTTCCATGTTCTTTGTTCTATTTGCGACCATATTCATAACTCGTTCGAGTACGTCTTTAAGACCTTTTTCGCAAATATTTTTTAGAATGTCTTCTTCGTAATATAAGCAATCTTTTTCAAAAGGCTCTCCGTTGAGAATATTTATAGGCATATACTCTTTTTTACCGCCTATGCCTATATCCTCTACAAAATCGTTGAACATAAAGAAGTCTACATAGTCCTCGAAGCTGTCAAAGAAGCCAAACCATGTTTGAGCGTCTAAATTATCATAATAACGGAAAAGAATATCTCCGCTATATTTAAAATTCTTTTTATCGTCCAATTCTCTATACTCAAAGTAATGCTTTATTTCCAGTAAAGTCAAGTCAACCCTATCTTCAATATAACCGGCATTACCTTTTATTATTTTGTCTTTAATTTCCCGTCCATTACCTCTACTCATATTGTATCCTTTATACCAACTCTCAGGCCAAAGAAAAGAGCCGCCAAGCGTTCTTGTGGTATAAACATATTTTGTGAGAAAATCAGCTACTACGTCTATGTCTGATTTATTTTTCAGCTTGTCTAATTTATTTTTTTGCATTTCAAGGTATCGGCTCAATGGATAATTTTTTCTGAAATATATCTTTGGAACTGCACTGAAACCAAGCTGGTCTGAGTGTACCGTAAAGTGTTGTTCGTTACCATATTTGTCTTTATAATACACAGTTATCATGCCGTAGGGAGCTTCATTTGCTTCAAATGACAAAATTTTATTATTTTTCCGACTTATTCTTGATGCATTAAGAAAATCTGACAGGGCACTATAAAAATCTGTATTTTTCTTACCGTCAGGGTCTATGTATATATTATTACAAACCACGCCACTTTCCTTAAGTATATCATCAATCCGATTTTTTTCTTTTTGGGCAGCCTTATCACTCATAACACACTCATAGTCTGTTGACAGCAAACCTACCAGATACGCCTTATAGTTTTTCTCAAAGTTTTCTGGCTCATACGATTTTATCTTCTTGTTAGTTTCCATAACTTTTCCTCCTAAACATTCACATTATACTTTTTACAGAGTTCTTCAACTCGCTCTTTTATGCTCTTGACTACATTTTCAGGTCCTATCACCTCCACCTTGTCTGAATATTGCAAAGCCCAATTTACTATGCCGTATGGGCTTGTCCTTACTTCAACTATCTCAAAATCTGTCTGATTCTTAGGGAGCTTGTGTTCCTTTTTATACGTTTCTGTTGTTATCTTATAATCCTCACCAAAGCTGTCATGGATAAAAGTAAGATTGTTCGTTCCTGTTTTATATGGATTTCTCACTTTTAAGGTAACAGTTGAAGGGGTGTCATAGCTCATGCCAAGGTGATTGTTCTTAAAACGCTCGTAACTGTTTCCTTGAACGGCATTATTTACGTTGTTAGCACCTGTTGCCGCCGCAAAGCTTTTGCCTATCTTTCTTATTTTGATATCCGACATAAGGTCGATACGATATATACAAAGCTTCTTTTTACCCTCTGTATATCTCGGCTTGTCGCTTTCAAAACAGCCGAGCATATAAAATCTGCCCTTATCGGCAACGATAAAATGCGGGCTTACAAAAGTGTCCTTGCGTTTTGTCAAAACAGGTTTGAGTATATATTGGCTGGCTTTCAGGTCATATTCTGTGGTATAATAATTGAACTTAAAGGCTATCTGCTGCCTGTTGCTGATCGCCTGCTGGATAGTATTCAGATTCTCTCTTAGCCCCTGAGAATCTGTATTTTCGGTGTTGTATATGGGACAGGTATACTCCTTATAATGGCTTGAAGCAAGCTCGGTTTTTATACGCTCAACTAGGTCTGGCTTTTTATCCTCGTCTATCGCCTTTGACATTTTCACGGCATTTATAAGATCTGTGACCTCGCTTTTGGAAAATGGGTGATTGTAGTATATACCTCTCACAGAGTTTATTTTCTCTGCAAGAGTCAGTTCGTCATCATCGTCATCAAAATACTCGTCGCTTTCATATTCCTTGATAAGTGCGTCTATGGAGTCAAACATCAGCCTGCATTCACGTCTTTCATTCAAAGTCACGCCGTCAGCGGAATCAAGGGCTATCGCCATGTTTACCATTTTGTTGTGAAATGTGCTTTTTGTGCCAAGATATTCGCTTATTTCCTCCACCTTGCGCATTTGCGTCTGACTTGTGGGATTGTCCACATCTGTATTATTTTTCAGATACCCCAGAATCGCAAACAGCGACTCTATGATATCCTTATTGCTCTTTCTATGCCCCTCTTTCAGGTTTTCCAGCTTATCTTTCATATTTTTCTTTTCTGCCATAGTTTGCCCTCCTATAACAATTATCTCTATAATTATATTGTATCACAGGGAATATATCCCTGTCAATCAGCTATGCCACACGAATTATAGTATTTGAAATTATCTTGAAAAAAATATCTCCTTTCTCACTTGTTTCAGGAGTGATACTGTTATAAACAAAGGCTGAAACACAGCCGTCTATGCCGTCGCCTTTCATATCCAGGCACTCACGCTCGGCTTTCCAATCGTTTTTGTACGGACTAACATAAAGCACTGCATTGCCACCTATGATAGCATATGGATAACACTTATCCTCACGATACTTCTGAAACTCATCAAACGCTGCCAGAGCCTCTGCTTCCACTTTTGTGAGCTTCTTTCTGTTTATTCTTCCACTCCCCATTCTGTCCGTCATGAATTTCATGCGCTTTTTGCTTTCTTCCACAAGCTCTTTTTTAGTTGCAAGGACTAGCTTATCATCGCATGAGTACTGCTCCTCGCCCTGCCATATCATAGCCTTTTTGTCATATGTAAAATCTATTGGCAGGACAAAGAACACCAAATTTTTACCTCTGTATGCAAATCTGTCTATCTCAGCTATAGCCCTTTTTCTTGTAGGATAAATGCCCCCGCACATACACAATCTATCATACTTTCTGCCGTCTTTTCTGTTGTATGCCTCTACTCTCCACTTTCTTGCGTCAGCGTCACAGTACATAGAATAATCATCATATATGACCATCTTTTTGCCCTCCTCGATCATGATGACCTGTGTACCCTTTCTTTGCTCGTCAAATGGTGGAATGTTATCTGACAATGCCAATCTCTCAATGACCTCTGTGTTAAAAATCTTTGTGTTCTTTTTCATAGCCTTACCTCCGTATCAACTCTGTCTTGACCTTATGTGCTTATTATAGCACCTTTAAGGTTCTGTTTACTGTTCCAAAATGGTCTGCGGTGTGTTTTTTTGATTTTATTCCCTTTTCAAGCTTCTGTATATATTATAGCACCCACTTAGTACAGTTTACTGAACCAATTCGGCACAATTATGATATATTCTTTTTTTTTATATTTTTTTGCGAGATATTTGATAGTGTATTTCTCATACAATAAACTTTTCTGCACCTTGTTTTTGCTACAGAAAAATGATATAATAAAAGCAACAAAAAAATCGACAAGAAGAGAGGATCAGTTATGATGATAATAAGAGTCATTGTTGCAGGATAGAAAAAATAGTTTGCAAAAATTAATATGACATTTGAATTTTTGAAGCCACATATTTCAGCGTTGATAATCTAAGACTTGATAATTCAGCTTGAGATTGAATGTACTGAAATTGCAAGAGAATGTGATTTATGAAAAGAGGTCAAGTGCAGTGCCAAACATATGGTACAAAAACAAAGAAACCGATACTATTTGGTGGAAAGATGACCCTACAGTTATCGGAGTGTGGATATTCAGCTTTGACAAAACCACTGAATTTAATATGTTCCATGATTATCCTTATAAATTAACAAAAGAGCAGAAACAGATTTTTGATAAAGAAAATCCCGAATGGGCGGATTTCTTTAAGGATAGAAAATAGCAGACACAAGATTTCTATTTTGTAATTAGATAAATCTCTGATGTACAATATAATAAAAAAAGCCCACAGACCCGATCACATTGATCGCATCTGTGGGCTTTTGAAATTTTACCACACATCATATATCTTAGCCTTTTCCTCGTTGTAATCATCAGGAAGCGTTCCGATATCCCAGCCGGAGTTGGTAGTTTCTATATAAAGATAATGGCTTCCATTATAATCATAGTATGTACCGGGGGCATCGTCTGTCGCCTTTACTCCTATTGCAACGTGTTCAGGAAGCTCGATAAAAATGCAGCCATAGCCAAGTTCTTTGAGCAAAGCTCCCAAAAGTATGGACGAGTCCTCACAATCACCGCACTGGTCATAAAGCGTTTCCAGAGGATATTTTGGAAAATCAGTATATCCCGTTGAGGTCATGTCGTCAACATACTCTATGCTCTGCACGAAATTTGCAGTTTCTCTTATAGTCTCAGATTCGCCATAGCCGCATTGGTCACAAAGGCTTTTTATTTCGTCTGCAAGCTGTTTTACGAGCTTATGATTATTGTCGTCACTTACATAGTTATGATAATCTTTCACATATGAGTATCTCAAAAGACTATGATAATATTCATACATATCGTCCTGAATATTCATTGATATTTCAAAGGTATATCGTTTGTCATAGCTTGTCCAGTTAAAGGTCCTTTTCGACCATGTGGGGTCTGCAGGCTGAACATAGTCAGGCTTTCGGTCGTCACGAGGCTCATATCCGTCCTCATCAGTGACTATGGGTGTTTGCTGAGTAACTGCGGTAGTGGTCTGCTGTGTTGTTGTGGTGTATGTGTCGTATGTATTCAATCCCGGCCTTTTTTCAGGGTATAAAAATTCATCGATCGTATTACTGAATGCAAAATATACGCCCACTGCCACACAAATAGAGATAAGTAATTTCTTCATATATTCGTCCTATTCTTAGCTGGTTTTAACAGCTTGTGTCATATGTACATTATACTACAAGGCAACGTAAAATACAATACCATTAGACATACTTTGCGAATTTGTTCTTATTTTTGCTATGGTTTGATATTTTGCTAAATAGTTGAAATTTGCGGGGCGGATTTCATTCTCACCTTTCGTGAATTTCTGTTATATTCATAGCATCTGATCTAGCGGAACATTTTTTGTGACAATGAAGATCTATGCCATTGTCGATAGAGTCCCTTATGGCTAGTTTGTGTATGAAAAAAGCACCCGTTAAGGTGCTTAGTTCCGATATTTGGGTATAAAAATACCGCCTCGCCGTAGCGGAGCGGTTAGATTTATAACTGACCGATATAATCCAAAATACTTTCGCACATCAAGCCTTCTTCATTTGGATTATAATTTTCATCCAAACAGTTCAAAGTCAAGTAATCACCAACTTTATCTTCTATGACATCAAGTTCATCATTTGGGTCAATACCAATAGAAACAAGAAACTCTTTTTGTTTTTCTGACATTATAATCACTTCCTTTTGTACTTGTTGATTTTGCTCTTGCCTGTTTTCCATATAGTTGCGATAGTTCCAGTTTGGGGATTTACATTAACAGTTGCTTTCTCACCAATAAATCGTTGGCTTGGTCTGCCCAAACTATCAATTTTAATTTCATCAATATACAGCGGATTTATAAGTGCATCTTTTATATCATTTACAGAAACCTTTCTTTCGGAAGCTCGCTCTTCCATATGTTTTGAAAATTTCGTTACACCAATTCCGTTAGATGTTGTTAATTCAATTTTATCATCTTTTTCCTTTTCTGTCAAGCCGCCATACACTTTCTCCCTAGAATAGTCCCTGTGCAGAACTTCGCTGTTAGCGTTTATAAAGGCTTTCAATTCCTGCTGTGCCTGCCTGAGTTTTCGGCGGTATTCCTTAATGTTCACTCGCTTGCCGTCAGCGTATACGATACAGTTTTAATCCCAACACTTTTCAAGAAAGTCAGTTTAACATCGGTGCTACATTATATTTTATGTAAATAGTTGCATCTTATATTATTTGATCATCTTTTTTCATACTCACTAATATCCTCATCAAACACAAGATAAGCCGAACACTCATTGTTCTTTATCATATCATTTATGTTTTTCAAAGCTTCAGCATTTTTGGTTCTTTCTTTTTTAGAAAAATTCTGCTGGAGCTTTATTATATCTTCTATATCCTCACAAGATAAAAGCTTAGGCTCATTTCTTCTGTCCAGCATACCGTACGTACACTTTGTTTTTGATATCTTATTTATCTTTTGTTTTATAAGCTTCATTTCAGGATTACTTGTCCAAGCAATAGAGTGCTTATGATCATATTGATGATTTATTTCACAGCCACAGTGGTCACATTTTAAGTTTTTATCCACATACAGCGTAAGTCGTTCACCGCCAAAAAGAAGAACATTCTTTGATTCTTTTATTGTGCTTATACATTTAAGACACATTTTAAATGCTATACTGCCGGTCAAAACACCATAAGCTAAAATAAAATAAATTCGTTCTGCTTTCAATGCCACAAATAAGATACCTAATATTGAACATATAACTAAAATGCTCTTGTGTATCCTATCAAAGTCTGGTCTTTCGACAAGTTCCATTTTTACAGACTTTACCCTTGCTCTTATCCTGCTGCCAGGGTGTGTCATTTTATAATCATACATTCTATATATATCAAAAGTATGCCAAGAGCGTTGTTCCTCAAAATATATTCGGATATCGTCTATCTCTTGGTTACTTAAAGTTATCTCGGTGGTTTCGCCCTCTTTTATACCAATATCTCTCCGCAGTAACTCAGGAACGATCTTTACAGGTGTTTGTTCAATACTTACTCTTTCCCACCCAATATCTTTTCCACATTCACTGCATCTTATCGGTTCTTCTGCCCACATTGTTAAACAATAATTGTTCATTCAAAAACCCCTTTCTTTATATAATGTTTACTTCATTACATTTTGACATTTATTTGCCAAATATATTGTATCACACATCAAAACAATCTGTCAAATTTAAAAGCGAACAAATTTGGACAGTTGCACTTTTGTATAATACACATTCCTTAAAGTATACAGATTTCTGGAATATAGCAAAAAGAGAATTAATTAAAAAGGCGCAAAAAGTGATATTTGAAGATAGCCAAGAATTCTTGCAAATGCTTTTTGACATAACAAAAAAAGAAAGCATATATATTTCCCAGAAAAAGATACAAGCAGCACCACGACAGATCACCATAACACTGTTTATAATTATAAATAAAATTGTATTACTTGATATATTTGTTCAACTTATAAGATAAGAAAATAAATGACATATTATATATTCAAAATAAAGAAGATATATCGTTTTAACTCAAATAATAGTTGTTTATTTTCTTTATCACGTTTGCCATAAAAAAGCAATAGCCCAAGAAGTTTTAAAGATAATGCATTAGAAAGCAACAAATTTTCATTTATATAAATATAAAACTGTAATAAGTAAGCAAATAAATAAGAAATAAGTGGTTCAATTTTATTAGATCATATATACTCAGTATGTTTACTTATTATTGTTATAAGATAAAATAAGAAGAATAAGCTACTCATTATAATATAAGAAGAAAGCACCGCTTCTTATATTACAAAGGAAAAAAGATATATCGTTTTAAATGCAAATAACAGTTGTTTATTTTCTATATCACGTTTGCCTTAAAAAAGCAATAGCTCAAGTTGTTTCAAAGATAAAATCAGCGGATCGCACAAATATGTTAATGTTTCATTGGCGGTATTGCTGTAATTCTTAAAGATAATGCATTATAAAATAACAAGTTTTCATTTATATAAACATAAAGCTGTAATAAGTAAGCAAATAAATAAGAAATAAGGATAAGTGGCTCAGTTTTTATTGACAAAGCACCTATAATTAGCTGCAATATAAAAAAAGATGTAATTGACTTATATGTTATATCTATCTCTTTTCTTATACTGCTCATAATAAAATAGAATAATAAGTTACTCGGTATCTTTACTTATTCAAGCTTATAACAAAGATACTATCAATAGTGAAATTCACTGCCTTTCTTATTATATAATGAGTGTTCAACTTAGATAGTTGATATTTTCCGCCAATCAGTTTATACATTATATCCAAATACGCTTATTATTCATTGTTGGAAATGCATAAACTTCAAATATAATTTTATTTTTTTGATAAAAGGCATTGACTTTTGAACAGAAATATGATAAGATAAAATTGTTAAAATAAGTATAAGTTTAGAGTTTCTAAGTAATTTAGATGCTCTTTTTTTGTATCAAAAAATAGAGAGCTCACATTCGTAAAAAAAGAATGTGGGCTCTCTTTTTGCTTTTTCGTCGTGTTTGCGAAATATGACAAAAAATTCACCTCAGCAATTCCAGCAGGAAACATTTGTTGAAGTAAATTAAAACGATAAAAAATCTGAACATGCTCATGATCCATATTGTGGTATGTCAGCTCAACAAAAGTATTTTACATTAAAAAAACAATATCTTTAATTTGAAATAATTCAGGCTATACTATTTGCTATTGATTTACGTAATATGAAATTGACAAGCTCAACGATACTAACAAGGAAATACTTGTTTAAAAAGTCCAACATTGCATTCCTGATTTTCGGAAACGCAAAAAAACAGTTTTGTAAAAAAATATGTAGTTAAATAAACAGTTAAGACTAATAACGTTTTGTATAGTGTATAGGATCATTGTTAAAAATAATGACCGATGAGACATATTTCCTTCAAAATTTAACAAAAGATCTATTCCGTAGATCTTTTATAACAAAATGCATCTGACCTTTTTTGTTTTTTGCATACATTATATATCATACAATTGGTATGATGTAGTGTGAGTTTGTAGAAGCTTATCGTTTTTACAAATTTATTGATTAAAAAATCAATAATTAAATACTCCAAAACCGGTGTCACTAATTGATTCTTAAATCAGTTAGTCTGCTTAACCAGCAGCGCTCGGGTTGGCGATATAAACCCGCTAACACTATAAAGGTGTCCACTGAGTATGTCTTTTTAAAGACATGCGTCTTCATTTGGTGGTCGGACTATTATCCGATTCACTGGCCTTTGGTGCTGCTAAATAGCGCCTTTATAGTGTACAACGCTTATCCAACACACAAAGCAAGGATCATAAAAAAGGAGTATCACGATGAGCAAATTCAAAATAGTAAATAAAATTATCGACGGTAAAAATGTAGAAGTAGAAATTGGTAACAACACGTTGCAGTATGTCTTAACAAATAGGCTAACTGGAATGCGCTCATTCGGTCAAAAGGAACACCGATTCAAGGTTTTAAAAAAGAGAAAGAAAGCTAAGGCTGTTAAGAGTCTAAAAAACAAAGGCTTTAAAGATGAAGAAATCAAAGAAATCTTGAAAGGAATAAACACTTTTAAATGGAAGATATTCTCTGAAGGCACTTTTAAAAGATATCTTGGCGTCTTAAAACAATACTGCAAATATCTTAATGCAAAGTTTCAAACAAGTCATTTAACAATGAATGAGGCTGTAAAATATATACAAGAATACATTGATTTAAGAGAAGCAAGGGGGTTATCAGCTAATACTCTCAACACTGATCTATCTGCGTTATGCAAGATTTTCGGTCAAAAAATAAGTGACTACAGACACCCTCCTCGCCATGGGGTTCATTTAAAGAATGATCCGACAAAATACAATACTGAAACGGGTGAAACAACTCGTGATGTTGGATTGACCACAGGTTTAAGGCGCCGTGAGCTTGGGCACTTAAAAGTCGATGATATAAAATTCATTGACTTTGAAACTGTTCACATATTCAGTGTGGGTAAGGGCGGTAAGCATAATCGTACTGTATTGAAAGGAATAGTCGCAGTAGAAAAGCTAAAAGAATATATTAGTCGTGCAGAGAAAATGAATAATGATTTCTTGTTGACAAAGGCAGAAGCTCACGTCCCAGATGGACTCCACTATTGCAGGGCTATGTGCGCACAGATTACATATAATGCCGTTTTGCAGGACATGGAAAATGATCCTGCAAAGCGTGCAGAATACATTCAGAAAATCAAGGATGAGTTTAAACGCTGCGGTAGAAAACTCAAAGAGAATCTCGACAAACCTTATCGACTTCGAGGATATAACAGAGAAGCAGCATTATCAATCGGCAAGCCAATTGTCTACGATCGAGTGACAGCGATGTATGTTAGTCTTTTCATTCTACAGCACTTTCGCACGAACACCACTATTTTACATTATTTAGTGAAATAGCGAGTCCAACCAAGTTTATCAACATAGAACGGGTGTGTCGGCGTAGCAGAAATAGTTTCGCCATTTACACCAATATGAATAAGCTCGTCTGTCTCATTGATATAAGTTTCAGTAACCGTTTTAACAGCTACTTCACCTGTTGTTTCGTCCTCCGAAAGAACCTTATCGCCGACTTCGATTTCTTCAATCGGTTCTTGCCCGTCCTCAGTAGTCACAAGCGTACCCGCAACAAAGCAGTATGAAGTTCCGAAGTCAAAAAAGTAACAACGATTTTTACAAGCCTAATATTAGCTTCCTTAATTTTAAAAATAACAAGGGCAATAAAGCAACAACCATCTTGCCCTTGTTGTAAATTAATAGATCAGCATATTTCCATGAGGAAATTTACCTCTCCAGCCACAAGGAAAAAAACCATTTTGATATATTTTTAGAATTTCAGAATAAAAAGTCGGTTCTAAACAATCCTCAAAAGTATAAGCCATTACTATTTCTAAAATGTCCCAATGAACATAATTTATAACCAAAGTAGATAAATTACCAAAGACCTCATTTATTTTTGCTAACAATAATCTATCAAAATTTTTTAAGTGTTTATCTTTAAATTCAACAACCAAAGTGTTCCATTTGTTTTGATATAAATCAGAATAATTATGAAATAAATATTCTGTTAACTTATTAACCTCCTCAAGTTCTATATTCTGCCATTTCACACCTAACAACGACTGCTCTAGCTTCTTAATAGAAACAAACTCGTAACCATAACGAATATTAAGCACTGCATTTTGTGTGCAATTCTCAAACCAATTAATATTCATAAGATGATCAATTATCATTTTGTTCAGATTCATAATTATCTCCTATTATATTCCCCGAATTTTTTGAGGTATTCGTGGAACCATGGACTTATTAGTTAAACCATATGATACTTGCTGTTCATATGCACTTCTAACAATAGATGCTGCTTCTCTTTTTGATACGCCAGCACTTACTAGCGAATCATAACTTGCTCTATTATATTGTCCTACCGTAGGTGTTTGACCAAATTTTTGACCACCAGGTCTATATTCATCCCAAAATCCCTCTAATGTTTTGTGAGCATTGTAATGAGCGCTGCCAGTATCCGTGAAAATATTTCCTTCAAGTTTTACTGATAAACCTTCATTTCTTGGTATAACACTACCAAAAGCTGCATCCTGACTTACATGATGTCTTTGACCTGAACTATTATCATTTTTCAAATCTTTATAAGATCCAACTATACAATCGTTATGTACCAGTACCGAAGATTCGCCAACAAAATAAGTATGGAAATCCTCAACCTCAAAGTTATAAACCTTGATAGGCGATTCAAGAATTTCGTGCTGAACCCATTCAACAGTTACAAGCTCACCATTGGAAAGTACAAGTACATCGCCGGCTTTAAGACTTCTTGCCAGTGTCCAGCCAAGCTTGTCAACATAGAACGGATGACTTGGTGTTGCAGATATAGTTTCACCATTTACACCAATGCATCAATTATTAATTAAAACGCTTTATAAAATTATACAATTCAGATTTAAAATCGTTTAAATTCAGATAACAAACCCCATACTTATATCTAAATTCCACATCTTTATAATTATGATCAATATTATTCCAAGTGATTTCCATGTTATCTCCAACTTTACAAAACACAATAAATGGCATACAAAACTCATCCTTACATGAATCAATTGAATGATGCCAAATCCAATTCTGTCTTTTTTCTTGGAACTTCAGTGAATGTTCATAATTTTCAGGAATATAATCATCACTATAAAGCCACATATCTGCTCCCGTTTTAGCATTAGTCTTAACAGGAAATGGGTCATCTGAAAGAATGTATTTTAAATTATCATTTATCCACTCTAACAATTTGCTAATTCTGCACATACCATAATAAATATTTCCGTTATATGAATATTCGGAAATGTCTTGTCCATTAACAATAATATGTATATAACCATATCCTTTTTCTAATGCTTCATATTTTAATGTAAACAACGTTTCCTACCTCCATACTAATTAAAGATATTTATGATTTCTCATTTTTAATTTGAGAAATCATAAATAATCATAAAAACACATACAAACTTCAAACAACAGTTTATATTAGGTATCTATTTGTTCTTTAAAAACTTTTTATATTGAGGCTTTGATATCAAATCGTCATTTAACATATTTTTTAAAACATCTGTTGGCACCTCTTTAGCTGTATTAGTGACCGCATAAGCATGCCACCCTGTAGCGGTATCAGGCTGGAACTTAATTATTTGATCATCGTATATATTATATAATTGTTTATTTGATGACGATGAGTACGCAGTATCAAGTAAATGTTGACCTGTTTGCATGTCCGGAATCGGATTATCACTACCCCAACCATGTCCTGGCACATGCTTATCGCTAGGATGATAAACTCTCGGTACATCATCTGAATTTTGTGAACTTCCTGATGGCGTACACTTCTTACCATTATGAACAAGAATACCGCTTTTACCAACAAAATATGTATGGAAATCTTCAACCTCAAAGTTGTATACATTTATCGGTGATTCAAGAATCTCATGATCAATCCACTCGACTGTTACTAATTCGCCGTTTGAGAGAACCAGTACATCGCCGGCACGCAATGCTCGAGCTGTAGTCCAACCGAATTTATAAACATAGAATGGGTGTGTACCTGTAGCTACTATTTCTTCTCCATTTACATGGATATGATAGAATTCGTCAGTTTCACTTACTGAAGTAGCATATACCTCCTTTAGCGCTACTTCACCTGTCAATTCGTCCTCAGACAGAACCTTATCTCCAACCTGAATTTCTTCAATAGGCTTATGTCCATCCTCGGTTGTAACAAGCGTACCCGCAACGAAGCAATACGAAGTTCCGAAGTCCTTTGCAGACCCCCACATTGATGAACCTGTCATTGCAACTGTAAACAAGTCGCCCTTTATTTCGTCCCATGTAAAGCTTGCTTCGCCTGTTATATACTTCTCTGCTATATTTCCGAACGTATATGTGCCTATAAGCATATTTCCAGCTGCGCCCGCTTTATGGAATGCACCTACTATCTTACAAGCCTTGCCGCCCTTTGCAAAAACTCCGACTGCGTCGCCCACTCCCGGAAGTGCTGACACTAAACTGCAAGCTGCGTTAAAATAGTCGCCCTCGGCAACATACCAAGCTGCATTGATTCCGTCAAATACAAAGCCAACGCCCGGGATCATGCCCAACAGGTCAAGAACATCATGACCTGTAATTCCGTCAAGCCAGTTAAGGAACGGACTCAGTCCGAACGGGTCGTTCAGACTTATCGGGTTGCCGTTAACATAAGCGTATCTGTTCAAAGTCGGGCTGTTGGTGATCGAACCCGTCATAACGTCCTGATTGATAAAACGCTTGATTTCGGGGTTGTAGTACCTCGCCCTCATGTAGTACAGACCGTTGCTGTCCGTAGCTACGCCGAGTTCGCCGTTATACTATTAAAACTACTTATATAGGAGCATCTGTTTTCCACATAGGAATTAAACTATCAACATCAAATTGTGGAATGTGCTTTTTGATTTCACACTCTAAATTCTCATAACCATTAATATCTCCCACATAAATATATTCAATGCAATCATTTTCATGAACGTCCAAATCATCATCTATAAAATAATTTGGAATAGAATATATATGAAAATAGAATTTTATATCTTCTTTATTAATTGGATATTTCTTTCTGTAATTTGATATTGAAAAGGTTCTACCACCTATATCAATATACCCACCAACCGTAATAAATCGTCTTTCAGTTTTAGCATTTGCTTCAAGTTCTGCTGACATTGTAACACCAGAAAATAAATACATTTTTGCATCCATACCTGTCACGCTCCAAAGAAGATTCTTATAACTTTTCCACGTTCAGGGTGTATTTGCAAATGAGGAGTTTTACTATCTGGATTCTTATCACTATGGAACTGCAATACTCCATTGCTGTCAAAAGTATCATCCCAATGATATGTACCTCCTCTACTGCCGTAAAAATTAGATACCTCTTTAGATGACCAACCAGATGTATTGACATATCCATCACCTTGATACATTCCCAAGAATAACTCTTCTGCCTGAGAGCGATTTGTAACTGTTACTGATAAAGCACCTTTTTCTAAATCTTCAGCACCAGATTTTACTTCTTTTGAAGACCATGGAATTTCATCTCCACACCCATTGTGAACAAAAATCCCATTTTCGCCCACAAAGTAAGTATGGAAATCCTCAACCTCAAAGTTATAAACTTTGATAGGTGATTCCAGAATCTCGTGCTGTACCCATTCAACGGTTACAAGTTCGCCATTGCTGAGAACAAGTACATCGCCTGCACGAAGTGAACGTGCTAAAGTCCAACCAAGTTATTGATAGCAATTATTTTTACAATCCTAATTATACTATAAAATCTGTAAAAAATCAATAACCAAATACATAAAAAGCAGACGTGACAAAACGTCTGCTCAGCTATTTGGAGCAAGCAACGGGAATCGAACCCGCATCCCAAGCTTGGGAAGCTTGTATACTGACCATTGTACTATGCTTGCAAAAAGGCAATACTAAAATATATTGCCCTAGAGCAAAGCCTGTTACCACGGACTTTGCTCATTCTTGTATTTTTTATTGTATCTCATCTTTAAACGCCAAGATGTGAACCCCACGCAAGCCCCAAGAGTGTTGTTGAAAACATCGTCAAATTCACAAAGCCCTCTGCCTGTGATATACTGCGTTATCTCAATACCTGCCGAAAAGGCAAGGGACATAAGGAAAACGCTTTTGAACTTTGTGATACCGCAAAGATACGGAAGCAAAACTCCCAAGGGTATAAACATTGCAATGTTTCCGAAAATCTGTACCAGCCAAAAATCCCGCAGATACTTGATGCTTATGTTCTCCAAAAGGTTTCGCACCTCCCAGAAGGGCATAAGTTCCGCCTGACGTTCTCCCCACTGTCTGTCTATGAGTGTGAGCCAGAGGACGGCAAAGATGTACACTGCAAACAGCGATGTAAGTATTTTTCTCTTTTTACTCCACCGTAACGCTCTTTGCAAGATTTCTCGGCTTATCAACGTCATAGCCCTTTCCTACTGATACATAATATGACAAAAGCTGAAGCGGTACTACTGAAAGGCTTGCCGCAAAAAGGTTATCTATCCTTGGAGTGTAAACTGTGAAGTCAGCAACGTCCTCCATAGCATAGTTTCCATAGGTAGTAAGTCCGAAAAGCTTTGCTCCACGGCTCTTTACCTCGACCATATTGCTTATGGTCTTTTCATAAAGTGCAGACTGTGTTACCACGCTGAACACGACAGTTCCGTCCTCGATAAGGCTGATAGGACCATGTTTAAGCTCGCCTGCCGCATATGCTTCGGAATGGATATAGCTTATTTCTTTGAGTTTAAGGCTTCCCTCCATGCCTACTGCATAGTCGATACCTCTGCCGATAAAGAATGCGTCCTTTATATTCACTACCTTTGAAGCAAACCACTGCAAGCGCTCCTTATCCTCGAGAATTTTCTCTATCTTTTCAGGGATAGTATTGATCTCCTCAACGAGCTGAGCAAATCTTTCGTCTGATATCTCCTCTCTTGCTTTTGCAAACTGCATTGCAAGGAGATATGCGGCAACGAGCTGACAGCTATAGGCTTTAGTTGTTGCGACGGATATTTCAGGGCCTGCGAGTGTATAGAAGACATTATCGGCTTCTCTTGCGATTGATGAGCCAACAACATTTACGATACCGAGAGTTTTTACTCCTTTATCCTTACAAAGTCTTAATGCTGCAAGGCTGTCGGCAGTTTCGCCTGACTGGCTTATGATGATAGCGAGGCTATTTTTTGCAAGCTTCATTTGTCTGTATCTGAACTCAGAAGCAAGCTCCACACGGACAGATAGTGAAGTCAGCTCTTCGATAACATACTGAGCCACCATACCCACATGGTAGGCAGAGCCGCAGGCAACTATATACACCTGCTGGATATTTTTCATATCCTCGTCAGAAAGTCCGACGCTTTCAAAGCTAATATTTCCATCTGTAAGGACAGAATTGATAGTATCCTTTATCACCTTTGGCTGTTCGTGTATTTCTTTGAGCATAAAATGCTCATAGCCGCTTTTTTCTGCAGCTTCTGCGTCCCACTCGATAGTTTTCATTTCTTTCTGTATTTCTTCGCCATCGAGATTGTAGAAAGTAACTGCGCCCTTTGTAAGTTTTGCAAGCTCCATATTGCCTATATAGTAGACATTTCTTGTATACTTAAGTATTGCAGGAACGTCAGAAGCGAGGTAGCTTTCACCGCCTGTAACTCCTATTATCATAGGGCTGTCTTTTCTTGCGGCATATATCTCACCGGGATAGTCCTTGAACATAACAGCGAGGGCATAAGAGCCACGGATACGGACGAGGGCGTGATTAAGAGCGTCAACAGGAGTACCCAGGTACTTTTTGTAATAATAGTCGATAAGCTTTACGGCAACCTCGGTATCAGTTTCAGACTTAAAGGTATATCCTTTTTTGATAAGCTTTTCACGAAGCTCCTGATAGTTTTCGATTATTCCGTTATGTACGGCGATAACATTTTCATCGTCGCTGCAATGAGGGTGGGCGTTTACAGTTGACGGCTCGCCATGGGTAGCCCAACGGGTATGGCCTATACCGCAAGCACCTTTTACAGCTTTTCCATCGTTAGTCATTTCCTTTAGGACTTTCAGCTTACCTTTAGCCTTTACGATCTCAGGCTCTGCGTCACCGTTTCTTACAGCGATACCGGCAGAGTCATAGCCTCTATACTCCAGCTTAGACAGGCCGTCCAAGAGGATCGGGGCTGCCTCGTTATTTCCAGTAAATCCAACAATTCCGCACATAACAGTGTCTCCTTTAAGTTTTATTTTTGTTGATGTAATCTTCTATAGCAGGTCTATTTGGAGGAAAAATATCCTCGGGCAGGTCGCAGATATCAATAAATTTAAGCTGCGACACCTCAGAAGCCTGCATTTTAAGCTCGCCTGTATACTCGTGGCAGGTGTAGACGATATCAACGTTTGACACCTTATCGCCGTTGGGGTAAGTATACTGCATTCTTTCACCTGAATAGACGCCAAGCAATTCGAGCTTTTGTGCTTTAAGACCTGTTTCCTCAAAAAGCTCTCTTTCGGCTGTTTGCTCAACAGACTCTCCAAGTTCCACCGAGCCGCCTGCATATCCCCAGCTTCCGCAGTCTGTTCTCTGCTGCATGAGCATTTGACCTGCTTCGTTTATTACTATTACGCTTGCTCCCACCTGCAGCAGATGGGTGTGGCCTAGGTGCTGGCGGAGGGATTTTATGTATTCTGACATTACACAGGCTCCCCAAAAGTATCAGGGTGACTTGGATCAAATATCTCATTGCAGGTCATAACAGTAACAAGATCCTCCGTATCACTGAGATTGATAATGTTATGGGTCCAGCCAGGTATCATGTGGATAGCCTCGATCTTATCACCACTGACCTCAAACTCAACTTTCTCTCCTGTGTTTATGTTACGCTCCTGTATCAGACCATGACCATGGACAACTATGAAAAGCTCCCATTTTGAGTTGTGCCAATGCTGACCCTTTGTGATGCCCGCCTTGCTTATATTTATACTTACCTGTCCGCAATCCTCTGTATGAACAAGCTCAGTAAAACTGCCTCTGTTATCTACATTCATTTTAAGCGCATACTTGAATTTATCTTCAGGAAGATATGTCAGATACAAACTATACAGCTTCTTGGCAAAAGAGCCCTTTGGCATTTTAGGCATAAGCAGGGTCTTAGGCTGCTGCTTAAATTCTTCAAGAAGATCTACCACCTCGCCCAAAGTTACCTTATGAGTAACAGGCACATAACAATATCTGCCCTTATCATTTGCGACAGGCGTTACGCCGTCAAACTCGCAATGCTTTTCCTTGCCCTCAAGGAGATCAAACATACCCTCAACAAGGTCATCAATGTAAAGAAGCTCCAGTTCACTTGCTCTGTCGTTTATGGAATACGGCTCGTCATTAGCCACGCAGTAGCAAAGTGTTGATACAAAAGAATTGTACTTTGGTCTTGAATGACCCATAAGGTTAGGAAACCTATATATTGCGACCTTTGCACCTGTTTCTGCGGCATATTTCCGGAAAAGTTCTTCACCTGCGAGCTTGCTTCTGCCGTATTCTCCGTCATAACGCCCTATGAGCGTTGCCTGTATGGAAGACGAGAGCATGATAGTTGCCTTGTTATCATACTTTTTCAGAGTATCAAGAAGCTGTGACGCAAAGCCAAAGTTGCCTTTCATGAAATCCTCGGTATTCTCAGGACGGTTTACCCCTGCAAGGTTGAAAACAAAATCCGCTTCCTTACAATACTCGTCAAGCTGTTCCTTGGTAGAATCTATATCATACTCATATATTTCTTCAACAGAAATATTCGGTCTTGTTCGATTTTTGTTATCTCTGATATTTTTCAGATTATTCACAAGGGCTGTTCCCACCATGCCCTTTGCGCCTGTAACCAATATCTTCATATTTTCACGTTCCTTACTGATCTTTTCTCCAGACCATTTTGTTGACTACATTAACATATCCCTGAATGATCCTTACGACTTTCATTGATACTGTTTCGTCCACATAGTCAGGACACGGCTTGCCAAGAACGCCTTTCTGCTTCATTTCGATAGCCATATCTGTAGCATTGAGCAGCTCTTTTGTTGTAATTCCTGCAAGGATAAAGTCCCCTGCTTCAAGTGCTTCAGGGCGCTCGGTAGAAGTACGGATACAAACTGCTGCGATAGGGTGACCTATTGAAAGATAGAAGCTGCTCTCCTCAGGAAGCGTGCCTGAGTCTGAAACGATAGCAAGTGCATTCATCTGCAAACAGTTATAGTCATTGAATCCCAGCGGCTCGTTTACTCTTACTCTAGGGTCGAGCTTAAAGCCGCTCTTTTCAAGTCTATGCTTTGAACGCGGGTGGCAGGAATACAATATTGGCATATCATACTTCTCAGCCAGTGCGTTTATTGCAGTAAACAGACTTGTAAAGTTCTTTTCTGTGTCGATATTCTCCTCTCTGTGTGCAGAAAGAAGAATATACTTATCCTTTTCAAGACCCATACGTTCAAGAACGTCAGAAGCCTGAATCTTATCCAGATTACCACGAAGGACTTCCGCCATAGGCGAGCCTGTCATATATGTTCTTTCCTTTGGAAGTCCGGTATCAGCAAGATACTTTCTTGCAAACTCGGAATAGCAAAGATTTACGTCAGAGATAACATCAACTATTCTTCTGTTTGTTTCCTCCGGGAGGCACTCGTCCTTACATCTGTTTCCTGCTTCCATATGAAAAAGCGGGATATGAAGTCTTTTAGCGGAGATAGCTGACAGACAGCTGTTTGTATCTCCAAGGACAAGATAGGCGTCAGGCTGCAATTCTGAAAGCAGTTCATAGCTTCTGCCCAGAATATTTCCGCAGGTAACGCCCAGATTATCCCCTACTACAGGAACAAGAATATCAGGTCCGAACCCGCCGAAAGTGTTTTTCAGCTCGAAATCCTCCCAGAAAACTGTACTGAGGTTACGGTCCCAGTTCTGATTGTAATACACAACGCAGGTGTCAAAATACTCACGGCATCTTCTTATTACAGCCGCCAGGCGAATGATCTCAGGGCGGGTGCCGCAGCCGATCATTACCTTTGTTCTGCCGTCATTTTTCCATTTAAAATTATGTTCCATATACTTTCCTCCCGAGGTCAGCCTCGACCTTTGGTAAAATCATTTATTCACAGGATACTGTCTAAGCTGCACAACTTCTCCGGCTTCTATCTTACTCAGCGCTGCGATCCTATTTTCGCCTTTTACTATTGCTCCAAGGCAGATATGACAGCCCTGTTCGATCACACAGCCATGGTCTACGATGGCGCCCAGATTGATGATACAGCCACGTTTCACTGTCACATCTGTATTGATAACAGCTTTCGGAAGCACCACAACGCCCTTTTCGACAGATGCGGTAGGACTTACATAAGCTGTAGGATGCACAACAGTGGCAAGTCTGCCGTCCGCTCTAGTTATTTTATCGCACCAAGACAAACGAAACTCGTTATTTCCAAAGGCAGGAATAAATTCCGTATCGTCAGCAATATATTTAGTAAAAGAATCAAGAGTACGGTCGGCAAATCTATCGTCCAGCATAGCTATCACATCATAGCCCAGCTGTTCAGAAACGTCCTTAACAGTATTTGCATATCCGCCTGCACCGAGGATAACCAACTTCTTTGACATATCAATCCTCAGCCAATCTCTCCTGGATATATGCAAGTTTAAGCATTTTTTCCTTTATTTCTTCCTTATTAAGGAGCTTTGTATTATTACTATTGAACTCAGTGAGAGTATTTCTGTCTGCGTCGCCGTCTCTAAAGAACTTATCATAGTTCAGGCCTCTATTATCGGCAGGGACACGATAGAAGCCGCCAAGGTCTATTGCCTTTGCGCACTCCTCATTGGTAAGAAGTGTTTCGTACATTTTCTCGCCATGGCGGATACCAATGACCTTGATATCCTCTTTTTTGCCGCCAAACATTTCAGTAACGGCTTCAGCCTGAAGACCGATAGAGCAAGCGGGGGCTTTCATGATAAGCAGGTCGCCGTTTTCACCGTTCTCAAAAGCATAGAGTACAAGGTCGACAGCTTCTTCAAGTGACATAATGAAACGAGTCATATTAGGCTCTGTTACAGTAATAGGGTTGCCTGCTTTGATCTGGTCGATCCACAGAGGAATAACAGATCCACGGGAGCACATTACGTTACCATAACGAGTACAGCATATTTTAGTTTTACCGCTATATCTGCTTTTAGCGATAGCGACGCTTTCTTCAAGAGATTTTGACTTACCCATGGCATTGATAGGGTAGGCTGCCTTATCAGTTGAAAGGCATATTACTGCTTCAACGCCCTCCTCGATAGCGGCTGTCAGGACGTTATCCGTACCGATAATATTAGTTTTTACGGCTTCCATTGGGAAAAACTCACAAGACGGGACCTGCTTGAGTGCAGCCGCATGGAATATGTAATCTACGCCGTGCATAGCGTCCTTACAGGACTGCAAATTTCTCACGTCGCCTATGTAGAACTTTATCTTGTCCGCTACCTCAGGCATTTTCGCCTGATACTCATGACGCATATCGTCCTGCTTTTTTTCGTCTCTCGAAAATATTCTGATCTCTCCGATATCTGTTTCCAGAAATCTGTTTAATACTGCGTTTCCAAATGATCCCGTGCCTCCTGTAATCATTAATGTTTTTCCTGTAAATAAAGACATTTTTTATCCTCCCTGTTACAATAAATCCAATAGTCCTTCTCGAACTAACGAATGACTTTCTCTATTTTTCTTAATTTTTCAGTATTTGCTTTTAGCTTTTTAATTTACTTTGACGCTCTTGAAAACCACCGTTTTCAAATAAATCTAATGTTATTCTTTCAGTAACTATAAAAACATCTCTCACCTGCTGTAGTTATGTAAGAATACATTATGACTTAAACTGCACATTCCAAATATATATGTTTTAGGAATTGTTACAATACTAGTTTCTCTCCCAAGATAGTATCAACATCTTTATTTTCACCAGGCGGTGTAAGCATTAATTCAACATCCATCCCAGCTGCTGGTGTAAATGTCAATTCGCCGAAATATATTTGATTATTCACTATATAAAAATCAACTCGTACAAATGGAAATTCCTTAGCCAATTTTTCTGCCATTTGCATAGCTTCAAAAGCTTTTTCTGGTTTTGGAATATATTCATTTGGTGAGTCAAGTGCTTCTTGTGTGTATGGCAATAAGTTCCATTCTCGATCTAAAAAGAAATATCTTGCTCTTTCTCCGATTACACGGTCTTTACAAATCATAACCGTAACACACTTCCCATTCATGCAAAAAAACTTATAATCTTCCGGAAGTTCTCCATCACTACTAGCTAAATACTTTTCAATAATAACATAAGGTTTAACATCTTTATACTGCATTTCAGAATATGCTTGCCAATAATTTAATCCGAACCATCCTTGAATTTCCTTCTTTATTTGTGGAATATCTATTTCCATTTTATCTTTTACAATTATATTTTTTCCACATCCAACATTAAATTTAATTGCAAACTTTTGCGGAAGAGAATCCCAATCTATTTTTTCAACATCGTCATAAACTCCAATTATTGGATTAAGCAAATCACCATACCCTTTTTCCTCTAGATATTCTCTTACACGATATTTATCGGCACACTGTTTAATCAATGGATTTTTCCAATACGTATTAAATTTCAACCATAGAATTTTTTCATTTAATGTCTCTGGATTGTTAAGATTTAAAAATCTTTTAAATTTAAAATAATATGTAACTTTTGTGTTAAGTTTTGGTGATATTCTACTTAACATACATCTAAACTCATTTGCAATATTAAAACTCATTTTTATATCCTCCTTTTTTACCTTCTTAACTTTATTACACTAAGAATTTTATTCTTGGTTAATTTCCAGTACCCTATACATAGTAGCGAATACACAACTACTCCTGTAAGAATTTCAAAGACAAGTGCTACAATCCCTCCGCAAAAAATCCTAGCTACTATTCTTACTACTATAATCATAACAACACCAAACAAAACATATACCATAGATTTATAAATTACACTTGAACATGAAATATACTTATTAATTTTTTTATATTGCCAAAAACAACTAACTAATTCGGCCGCCATAGTGCCTATAGCAGCACCTAATGCGCCTAATCTTACTATTAAAAGTAAATTTACTATTAAATTAATTCCTGCTCCCCAAAATACAGACTCTATAAATATTTTTTCCTTTTGATTTGGTATTAAATATTGCATACGCACCACTAGGGAAAGCCCTTTTATCACGAGAATTGGAGATAACATCATAATCACTCTAATGCACTCATCATATCCTGAACCGAAAAATAACGGTGTGAACTCCACAGAAATTGCAAAAATCCCACACGCCATTGCAGAAGAAACTGCCACTATTAGTTCTATTGATAATAAAAATAGTTTTTTTGCTTCATTTATCAATCCATTGCTATTCAAAGCAGTCATTCGTGGTAACATAACAGTTCCAATACCTATCAGTATTCCTATTGGAATATTAATGATTTTATCAGCATTATAATAATAGCCAACTTGTTTATAAGTACTTAATAATCCTAACATTGTTTTATCCATAATATGATATACAGACATTGCCATTAAAGGAACAAACAATACTAGGTTTGGTTTAATATGTTTGACAACTTCTTTCTTTGAAACAGTCCTAATCGCTTTCACATCAACTTCTTTCGACGCAAAAAACCAAAGTATTATATTACTAAGAAATGTACTTCCGGCCATAATCAATGTGTAAATCCAAAGATCACTCGGCTTTCTAACTGTTGATAGAATTAAAACCACAGAACTTATGCGAATAATCATATTTCTTGATACTGTTGTTTTAAATTTTTCTACTCCGAAAAACAACCAATTGATATCAACAAGCGATCCTAATAAATAAAAAATTTGTAAAAATGCTATATAAACATTTTGAGAACAAATTCTTGTCAAGTAAACAACATATATACCTATAGACAACAATGTACAGCACATCTGGAAAAAATATATATTCCAAAATGATTTACTTCTTTTTTCCCTATCATCACCACAATTTGCAATAGTTCTCGTTCCATAATTTTCAACTCCTAACATTGCAAATAAAGTAAAGTAATTAATAATAGATTGCGTATATGAAAAAACACCTTGTTTTTCCGCTCCCAAAACTCTCGCTAAATATGGCGATGTAATTAGTGGGATACATGTATTTAATATTTGATATATTGTCTGATATCCTAAATTTTTTTTTAATTTACTCATATGACTCCCCTTCGGACCAAATATTTCTTTCTGTTTTTCGAGAAGACAATATTCCATACATCAACCACATGAAATAACACTTTACTCCTGGTCCAATTGGTGCTAAGCCTTCGAAAAAACTATTAATTCCATAGCCTATACATACAATGACAAGTATTGAAGAATAAACATTTGTTCTATCAAATTTTAAGCTTTTTATAATCGGTAAATATGCTATACCAATTATAATACTTCCTGTAATAATGCCAAATTGTAATATACATGATAAAGGAAAGCATTCAAAATACAAAGAACCTATTCCAGTCAACCAATGTCCCTTTATTAAAGTTGGAAATTCTGATAAAATAGATATTCTTCCAGATGTCAAAGAATCTAAACTTGAGGCATCTCTCCCCGCAAACATAATATTATTCACAACCATGTTAAACATACTATCATTCAACAGTAAAGTTAATGTGGCAATTATTACAATTGTCATTAATAAATATTTTAGTTTTCGATTAAATTGTTTTCCAAAAATAATATAAAGTAAACATATTGCAAATCCAATAATTGTAGCTCTTGACTTCAATAGCATTAACAGTAATACTTCGAATATTATTGCTAAACTCTTGAGCCAATTGAACATTCTGACTTTTTCAAAGTGAATAAACATAAGTATAATTATTGATGTAAATACAATCTGGGATATTGAATTTTTTGATGCATAAGCATATTGTCTTGAAGTAATATCAAATCCCACAGAAAAATACTCTAAATATATAGAAATCGCAACTATTGTTGCTGACGCTGCATATGAAAGACAAATAAATTTTAGATCCTTATCTGTAAAATCTCCTCCTACAAATGTTCCTAAACAATAAATAAAGAAAGATAAAATCAGGCATTGTAATACAGAAGATGAAAGATAAGCATTATAAGTCAAAATAGATGATAAAACTATTAGTATAAACACAACTCCTATTGCAAAAAACATTTTAAATGTACTATAAAAAAATCTAATCTTTTTTTTCAAAAAAAGATATAGCAATAGTACAATCCAAATAGGCATATTCAATTTTTGAGTCATCCCGGCAGAAACCAACAATGGAAGTTGAGAAATATTGGATAAAAAGCATGCAAGAGCAACTAAATATATAAACATTTTGTTTTCTTTTCTATATACCTTTTCAAATTGTCCTTTTGCCATTACACTTGTTCCTTTCACAAAACTTTTTCTCTTTTAGCTTTTCCAATTGCATACATCATCCAAATATTTTTTTGCCACATTATAGTCAGAATATTCCTTGACCGTTTCATACCCACGCTTAATAATTTGTTTCAACACGTTATTATCATATTTTGTTATTGTTTCTACTATTTCCTTTAATTCTTTATCATTTCCTTCACAGCATAAAAATCCGTTATCATTATTTAAAATAATACCATCTACTCCACCGTCTTTAGATGCAATAGTCAAACAACTGGCTGCCATAGCTTCAAGATATACTAATCCAAATATTTCATTTGTACTAATCATTACAAAAATATGTGTATCTTCAAGAATTTTCATAACTTTATCTCTTGAGACCCGGCCCCAAAAATGAATTTTATCAAGGCAATCCAGTTTTTGTGCCAATTCTTCTAATTTTGCACGTGATGCACCTTCACCTACAATGTTAAATTCCCAATCTATATCTCGAATGTCTGCCAAAGCTCGAATTGTAGCATCAACATTCTTATATGATACCAATCTGCCAACATACGTTATCTTCCATTTTTTTATATCTTTGAATTTTTCTAAATTCAAGCTATAATCTTGCAAATATTCATCTGGCACACCTGAATTACATACAAATGGTAATGCATCCAATCGAAGTAATTTTTTTACTTGTTTTGCTTGCGAAAGTGATCTTACACCCAGCCTATCGATTCCTTTAAGATATTTTTGGGAGTTATATTTAGATGAAGAAATATAATCTGTACCATGCAAAACTACTGCAGTTTTACAATGATATATTGATTTTAATTCAGAAATAATTTCCATCTGCGGACTTGCCCAATGTCCCGTTATTACATCTGGTATAAATTTTTCTTTTTTTAAAACAGAAACTACTTTGTTTATCTGTTTTTTGATAGCTCTATCACTTGGCTGTGAATGAGGTATATATTTTCTTATAGGTATTCTTATAACTTTTGCTCCATTATCTATATATTCTTTCTCTTTAACCGCATCATAATCAGAAATTGCAAATCCCATTTTTCCTGCCATTTTCTTTTTTAAACCACCTGGAATTTTATGAACAATTTTAGGATAACAATGGGCGTTATGAATAACTAGTACTTCATGACCTTGTCTCACCCATTCTTTTACAAATGAATTAACAATATTAGTTGATGTATCTCGATACCCCATAGATTCATCCTTATAAACTGAGGTTATCATTAATATTCTCATTTTAATTCTTGTATGATATAGTAAAGCCTAAATCATACTCTCCTTTCCAAAAATGTGGTATAATAAAACAGGTGCTGTGGACTTTTGATTTTTTTCTGTAGCTCGACTACTATAAGGAGTGTAAAGCCACAGTTTTATTTACAATGTTTATAGCTGGATAAGTCAAAGAATTTTAATCTCACGCAAGTTTACGGGAATAAAACTAAGTGGCACGAAAACAGTACCAATAATTTTACAAGGCAGGTAAAACTTATGATTTATGTTGGAATTGATATTGCAAAGGAAACTCACGTTGCCGCAGCAGTTGATTCGGACGGCGTTATTGTTATTGAACCCTTTTCTTTTTCAAACAACCACGAAGGCTTTAAGCTCCTTAAATCAAAGCTTGATTCACTCGACAAATCAAATCTTCTCATCGGGCTTGAATCAACTGCACACTATGCAGAAAATGTTATCTTTTTTCTGCACGGCTGCGGATATGAGCTTGCTGTCATCAATCCAGTTCAGACCGCCGCTATGCGTAAAACAGGCATTCGCAAGACTAAAACCGACAAGGTGGATTCTTTGCTTATCTGCAAAACATTGATGGTCAACTCATTCAGACGTTATACTGAAAACGACATCAAAACCTTAAAGCTAAAGTCCCTCTGCCGTTTTCGTCAGAATCTGAAAAAGTCCAAAGCACGACTTAAAATTCAGCTCACTTCTTACGTTGATGTTATCTTTCCGGAGCTTCAGTACTTCTTTAAATCCGGTCTGCACATCAAATCCTGTTATGAGCTTCTTAAGGTGTATTCTTCACCGGACGACATTGCTGCTTTACACTTAACAAAACTAAGTAACATTCTTACCAAAGCTTCCAGAGGTCGCTTCGGTAAGCAGGACGCTGAGTCCCTCAAAAGTCTTGCAAAATCGTCCGTTGGTGTGAAGAACACCTACATATCTATTCAAATAACCCAAACCATTGCTCAGATTGAGTTAATTGAAAGCCAGTTAAATGAGCTTGAAACGGTTATTGAAACAGCTATGGACGAGCTTGATTCGGTTATCATGACCGTTCCGGGTATTGGTAAGCTCAATGGTGCTATGATACTTGGCGAAATCGGTGACATTAAACGCTTTTCTGATTCTTCATAGTTGCTTGCTTATGCAGGACTTGACCCTGTCATCAATCAGTCGGGCAAGTTCAACGCAAAGCGTACAAGAATGTCCAAGCGCGGTTCAAAGATACTCCGCTATGCTCTCATAAATGCAGCGTGGAACGTTTCTTTAAACAACGACACATTCAAGCGTTATTATGATTCTAAACTAGCTCAGGGCAATTCTCATTATTCTGCTTTGGGACATACCGCTCACAAGCTTGTGAGGGTTATCTTTAAGCTCCTTAATGATAATATTACTTTCGCTCTCGTTTAAATTTTTCGCCTTTATCTTTTTAGGGTGGACATCCTTTTTGCCCCTTTTGAACTTTCTGTTAATCTTCTTCTTTTTCTATTGACTTTTCATAGCTGGTCTCCTTAAATTTTTCAATAAATTTCAGTGGTTTATCAAACAAATAAGCATATTTTTCTATTTTTTCATCGTCCCATTCCCACCATTTTGTTTTTAGTAGATCTTCGGTTACTTTCTCGTCAAACCTATTCCTAATTTTTTTTGCTGGGTTTCCTGCCCATATTTCATATGGGGGGATATCATGAGTTACAACACTTCCAGCTCCTACAACAGCTCCTACTCCAATTGTTACTCCGGATAAAACTGTTACTCCTGCTCCAATCCATATATCAGAATTTATAACTATATCTTTGTCAGAAACTGTATCAAATTCAACAAAGTTCTTTTTTAAAATATTTCTTCCCTTATGAAATACAGGAGATGATGATACTCTCTCTATTGGATGCATTGCCCCGCCTAAACGACAATTATCTGCTATTGAAACAAATGCACCTATTTTACAGTTTAAAAGGAAACAGTCATGACCACAATATGAGTATCTATCTATACTAGAATTATTCATTTGCGTACCAGAACAAATTTTAGCCTTAGTATTCACTTTACTATTTGTTAACGCTGCTGGATTAAAAACGATTCTAATCCCTTTAGCTAACATTCTTTTTATATCCATTTTTTCTCCATTAATTTTCTTACACACTTTATAGATCTATAAAGTGTTTCATTATTATTTGATATCCTTTTTCCGTCGAATAATGTTGATTTAAATAAGTCCATTCTTTATCAGCAACTTGCTCTATGTTCATTAAATTTTTTACACACTTGTCAAATTTGCCAACATCATTACTTTTGCACCAACATCCAAATCCAGCTTCTTCTATGATTCTTCCTATATCTGTATTAGGATCTGTACATGCCAAGACAGGAATTTTCGCCTGCATATAACTCAAAAGACGACTTGGAAAATTGGGAATTGTAAATCTATGATCTAGAAATATCATACCAACATCACATGCACCAACCATCGTATCATAATCTTCTTTCGGAAGGCACTGCATCAATTTAACATTTATAGGATTACACTCACTGATATATTTCTCTAATTTGGAATACTCTGTTCCTGATCCAACAATCAAGAAAAAGGCTTCTTCATTTTTTTCCTGACTTTTTAAGCATTCGATTAAAAAAGAAATACCCTGGGGTTTACCTAAATTACCTCCATAAATAAACACTTTTTTATTTAAAGGTATAGCATATTTTTGTCTTATAGATATCCTTTTATCCCACGCGACACTTTTATCAATTACTTCAACACAATTGGGACATATTTCTACAACCGATGAATCCACCTCTGGATTATGTTTAATTACATAATTTACATTAGCTTGGCTCATACAGCCTATATAATCAGAAATCTTATACAGTTCTTTCTCTTTTCTTCTAAAATATTTATAAATGAATCCTTTTATCCCCTGTTTATTTATCATACCCAAATCTACAGCATTTTGTGGAAATATATCTTTTAGAAGAAGATATGTTTTTGCGCCATCTCTTTTTTTTACATATTCAACTACTTTCACCAGTGTAATAGGAGGAGTAGAATATAATACTAAGTCAAATTTCACTTTAGAGAAATACTCTTTTATTGCAGACAAATATTGACTTTCAACCCTAACTGTAGAAATGCCTTTTTCAAATAAATTAGTCTGTGTTAAATTGCCAATTTTAACATAAAGCATATGTGCCCCATGATCTTCTATAAGGTTTGTTTCCTTTCCTTCTCTTTTTTCATATGACCCCACTGTATAGACTTGATGTCCGTTATCTCTAAATTTCCGTAATAAATCTGGATAAATCGAATGTTGCTCTATGCTATCAATTCTTCCTGTTGTCAAAAACAAAACATTCATCGCTGGTCTCCCTTTTTTTATTACTTTATCATAATTTCATTATACTTCATCATGTAAGTTCCAATCTTATAGTTCTCACCTACAACACAAGCGTTTGTATTTCCTTCAAGATTGTTCACGATAAGTTTCATATGGTCAGCTCCACTTTCATAAGCATGAGGATAGCCGCCACCAAATCGTGGATTTACTTCTGATATATAGTACTCTCCATCAATATCAAATATATCAATATCAATCTGTCCCCTATATCCAGCTTCAGAAACAAATTTTCTTATTAACTCAAACAACTTCTCATCTTTGAACGAAACCGCTTTATCAGTTTCTCCAGCTCTCATTTTTATTTTCTTTTTCGTAAAAATGGAAACTACTTCTCCTGAAATCATATCAATATAAACGTCAGCTCCTATTTCCTGTCCATCAAGATATTCCTGAATCATCAATCCATCATCATGCGCAAATAATAGTTCTACCGTCTCTTTATCATATACTTTAGATATGGCAATACTTGCACTTCCTCTTGCTGGCTTTACAAAAACCGGATATTTGGCTTTTCCAGCTTCAACATCATAGAAAAACTCATCTTTGTTCATGTAAGACTTTGCACATTTATATCCATGGCTCTCCAACCATTTATACATTTCATATTTATCAAGAGACATTTCACAAAGTTCATAAGGTGATCCTATAACTTTTGTACCAACTGCTGCAAACTTATCTTCATTCTTTGCCAATAATGAAAGCTCTGGATCAATAAGGCTTAAAACGCCATCAATTTTTTCTTTCTCACAAATATCAAGAATAACCTCTAAATATCCTGGAGCTGTCATTCTTGGAACTATATAATATTTATCAGCTTCATATATAGAAGGAGCTAAACTACTCATATCTGTGCAAACGACCTTACCATTTTCTCCTACAGTTTTCTTAAAATATTGCACTATTTTGTTTCTTGTTCCTGAACTTAAAATTAAAATATTCATTATTACTCTCCTAACTGATTAATATTACTAAGTGCATTCCTATAGCGCTTTAACATATGTTTCCCCGCCCAAGGAACTAAATATCTTACAACGGTTGGATTTTCAATTTCTGAGTAATCTTTTAAAGTTTGTTTGCTCAATCCAAGTCTCGCTAAATATATCCGCCGAACCTTAAATAAAAATCCCAATGAGCTTAAAAGGTGAAGCTTTTTATTTTCTTTAAGATAATTAGTAAAATCTTCTCCTGTTTTTGGGGACATTCGCTTAATAATTCGAGATTTCCAATCATAACTATAACTAAAGCCTGCTCCTTGCTTTTTCATTCCAAATGCCTCTCTAGGAATACCGCATTCTTCCACTACACGTCTTGGTATTGGTCTATCATAATCATTAAGCAAGCTCCATTTTTTCATTTCATCACTGTTAGAAACTTTTTTATACTTGGCCATGCAGTTGCACCAAATAGAGGTAATGGGCAGGATATGTAATCTACCCATAATCTTCTCTCCGAACTTCCCAAACTTGCATCTCTGGAATCAAAGCAAAAAGTATTATTCACATTTACTGCATTTCTATCCCAAATCGAATCGCCTCTTTCTCCTGTCAAAACAATATTTCCTTTAAATACATCATAAAAAGAAGCCATACTAATTTCTGATCCTAATTCGCCCGTACATACAACTTCTGCCTCTAAATAATTCTCATTGTTTTTATATGCATCATGACCACGTATAACGATATTGGTGTAACCTAATTTTCTCGCGATATCATCACCACAATCATCCTTATGTTTTCCGCATGGTGCAAATGTACAAGCAGTCGTTGCACCCATTTTTCTTCCTACAACAGCACAACATGATGCGTCATATCCTCTACTTATGGTAGAAACAACACCATACTGTTTATTTCTATTCTTATCACATGCATTTTCCTTAAGCATCAACATTGAGTGCATTAATCTATTATAATAATCGTCATAGTTTTTAAAGGATTCACAGAGTTGTTTTCTTGTTATGCTACAATTTCCCTTCTCGTCAACCACGATATTTGCATAATAAAACACTTCAACATAAGCAGTATTACCTTTATTTAATACTCTTATTTTTTGTGTGTATTCATCCAATCCTTTTCTTATACTATTAAAATCTATTTCATATCCTGCATACTCCGTATCCATTTCTAGTTCATTATATGCCATCAATAAATACAGACTATTACTCACGCAAATTGCCTGATCTTTTCTGAATATATATATACCATATGTAACATGACTAGGTGTAGAATAAATTACTTCTTTTGATTTTATTACCCCCCCCCCGTACCACAAAACCATTCAGCATCTGCAAACAAACCTTGGTCGAATTCACCGCTCCATGCTCCTTCAACCCAAAAATTTTCTGTCATTTCAACGTGATCACCATGGATTATTTCTATCCGCTCTCCAGATATGTTTGATATCCATGCCAAAGCCGGAAATTCTTTATTTATTTTAGCTGTAACCTTCATCTACCTTATCTCCCTTACTAAATCATCAAAAAAAAGAGGTGTGCCACCTGTGTGAATAAATAACACTTTCTTATCATAAATCCCTTCTGTTTTTATATATGTCATCATACCCAGAAATGCTTTTGCCGTATATGTACCATCCATTGGAATTCCATATTTTAACATATTTTCTTTAATCGTATTTTTAATCTCGGAGTTTTCCTTTCCATAGCCATCTCCTGTATATTGATCCAAAAATATAGTTTTTTTCTGAAGTACTATTTCATCAACTTTAGGCATATATTCTCGGATGCTATCAAGCACTATATCACGTCCTCTTGGATTTTTTCTTGCAATACTAATTCCTATTATTTTTCTATCATTATCTTCATTTATTAGTTGTCCACAAACCAACCCCGCATGTGTTGTTCCAGTGCCCGAAGCAAAGAAAATATAGTCGAAATATATATCATGGGCATTTTCATATTTTTTTATCTCTTGATAACATTCAACATAGGCTTTTGTACCAATATTACCATGTCCTCCACCCGGAATAAAATATGGTCTCTTTCCGCAGTTTATTAAATTCCTTAATAAGTTTTCAATAGTATCATGTACCTGTTCAACCGGAACTGTAATTATCTTTGCACCAAACATACTCATAAATCTGCTGTTATAAGTTTCGTCAGAAACTTCTTCAGGTCCTATAAGATAACATGGCATATTTCTCGCAGCTGCCATGTTCGATATAACTCTACAATGGTTAGAATGACTACTACCATAGGTAACTACACAATCAAACTCTCCTTTATCAATTTCCTCAAAAAAAAGAAAACCTTTCCTAGCTTTATTACCTCCAAAGGAATATGGTATTAAATCATCTCTTTTCACATATATGTTGTTTTCAATTTGTTGAATAGGTGTGTTCCACATAATTACTCTTCCTTCAAATATTCATCCCTAACAAGACCGTAAATATAACGATCCACAAATTTTCCGTGCGAAACAATATCGTCTCGTATACACCCTTCCTTAATAAAACCTAATTTTTCAAATAATCTCTGCGCTGGTATATTCTCCGTTTCTGTGTATAAATAAATACGATTTAATTTAAGTTCTCCAAACGCATAGTCTAACAATATTTTGCTAGCTTGTGTTGATATGCCTTTGCCTTTTAATGAAGTTTCACCCATAGCAATGTAGTATTCTGCTTTACTATTCTTTTTATCAATTTCCAAAAGTCCTATTGTTCCACAAGGAACTCCATCAGCCTCAATTACAGCATCATAACGATCTGTTCGACCAATATTAGAATCAAACCATTTTTGTGTCTTTTCTACTTCCAATGGAATATCGTAATGAAGAAACTTATTATTCTGTGGATTATTAATCCATTCCACTTTCTTTGGTATGTCTTTTCTTTCAAACTTTCTAATTCGAACTATCATTGGTCTTTTTTCCTCTCGCGCCATCTAGACGTCCAACCTTAATTTGACTTCCGACTTGTATATCAGAACGCTTTAACACTTTTGCAACTGTCAAAAAAATCACTTTTAAATCAAATAAAAATGATATTTTGTCTACATATTCCAAATCATATTCAAAACGTTGTTCCCAACTATCAATTGCATTACGCCCGTTAATCTGTGCCCATCCTGATAGTCCCGGTCTAACATCGTGTCTGTGATGCTCCAACTCTGTATAATAAGGCAAATACTCAACCAAAAGAGGTCGTGGCCCAATAACTGACATATCTCCCTTTAAAATATTAATTACCTCAGGAAGTTCGTCCAAGGATGTCGATCTAAGTAATCTTCCGAATTTTGTAAGTCTCACATCATCTGGAAGCGGAAGTCCATTTATATCTCTAGCATCCGTCATGGTACGAAATTTATAAAGATAAAATATTGTCTCTTTTCCAGTCATTGGATCGATTTTTCCAGGTCTAGCCTGCTTGAAGATAATTGGACTCCCCAATTTTACACGTACTAAAATTGCAACGATGATATAGAGCCACCAAAAAACACCGAGTGCAAGCAAAGCACATATAATATCTATCATTCTTTTAAAATATCTATTATATATTCCATTCTTACCTTTAAACATCAGCAAGCTCCTACCCCCTATTCAAAGCAAGCCCTAATCACTTCAATAATCCTCTCCTGCTCCTCCGCAGTCATTTTATTATCGCTAGGCAAACACAATCCTCTTGTAAAAATATCCATACCTACATCAGCCACTCCGCCTGCAATATACGCATTTGATCTGGCACGTCCGTTTCCATCTCTGACAACAAATGGATTCAAACGATAAATCGGCTGCATATGCATTGGTTTCCAAATTGGTCTTCCCTCTGCATTAATAGATGCAATCGCTTCCAGTATTTCAGTTGGACAAGACTTTCCTGCTTCTTTTACATAGCAAACATCCTGCTCGCCACGAACCTGCTTGCACATTGCTTCCTTATCAATAATCAAACAAGACAGCCAATAGTTTGGCTCAGAATTTTCAAAGTCAATTGGATTCATAGAAACCGGAAGACCTTTTAATCCCTCTTTATATCTCTCATAAATTGCTTTTTTCTGTGCAATATGCTCATTCAGATATGGGAACTGTCCACGAACTACACCAGCTATTACATTACTCATGCGGTAGTTATAACCAAGTTCTTCATGCTGATACCATGCAGCATTTTCTCTCGCCTGTGTAGACCATTTACGAACTTTGTTTGCTGCTTCTTCATCATCAGTTAAGAAACATCCACCTGCACTTCCGGTGATAATCTTATTTCCATTAAAAGAAATGGTGTTATATTTTCCAAATGTACCAGTCTGTACTCCCTTATATGTAGCTCCCATAGATTCTGCTGCATCTTCTACTAAAATTGCACCATGCTTTTTAATAATAGCATTTAATTCATCTACTTTACCCGGAGTTCCATAAAGATGTGCAACAACTACTACCTTCGTATCTGGATAAATTTCAAATGCTTTTTCAAGTGCCACTGGATCCATATTCCATGTGTCATATTCCGTGTCAATAAATACCGGCTCACCGCCCTCGTAAACAACAGGATTTACGGTTGCGTCAAATGTCATATCAGAGCAGAATACTTTCTTTCCCTCTAATGCACCATGCCCAACTTTTGGCATACCATATGCTTCAATACCTGCAAGTTTCATTGCCAGATGCAATGACGCTGTTCCTGCTGATAATGCAACTGCGTATTTGCAGCCGATATATTCACATGCCATTCTTTCTACTTCATTGATATTTTTTCCAACTGTGGACATCCAGTTCGTTTCATATGCTTCTTTTACATACTCAATTTCTGGGCCATGCATGGTTGGGCTGCTCAACCATATTTTAGACTCAAATTTTTCAAATTTATTGTTTTCTTTAAACATGACTTTCTTCCTCTTTTCGCCCAATCTCTTTTTTTCAGAATGTATTAATTTGTTATTAAGCAATTCTCTTTATTTACGTCTTCTGGTGTTTTGAATGTTGGAACAACCGATCTTAATGCTTCTTTTGCAATCAGATCCCTTTCACATAATCTCCATATCTTTTAGAGGCTGCAATTAATAATTTTCTCCCCATTTTCAACACACTCTTCATAATTATTTGTTTTTATAGGTAAGTTCTTTAACACGGCGACTAGCCTGTGAATGTTCTTATTAAAAAGCTCATTCGCAGGCTAGGTCAAACCTCTTATTCAAAGGATTCCTGATCATCTTTGTTATTGTACATAAATCAAGCTCCTAGCTAATTAATCTCTCCCGTACAGATCTCTAGTATAGACCTTATCTCTAACATCATCAAGGCAGCTGTCATATCTGTTAGCAACAATAGACTGGCTCATTGACTTGAATTTTTCCAAATCATTTACAACCTTGCTGCCAAAGAACGTGTCGCCGTCCTCAAGGGTCGGCTCATAAATTATAACCGTAGCGCCCTTTGCCTTGATACGCTTCATAACGCCCTGGATACTGCTCTGACGGAAATTATCTGAGTTGGACTTCATTGTAAGCCTATAAACGCCTATGACAACGTCCTTTTCTCTATCCTTATCCCAATTGCTACTTCCAGTATAATATCCAGCAAGTTCAAGCACCTTATCTGCAATAAAGTCTTTTCTAGTCCTGTTACTTTCAACAATAGCAGACATCATGTTCTGCGGTACATCTTCATAGTTTGCAAGCAGCTGCTTTGTATCCTTTGGCAGGCAATATCCACCATAACCAAAGCTTGGATTGTTGTAGTGACTACCAATTCTAGGATCAAGGCAAACACCATTTATAATATCCTGAGTATTAAGTCCCTTTACTTCAGCATAAGTATCAAGCTCGTTAAAATACGAAACTCTAAGTGCAAGATAAGTATTTGCAAACAGCTTAACAGCCTCAGCCTCGGTAAATCCCATAAAAACCGTGTCAATATCTTCCTTTATCGCACCCTCCTGCAAAAGCTTTGCAAAAAGCTCTGCCTTTTCTCTCGTATCATCATCACAACTTACGATAATTCTGCTTGGATACAGATTATCATACAAAGCCTTTGACTCACGGAGAAACTCAGGGCTGAAAATTATCTTATCAGTGCTATACTTTTCCCTTACTGACTTTGTGTAGCCAACTGGGATAGTACTTTTTATGACCATGATAGCATCAGGATTGACTTTCATAACAAGCTCTATAACTGCTTCTACAGCTGAAGTATCAAAGAAATTCTTCTTGCTGTCATAGTTAGTCGGAGCCGCAATTATAACAAATTCAGCATCCTTGTACGCCGTTTCGCCATCAAGCGTTGCCGTCAGATCAAGCTCTTTTTCAGCAAGATACTTTTCTATATAATCGTCCTGAATAGGAGACTTTTTATTATTGATAAGCTCAACCTTTTCAGGGATAATGTCAACAGCCGTTACATGATTGTGCTGTGCAAGCAATACTGCAAGCGACAATCCAACATAACCTGTTCCTGCTACTGCTATCTTTCTGTTCATTTTCTTAAACTTCCTTATACTTCGAGTTCTTTCACAACTAAAATGCATCAGCAATAAATGTAATATAAACTATACACTCATTCACGTTAATAATTTTATCACAAAATTTTAATCTAGTCAAGTATTCACCCCATATTTATGTATATTTTTTCAAAAATCGTACATTTTCAGTGTAATAAACAATGCTAACCATTTACAAAAAGCTCAGTTTGTGCAATTTTATACTAAGCTAACAGCTATATTTTTCTTCGCTCAAAATTGTTAAATCATGAAACGTTTTGAAAAATATTTTTACCACAAGATTTTTGATGCAGACAAAAGCTGACTTGATTTTTATCTGCATTTTACACGGCTTTTATTGATTATCAGGCAAAACCAGCATATAATCATAATAGTAATTATGGCGAAGTATAAGAAATATGATTGGAGCGGTGTTTATGATAGTAAAAATTTTCTGTGCGGTTTTGGTAGCCCTTGGAGTGAGCGTTGCAATTGTTCTAGGCGGTCTGATAATTTTGGCTTCTTGTGTTAGTGGCAGAAAAAAGCCTGCTGGCGACAATACCTCTGATGACGAGGACACATTTATGTACACAAATTATATGCATGGATTTTACCTATAACTTTTTCTACCCTGCCAAGCTTTTTAAATAGTATACTCATCAAGTGGAGAGTGCTTTGCCCATAAGCATTCTCCACTTTTGTATACCACTTTTTATTCTATCACTCGACCCCCAAAAAACTATTGACACAGCCCGAAACTTGTGCTATACTCTCAACAAAATCAAATGACACTACACGCAGAAAGGGCGTTTTATAATGACTGAAAAAGAAAAAATGCTTGCTGGCAAGATATATGACCCCTCCGACAAGGAGCTTGCAGAATTGAGGACAAAGGCTCACAAGCTTTCACAGCAGTACAGCAGTTTGTATGAAGAAGATGAGAGAAGAAACGCTATCCTTGACGAGCTTCTGCCCGACCATGGCGAGGGATTTTTTCTCCAAGGTCCTGTGTATTTTGACTATGGCGTTTTCACAAAGTTCGGCTCAGGCTGCTATGCAAACTTCAATCTGACAGTGCTTGACACCTGCCCTGTGACGATTGGCGACAACGTGTTTTTCGGTCCCAACTGCACCATTGCCACACCTGTTCACCCATTCAGATGGCAGGAGCGTAACATGAAGAAAAAGTCTGACGGCACTGTTTATGATGATGAATACGGCAAGCCTATCACAATACACTCCAACTGCTGGATAGCGAGCAATGTTGTCATCACAGGCGGAGTTACCATAGGCGAGGGCTGTGTTATCGGTGCAGGAAGCGTTGTCACCCGTGACATACCGCCAAATTCTCTTGCGGCAGGAAATCCATGCAGAGTTATCCGTGAGATAACTGAGGAGGATTCTATCAAGTACAAATCAGAACTTTTCTGAGCATAAAAAATACCCCTGACCAGAAAATGATCAGGGGCATTTTTATCGTCTGTCAGATCATTGAGTATAGACCCATTTTTTATCGGACCACGCTCCGTTATAAGTCTTTCCGCCTTTGACAGTGTAGCTTCTTACACGGACATAATATTTTTGATATCTTGCAAGCCCGGAAACTGTCTTTTTATCAGTGCGGTTGTTTGTTACCTTTACGCTTTTTGCTCCCTTAAAGTCGGAACGCTGTGAGTATGATATTTCATATCCCGTGGCAGAGCCTTTCTGTGCATAATCTATAAAGAAACCTGCATATGTGCCGTAAAGCTTCTGTATCACCTGCTTTGCAGGATAGATAGCAAAGCTTTTGGTGATAACTCCGCCGTAAATGCCCTTGCCTGTGATAGTCACCTTTGCTGTGCCGACCTTGGTGTTTGCAGAATATTTCACAGTGTAGTCTGTGCCGTTTTTAAGGGTCTTTGAGCCGTATTTTACTGTGATCTTCTGCGTTATCGCCTTGCCGGTAAAGCTTTTTGAAGAAATACCGCTGACCTTTGCGTTTGCAAAATTAGTCTTTGCCGTCACAATGCTTTTAGCATCTGACCAATTGCCGTAATAGGTCTTTCCGCCCTTGACAGTATAAGAGCGAACTCTTACATAATATGTCTTTGAAGCCCCTAATCCAAGTACCGTCATCTTATCCGCCTTGTTGGTGGTGGATCTGTATGTGGAAGCATTTGAAAAATCAGATCTTGTGCCATACTGGACCTCATAGCCTGTTGCAGATCCTTTCTGCACAAAATCCACAAAAAAGCCCTTGTATCTTGTTTCAAGCACCTGTATCTGCTGTTTTGCAGGATTTATAACAAAAGAAACAGTCTGCTTGCCCTTATAGTTTCCGTAAAATTCAACTGTTATCTTGCCCGTGCCAACGTTAACGTTTGAGAAATACATCACCATATAATCAATATAACGTTCAAGGGTCTTATTGCCGTCCTTTATAAGCACATCAGGTGTTATCTCCTTGCCGGTGAACGACAGTGGCGTAGCGTAATAAAGCTTGAACTTGGAAGCGTCCTTTGGCTGGATAGTAAAGCTTTTTGCAACAGAGCCTCTGTATTCGCCTTTTCCAACAAAGGTCATTTTTGCAGGTCCTGCGTTAAGATTGGTCTTATAATAAACAGTGTAATCCACGCCCTCTTTAAGCTCTTTGCCCTCATAGGTGAGCGTTACGTCAGGCTGTTCAATATTCTTTCCTGTGTATGTGAAGCTGTTCTTGAAGCCTGATATCTCACAGTCTGCAATGAGCTTGCTGTCAGAATACTCCGCTGTGACAGTCATATCCTCTGTGACGTTTTTATAGTCCTTGTCCCAACCTGTAAAACGCAGACCCTTTATAGCAGGGGCTTTCGGAGCTTTTGCAGACTTACCATATTCCACTGTCTGCTGACTTATCACCTTGCCGTCCTTATCCACAAACGTAACGTTATATGTATAAGGCTTCCATGCGGCATAAAGGGTCTTTGCACCGCCTGAATATGAGATGCTTTCTATTCTGTCACCTGAAAGTGCAGCGTTATCATACCAGCCTGCAAAGTCTGCACCCTCTTTTGTCGGCTCGGAAAGCGTCACGCTTTCGCCTTTGCTGAGGTATTCTGGATTGCCTGTGCTGTTCGTGCCGCCATTTAAAACATAGTCGATAGTGACAAATTTTGCTTCAGCAAGCTTTGCCTTTACTGTGCTGTCAGCAGTATAAACTGTGTTCGCATCGACAGCAATGCCGTTCTTGTACCATTTAAGAGCATAACCGCTTTGCACTTTGACAGCAGGATATTTCACCTTGCCGTCTTTATCAGTGCAGGCATAATGCTTGCCGTCAGGGGCTTCAAATGTTATCTTGTGGGAAGCCTGCTCCCCAGGACGAGTTAGCCTTGCTTTGCCGCCTGCCATTGTCCACCTTCCGCTGTCTGTCTGCTTTCCGCCAATGGTATTCAGCGAATAAGCTGCAGAACTTGTAACGTTAGACAAAGCCGTTTTCTTTACCTTGCTGTCAGAAAAGTTGCCGTTATACCAGCAATCGGCATATTGCTGTCCATAATAAAAAGCGTCATTATCAATGCTGCCCACCATAGCTTTAGCATTTGAACTGCTTGACTTTGCAAGGTCTGAAGCACACTCTGTCAGGGTCAGACCACCTGCTTTGCCCACGATTCCGCCTGCTGAGCTTGTACCCTTGACAGTTCCGCTGAACATACAGCGTTGGATAGATACCGCATCAAATTCACCAACAATCCCACCTGCGTACTTACCGCTGACAGTTATTTTCTCAGCACCGAGATCTCTTATCTGCGCTCTGTCCTCGGCATAGCCGAACAGACCTGCATAAGAATTATTTTGGATAACAGCGTTTTTCAGAACGTGTCCGTTGCCGTCAAAATATCCGCAAAAAGGCTTTGAAGCCGTTCCTACTGCCGATATCTTTGCACCACCGAAGTCGATGTCTTTTTCAAGCACAACACGCTTTCCTGCAAAGCTTTCACCGCCTGATACACGCTTTGCGAAGTTTTTCCAATCCGTCGCTGTCTTTATAACAAGGCTTTGTTCCTTTATCTCTTTCGCCTTTGCCTTTATAAGAAGCTTGGCATTGGTGATATCGTTCTTTGAAGCGTTTTCGTCTGCAATAACTTTCTTGCCGTTGTTGACCTCACGCTCATAACCGCTCTGCTTTTCATACTTTGCCACAAGTGTTTCAAGCTCGCTTTTATCAGACTTATCTATATCATCGGTATAGGCAAATATTATAGGCTGACCGGTATAAGCGTCCTTGTCGGTAACGTCCGTCCAACTGTCGCCGTCATTGGAAATATACGCCTGACTAGGCTTCATGACACCGTCTGAATAGCCATAAACGGTCACATATCCTGAGCCGTCATCGCCGCTGAATGTCATCACGACAGAATATCTTTCGCCCTCGTCAAGCTCAACATCAGGGATATCCACGGTATAAAAGCCGTCGCTCTGCACCTTTCCGCTGACCTCACATTCAAGTATCCCCACAGGAGTGCTGTCTGAAACAGAAGTGTAGACCTGCACGGTGTAGTCAGACTTTCCGGTGTAGCCAAGATACATAAAGCCCACTTTGTCAAGAAGCTCGTCTTTTTTTGCTGTAAAAACATCAGCACCGCTCATTTTATTTTCATTGCTAACATAAAATATAGAATTAGCCTTATTAGCAGGATAATGGTAATTATTATCACAGCTTTCAGTGAGGTCGAACGCCACCCAATCGGTCATTTCTGCCTCTTCATAGGATATCCAGTAATAACCGTCCGTGCCACTGGATACTCCCCAAGAGCCTTTCACAAGCCATGCCCCGTTTTTCTTTGGCTGATAGCCTGCAAGGAAATTTGACTTGCTGTAATTATCGTCCCAGCCCACAACGCTTACAGCATGATTTATTCCGCTGTTTTTTGTAGTTTCCGGATCGTAATAGCTTTTGTTATCAAAGGTCATATACAGGTCGTCTGCATAATAGCTCACCATTACTCCGCCAAGCTCTTTTATCTTGTTTTTAATGGCGTTTCGTCCGCCTGTGATAGTGGAAGCGTAATTAAGCTGATATTCGCAAACGCCCTTTTTCTCCTCAGATACGATAGTGGCTTCCGTTTCGTCGGACACGAAAGGCTCATATTCATCATAGCAAAGTCCTCTATGAGCCGCCATTGCAAGTGACGAATCCATCCACGTTCCGCCGCAATCCCATATTGACTCGTCAAATCCGCCGTTAGCATACGTAGAGAGGACAAGGCTCGGCACAGAAAACTGCACGTTTTGATTTTCAAGCCCCTTTTGAATAAGATTGCTCTCTGTGCAGGAAAGTGCCGCAAACGCCCAGCAAGTGCCTGTCTGGAACTGATTTTTGATAGTCGTCAGCGTATTCTTAGATCTGGGGTCATATTTCGCAGGCAGCGAAGCCGTTGCCTTTTGTGCATAAGATGAAACCCCGTCGTCCGTGTCGGCCAGATCTTCATCAGCGATCTCCGATTTTTCCAGACCTTCCTTTTTGTAGCCATAACCATTATCAGTAAAAATTATCCTGCCCATCTTGAATTTCGGGCTGTCATTATCTCCGCCATGCTCCATATCCGCAAAAGCTGCGCAAGAAAACTGCACTGACAATATCGCCGCCGTCAAAATGGCGGCACATTTATAGATCACCTTCATAAAGATCTCCTTTCTGCTTTTCTGTTATTTAGTTGCACAAAGTTTCTTTTGGTTACTATTTTAATGATTACTTTTTTATCTTTTTCTCCCCACTGAGATAATATTTTTCTTAGTAAGCACAAGTAGCACAATGCCAAGCAAAAGTATCAGCGGCCAAGTAAGATACGGCCTTTTATCATTATCAATATCGGTCACGACCTTATCAGGCTCACCATTTTTATCAGTGTTGTAATACACGTTCACTTTTTCGTTCTGACTCACATAATACGTGCCTGTGAAGATCTCTCTTGTGTACTCCTTGCCGCCAACATCAAAAGCGACAGTTATGTAATATGTTTCAGCTTTGTTGCTTGCCTTTTTGTTATGTCCCCAAGTTTTCAACTCATGGTCTATCCACTTCACATAGCCTGTGGTTTTCTCAGCACTTGACATGAAAACCCTGTTTGAAACATACTTGCTGAGATTATAGATAGTAGAGAAACCACCCATAAGAATAAAAACGATACTCAGAGCGATAAGCCCTGCATTTTGCTTTTTCATTTGATATACCCCCTGAACAGAAATGTTGTGTTAATATGAATTTATTATATCATATGAGAACATGGAAAGTCAATAAGCCTATCCCATCTTTCCATAAGTCTTATGGACATATTTATTAGTACGGTTTTGATCGTTGAGGTAAGCCGCTACTTTCTTTCTGCTGTAAGGACTTTTTTTATAAGATCACGTTGAAACTTTATTTTCTTCATTTTTTGAACAATCCTTGACTTTGTTACAAATCTGTGTTATACTAATCATAAACGAACGGTCGGTACGCATAAAAGGAGCGAAGCAACATGAAAACAACTGAGCAACAGCACAATGAGCGGAAACGTGAACTAATGGAAAAGTGCTTCGAGTGCTATGCGGAAAACGGGCTCACAGGCACAGGAATTAAAGCACTGGCCGATGCGTGCGGATGCACGAAAGCAAATTTGTATTCGTATTTTAAAAACCTTGATGAACTGATCATTGAGTCAACGGCATACTGTATGGAAAAGGTTGAGGACGACTTTATGGAGATGGCACCCACCGACCCCGAGGATGTTGTCCGTTTTGTGAAGGAGGTCCCGTATTGGACAGCAAAAAAGCACGGAAAAAAATATCGCCTGATGTATCAGATATATACGCACCCGAAGTATATCGAGCACGGCAAGAAATTCTTTGAAGGCGTGAACGAACGCTATACCGAGTACGCCAAGCGACTGGAGCCAAAGATAGGCATTCCATATACGGTCATCACGCCGCTGATCTTTATATTCGTCCGCGCCTGCGTTCATTATGCGATGTTTGAGGATGAATATTATCTGAAAACCCAGATGGAGGTCTTAAAGCAGGGGGTCGCCCTGTTTGTGGATAAGTACAAAGCAAACCAAGCATAAACCTATCGACCGCCGCTCATTTACGGCGTGGGCAGCGGTGCAAAGCTCCGCCGTGATAAACAATTCCGAACGGAGGAAAAAAGATGAAAACAGGAAAAAAACTACTCACAGGTACACTTTTGGCGCTTTGCACCGCTCTTTTGGTGCTTTGCAGCGTGCTTGCAATAGGATGGAGCAAGGCGGCAAAAACAGGCGACGCACTGCCGGAGGTGCGAAACAACGGCACGGCGATTCAGTGGAAATACAGCGACGAAGCCGACTGGCACGACCTTGTGGCGCTTACCGAGCTGCGGGGCGCTGCCGGAGAAAACGGAAAGAACGGCACAGACGGTAAAGACGGCTCTAATGGTGCCGACGGTAAGAACGGAATAAACGGTACAAACGGAAAAGACGGCATTAACGGAGTTGACGGTAAAGACGGAGCCGATGGAAAAAACGGCAAGGATGGAATTGACGGTGCCAACGGTAAAGACGGAGCCAACGGCAAAGACGGTATCAACGGCACTGACGGCATTAACGCCAAAAGCATAGAGGTGCAGCGAGCTGAAACCCACATACAGTGGCGTTACGAGGGCGATGAATGGCAGGACCTTGTGGCGATAGCCGACATCACAGGTCCCACCGGGCAGAAAGGTGCAGACGGAGCAAACGGAAAGACACCGGAGTTCCGTGTAAGCGAAAACACCCTGCAGTGGCGCTATGTCGGCGATGAAATATGGCTGAACCTGTATGATCTTTCGGTTTTGAAAGGTCTTGACGGCAAGGACGGCAAGGACGGCAAGGACGGAGCCGACGGCAAGGATGGAACAAACGGACAAAACGGCTCCGATGGCGCGGACGGCAACACCCCCTTCATTGGTGAAAACGGCAACTGGTGGATCGGAGAAACCGATACTGGTGTGAAAGCCGCAGGTGTTGACGGCGAAAAGGGAGACAAGGGTGAAAAAGGTGACAAGGGAGATGCAGGTCAGAACGGCAGCTGTTCGGGATATTTTTACGGAGAGGCAAACTCTCCGAGGACAGTACTGAATAACAGTCGTGTCAATATTTCTGTCTACGAAAAAATAAACAAGGGCGGCTTGATTTCATCCTACATGAATAATATTACACTTAAAAAAGGACATATTTACAATGTCTGCTTAAGCGGTTCTCTCGAAGTTGGTTCAAACGAATTCAACAACAGCGGCAATTACTCTATTCAGATGACAGACGGTTATGATGACGATCTGTGCAGGGAACTTACACGAATAAAAAGAGACGGGGCAAAAATACCGTATACCAATGATCAACATTCCTTTAATTTCAACAGAATGTATGATGCGTCAAATAAAGACATTACATTGCAGTTGTGGTTTGAAAATTCGGCATACAATACTTATCTCGGTGGCTTCAGAGGTACCATTACAATAACCGCTCTTGACTGAGCCGATATACACGAAAACAGAGGTAACGGAAAATAAAAAAACGAATACTCAGTATCATGCTCACCCTTTGTACGGTTCTTTGACTTATGTCGACAAGTGTATTTGCCGAGGATAATATGGCAGTGAGTGGGACGGCGGAAGTTTCCACAGCGGCGGAACTGGTTTCAGCAATCAGAGAAGCTTCATACGGAACAGTCAAACTGACGTCAGACATTACCATTTACACCACATTAGTGGTCAACCGCACCGTCACCCTTGATCTCAACGGTTATATGCTGAAATACGGCAGCAGCAGTGCAGGGCATGTAATCACTGTGTCCAATGGTATTTTGACAATTGAAAACAGCGACTATACAAAATCGCACAATTTCCAAAAGATGTATAATTTATATATAAATGATTTTTTTGAATTTTGCTCCGTTTAAAATCATACTAATTTTAGCTTTTAATTTTTTCATTCCAAAAACCGCCCCATTTCGTTCTATAAATTACCTCTTATAATCAAATCATGCAAACATATAATATTATTGCAAACCCGAAAAACAAATGAAAAGGAGATACGAAAATGAAAGGTATCACAACTCAGGAAGGCAGAGAAACACTCAACAAGTTCAAGATGGAAGCAGCTAACGAAGTTGGCGTAAACCTCAAGCAGGGCTACAACGGCGATCTTACAGCTCGTGAGGTCGGCTCTGTAGGCGGTCAGATGGTCAAGAAGATGATCGACGCTTACAAGACAACAGGCAACAAGTAATTTCTCCCAAAAATTCTAAAAACTCCGCCGCGGCATTTCGCTGTGGCGGAGCTTTTTACTTGAAATCAGGCAAAAAAAGTAGTATAATATACACATAGGGTCGGGGTAAAGATCATAGTAAAGAGGGATAAATATGTTGACTAAAAAGATCGCCGCAGGACTTACAGCTTTTGTTATAACAGCTTCTGCCGCACTGCTTCCGCTTCCAGAAAGCATTAACGGCATATTGGAGAACACCGCTATATCAGCTCAGGCTTATTCTGCAAACGGCGCCGTAAAAATGCCGTCAGATTTTCTGACTTTTAACAGCTCCGATCAGGTTTTCGTAAACGTGGTTTCTGCCACTAAAAACGGACTATACTATTATACTGTGGAAAACTACAAGAAGCTAATTAAATTCTATAGCTTTTCCAACAACTCCGTGAGAACTGTAGCAACGCTTGGTGACATTATAAATGTATATGCAAATAACTCCAAGATCTATTATATCGAAAGAGATACCAGCACATACAATTCCAACGTGAAGGGCTCGTCATATTCTTATTACATAAAGACCTTTGACACCGATACGGAAAAGGTGACCAAAAGCGTTAATGTGAGCAAGTATACCCCTAATGGTATTTTAAATTACCCAAACTGTTTTGGCGTTGACGATAACGGCAGGATATATTACTATGTAACAGACAGCAGCGGTGCTGAAAAAGGCGATAATCTATTCCTGCTGGACTCAAACGGAAATAAGCTGTCCTCCTGCAGCACCGATGTTGCCATAACAAAATTCTCAGGCTTTGACAGCACAAACGGAAACTTCTATTTTGAAAGAAACGCTGATTACGTTTATTGGGGCTATACTCACAAAATGAACGCCCTTGGATTTGGAAACATTTCAAATAACAAAATAACCGTGTCTGATAAATCTATCGACTATTTCTATCAGAAATATTACGATTATCATTATGACAACGCACAAATGCTTGGCAACGGCAAGCTTGCGTGGACTTCATCTGCAAGCGACACTGTAAACATCGTGGACTCTGCCAAATTTCATACATCAACAGATGATACATTATCTCTCTTTGGAAGCGTTTCAAGAACGGAACATGAAAACAAAGGCGATCTCTACAACAGCGTTGGAACAAGAACTGTATATAACAGCGAAAATGACAGCACTATCATGTATGTAAACAACAACACTCTTATGGAGTTCAACAATGATTTCAAGCAGGTGGCTTCATATAAAACAGCTTATCCTGTTTTCGCTTTGTATTATACGAACGGCACCGTGACAGCCATAGAGCGTGATACTGACGGCAATTTCTACTCAGAGAATATTGCTTGGAAAATGCCTAGCAGTGTTACGATTTCAAATTCTTCTGCCACGCTCAAAACGGGCGACAGCCTTAAACTTTCTGCAAAGAGTAATTCCGATATAGACTACGGCTTCACATGGTCAAGCAGTGATAATTCTGTGGCTTCTGTTACAAAAGACGGCAAGGTGTACGGAAACAAGGCAGGCGTATGCACAATAACCGCTACCACTGACAACAGTGTGAAAGCAAGCTGTACAGTGACAGTTACGCCTATGGATAGCGACACAAAAGGATCTGCCACTATACTCAGCGGACGTGCAACAGACAATGCTTCAGATAACCATTACAACACATGGTCATCTGTCACAAACTCTTATCTTGTACAAAACAGCGACGGAACGCTCACAAGGCTTGAAAACACATCAAGCGGCATTGTGGTAGAAAACTACTCCGCAGACGGCAAAAAGCTTATCTCACGACGCACTATTTCAAAAGAGCTTAACCTATTTGGTGGATTCTATTCAGGAAAAGACTATAACTATCTCGTGTTCGGTCAGAACAACACTTCCGAAAGCGACAGCAAGGAAGTTGTGAGAGTAGTCAAATACACTAAGGGCTGGAGCAAGGTAAATTCATGCAGTATCTCAGGTGTCAATACAACAAAGCCGTTCTCGGCAGGCTCACTGAGAATGGAAGAAGCGGGTGGAAAGCTTTATGTTTACACCTGCCATGAGATGTATGCTGACAGCGACGGCATAAATCATCAGGCAAATATGCTTTTCACCATTGACGAATCCTCCATGTCCCTGACCGACTCAATGTATGACGTTTCAAATCTTACAGACGGCTATGTTAGCCACTCATTCAACCAATTCATCAAAGCCGACGAAGGTGGAAAATACATCTACAGAGTTGACCACTCAGAATCAAGCAACTACACAATGAACGGCTCTTACCTCTCTGTAAACGGCATTACTCTCACAAAATATAAGGCTGACGGAAAATCAACAGCTGTGAGCGTTTCTATCCCCGTTAAGTTCGATATGAACAAAAGCAACTACACGGGCGCTTCAATAGGCGGTTTTGAGCTTGGCAGCGGAAACTGTCTGATAGCCTATGCAAAAGACATTTCAAGCAGTTGTAAGACAAGAAACGTTTACATAAGCGTCACAGACGAGCTTTTCAACGGCACACAGAACATTGCCCTCACAAACTACGGCACATCAAGTAAAGTGACCTGCCGCACCCCTCAGCTTATAAAGATAAATGACAATTTGTTCCTTCTTATGTGGGAAGAATACAACAGTTCCACAGGCAAGACCGCCACAAAGACAATGACAGTTGACTCAAACGGCAAAACTGTTACCAAAGCCATTTCTCACTCCTTCGGACTTTCAGATTGTCAACCTGTTGTATGCAGTGACGGCATGGTAAAATGGTATGTCACAAATAATTCAGCACCGACCCTTTACAAACTCTCACCATTTGCGCTGGACGATTATCATGAACACAGCTATACAAAAACAGTTCTCAGCAACGCCACCTGCACCACCGCAGGCACATTAAAATACACCTGCTCATGCGGTGACTCCTACACCGAAACTATCCCAGCCACAGGTCACAAGTCAAGCGGTTGGATAGTCGACAAGGCGGCTTCTATCGGAGTTAAAGGCTCAAAGCACAAGGAATGTACAGTCTGCAAGA